>WUUC01098021.1_pt1 | contig 29131 bp, 25 predicted proteins | sample 6278441 | NCBI WGS metagenome assembly WUUC01 (sample SAMN13675441, study PRJNA597444) | soil metagenome | isolation source: soil | place: USA: Washington | collected 2017-10 | reverse complement strand
TATGATCAGGTAAGCGACACTTCCATAAGCTACATCCGTAACACAAACCGTATTAACAGGAATAGTTCCCGCGATAGTTGATTGCGGCCCCTCTCCCCCAACAGATATCGTATAAAAAACATTCATAATGGTAGCTACTGCCATATTGAAAGAAGTACTCATGCTAACACCACCTCCAATAGTCTGGCCTACTTCAGCCGGAACACCTAACAACTCCGTTAAGTCCACGTTGGCACTGGTTTCCATACTTAAAGAAAATTCATCTTCCGACCGGACCTCGAATGTTTGTGCATCATGATTTGTCAGGGCAGCGGCATTTGCATTTTCTGTTCTCAGGTCATTAATAGAATTAAACACAACAGTCTTATCATTAAAATTGCTAACCGGCTCTGAAATATTACCTGTAGTATTCAATACATTGATCAGAATACTTCCGGGAGTGCGGGGAAGATTTACAGGAGTAAAAATTCCTTTTACGATATCATCATCTTTAAATAATGCGCCGGGGTAAACCTTTGTATCATTAGTATTCACCAGCATACCCATAAACAGGGGTCCGGCAAATTGCTTCGCCATTTGCACAGGTGTCGATTTACAGATCAATGCGTCGTCAGATTGTCCTTGTCCATGCGTAGTGGTACTGCCAATTGAACTGCCGGGTAATTGGAGATTGTCTTTCGCGATATAATATCTCAACCCATTCGGAGCGTTGCCCGTTTTTGCTGATGTCTTAACGGGTGAAACGATTTCATACCGGGTTCTAAGATTACCCAACATGGCAAACCGGTTCTTGAAAGATTCATCCTTGTAGGTACCGGAGGCAAGGTCTGACACCCTTAGCGTATTGTAGTTGATGGCAGCGAGTTGCGTGCTTTTGATGACAGTTTTTTTCGATGTAAATTTCGGCAACTGGCTATTGCCACAATAACTTAAAAATAAGCCCAACAGGAAAAACAAAAATAATTTTTTCATGATTAAAAGGTTTTATTGGTCAATGATAAATTTGAATAAATGAATCACGGTAGAAACACCGCTTTAGTAAAGTTGTACGTCTTAATCCTTGTATTTTAACAAAAAACCACTCCTGGTTTTCTGGCTCAGCTTGCTATGAAGAATAATGTCGGCGCCGTTGGTTGCGCCGAACCTGAACTAATATGTAAAACCTTGCTGCTATTCATCACATTCTCCACTTTATACCTGCCATTATTCAAGCGTTCTAAAAACCACTCCGGCGTCTTTTATCCGGGCTTGAAATTCTTGCCCCATAATTGCACTTTGTAACCATTTTCATTTACTGAAAAAAAATCAGCACCCGGGAATTTTGGTTCTTTAACAAGTTGATAGTATAGCCACTTAAACAAGGTTTCCCATCACTTTCCTTAGCTTCCTTTGGGCATTTGTTTTAGATAAAGCTCAATGACGATATAACTGCCGGAACTCAGGCAATCATCGGCATCAAACGGCAAGTAATATGTGATGTCTGAATTGGGTGATAAAACCCGGGTTTCGTCTCTCAACAATGTTTTCTTTTGTTTTCACTGGTTACTTAGTCCATGAACTTCTATTTCCTGATGCTTTTACATAGGGACCTGCTGCGGGATCAACTATCCCACCCCCCAACAAGTTGGTAGCGTAATTAATATTCGTTATGTTTTTTCTGATGAATTCCCCCACTTCAAATCTTTGCATAATCGAACCATGGTTGTCGTAATCTGCAGCGCTTCGATAAAACCTATACCAGGAGCCGTTTTGTGTATGGTCAAAATAATTCTTTGCAGTGGTACCTAAGTTTACACCGAGGGATGAAATAATGGGTACAAATCCATCACAGTCTATCAGGCCATCTCCTGTGGTACTAGATCCATTATTTTTATATGTGCCGGCGCATAAATTGAATACAGTTAAGTTATTTGTCCAATCATCCCTCAGGTAAAAAAATTTAGGACCGGCTGCAAAATCTGCGAAATTATAAACAGGGGGGTCTAAACACCCAAGCAACCCATTGTTCCTAATTTTGACTATGTCAAGTAATGGATTGTCGGATGTTGCAACAAAAAACCTTTTGTCAAAACCGGTAACTGCGCCAAGGCCATCAAGTTTTAAAGAAACAATTCCGTAAAGTAGTGTGGTTAGATAGTCGGCCTTGAGCAAGCCGTAGGATTCAAATGCCCTTCTATTACTAACGCCATTTATTTTAGTTTCAAATTTAAGCTGGTCTTTTATAAATTTAATTCCTCCGTCCGGTGTTTTTAAATCAAGGTCATATTTATTAGGGTCATTAAAAAAATAAGGTCCGGCTGCCGCTCTGCCACCCAAACAATAAATAGGAATCAAAGACCCATCTGTTCTTTTACATTTTGCAGGATGAAGTGGCCCTTTATTATATTGATCCATAATATTTGGGGTTAATTCCTTCATAATAGGAGTATTCGGATTTTGATCATATATGTCCTGGCTAATAATTATTGTTTTATCCAGAAATTTTAATGAAGCAAGATGTTGTCCTATCTGATCAGCCACCTTTGCAATAGGTGCTCCTTCATGCGGGGTGGCCAGGGTCACAATATATAGTGTTCTGTTCCTGATAAACTCCATATTGTTTAACTCTGCCTCTGTAAACGTTTCAACGGGAATCGAACTATTGCCAAGCGAAGATATCCCTCCACCCAGGCCGGTTGGCTTAGTGCATATAGCTCTTGCAACTAGTCCACCGCCACTATGACTAAGCAAAATAAGTTGGGGCTGTTTTGTTGCCGGCCAAGAACCATAAACCTGGTCATACAATTGTTTTATTTGAGCAGCAGCAGCGGCCGTTTGTTTTTTTAATGATAATGACCCGTCTCTATGCGTCATCATAACGGTTAAAAAACCTTTGGTTCCTCCAGGTCCGGTTTCACCGGGAATACCAGATCCAGTTAATATATGATCGGTGGCGCTGGAAGAATTAGTTAATTTTTGCTCCCAAACATCAGGAGCAGCACTAAGTTCGCCAGCAGGAGCGCCATTAGAGAAAGTATATAATTTGTCACTCACCAAACCCAATAAACCCTGGTTAAATTCATAGCTCCAATAATGCCGTGCGAATTTTAAAGTATTAACAGGACGGTGTGGAGTTAATTGTTGAGAGGTGGCAATTGTATTCGTTATTCCATGAATAAGGACAATGCATACCGGTCTGTTTTTATCCAGAAACGGCGCCACATTAATTTTAGTAATACCTGGTTGAATTACTGGCTGAATAGCTGTTGGCCTTTTCTGTCCCAATAACGCCAGCGACATAAATTGTAAAATGAAAGCTATGCCGAATATATTACCGATCTTTTTTAAAAAAATAGTTTTCATTCATGTTTTATTTTAGTTATAAATCTTTGCATGTATATTTCAGTTTATAAATAGGTTGCGTACGGTAGCAATTTATAGAGGCAATTCAAATCATTCATCGCATCATACACGAAATAGTAGCTACGGGTATAAATGCTCTGAATTTCCAGCTATCATCAAATACACAACGCATTCCATAGTTTAGAATAACACTGCGGCTGATACGCCAATCGCCGCCAAAACTCACAGTGTTGGGATGCACTACATTCCAGCTTACCGATGAGCCTATTACTTCAAAATTTCCCGGTGCTTTAAATGCGTCTGTTAATGCCGCCTGCGGAGTTTTTAACCCTTTCTTTTCATAAAGAAATTCTACAAAAAAGGTATAAAGAGAGCCGCCATAGCGCAGGTTCATTCCCATTGTATACAGCGTGTTATCAGCCACTGCTTTTTGAAAAGTCTCTTCGCCCGTATCTGGATTACGGACTATGAATTCCAATTCTTCTTCATACCAACTGGAACGAAAAAGTCCGGACAACAAAAATTTTCTGCCGATGCCAAGATTGCCATTTAACCAGGCGCCCCAACCGGTATTACGGTTCAACCGCAGGCTTTTTAGTGACCCTGCGCTATCTGTTTTGTAAGAATAGACTTTGCCATAGGAAATATCCAGTGACGAAGCATTCCAATATTCATTGACAAAAATCTTTGCACGGCTATTGATCTCATCATTGCGGCGTGAATTGATAGTAGCCAATTGCTCTTCTGTCGATTTTACCTGGCTGCGTATCTCAGGCTTCAATAATATGTTACCTGTAGTGTCTAATAATTGCTGCAATGCTTTCAGCTGGCTGATTAATTCAGTTTTTTCTAATTGGTACTTTTCACTGACGCCTTCATACATTTCCTTCGCCATCAATGGATCTTTTTGTTTATATAAATTAAGTTTGGTAGCGAACCCTATCCTCCGGTCATTATTTTCATCCTGAACCGAACCGATGGAAACATCCAGCGATGCCAGCTTGCGCATAAATCCGGAAGCTGCCTGGTATTTACTTAAATCTTTTCGGTTATACAGTACTTCCCAGACAGGTTGAGATTGAATAGCAAGGTTTGGATTCAGTTTCCATGACTTAAACGACCAGTCCACCTTAAAGTCCTTTATATCAGAAGTACGGTTGATCTGGGAGGAAGTAACCCCCATTAGGTCAAAGACCGGAGACGCAGGAATAGTAAACTCTTTGGGTGAAACCCGTCCGGCATTGTTATCGCTATCCTGTGCAGTGGCAACTGTTGCCAGCAAAAACGCCAGGCATACATTTATTATAAGGCCTCGTTGTCTCATGTGCAATGGATAATTTATCAGGTAAAAAATAACAGATACAAATCTACTCGTGATAAAAAGCGAAGACAATACCGGGTAATAGTGAATTGTCCGGAATACAAATACCTAAAATCAGGTAGATGTATGAATAATTACTTTGCTATCTTTCGTAGCAACTATCCTTTTCATTCACTTCTGAAATACAGGTTATGCCACGAAAAGAAAGTGCTGCTTGCATTCATATCATTTTAATCATAATTTTTTCATTTTCTTTTTCCAGCGCCAGCGGCCAAATGCCACCATCACAAATAGACAGCCTGGTGGCAGAACTTGAGAAGGCAAAACAAGACACCAATAAAGTAAATCTTTTGATGACACTTGGGAATGAAGTAGGGTATACTGACCTGGGAAAAGCACTGCAGTACGGGCAGGAAGGATATGCAATGAGTAGTAAGCTTAATTATATAAAAGGTATTGGCAGAACGGCATACCTGACAGGATCTACTTATCTGGAGATGGGTAACTATGCCATGTCGGATTCCTTTATTGCTATTGCCGAACAAAAATTTACTCAGCTAAACGATAAAAAATATCTCGCAATAATATCAAATAGCCGGGGAAGCAGGAATCACATGGTGGGCAATTACATATTGGCGGCAGAATTTTTCTCAAAAGCTGCAGCCGGATTTGATGAGATCAGGGACACCAGTTTGTCGATGATCGCCCATCAAAATTTAATAGCCGTTTTAGCCCAGGTTAAAAATTATGAAAGAGCCATTGAGCTAAGCAAAAAAATACTTCCCGTTGCAGAAGCAAGAAAGGATAGTTTGCAGATCGGTTATACTTTACAAGGGCTTGTCACCGATCTTATCTACCTGGAACGATATGATGAGGCCACTGCGTACCTGGAACGATTGCTTCATATAGCCAATACTACCCGTGACCAAAACCTGGCAGCAGAGTCTCACGGCACCGTCGGCACTTATTATTACAGGAAAAATGATTTTACCAGGTCCGCAGACCATTTTAAAGTAGCCATAAAGAAAGCAGAAACACTAGGAAACAAATATCAGTTGGCCAATCACTATAATTCATTGGGACAGGCAGAGTACCGTTCCGGGAAATTTGTCCCCGCAAAAGAAACCTTGCTTAAAGGTTTATCGCTGGCGCAAAATCATGAAAATAAAAGAGCAGAATCTAATGTTGCGCTTTCGTTAAGTACACTTTATGACTCCACCCGCGAATATGCAAATGCTTATAAACATCTTCTTTTGCACAAGCAATTAACCGACAGTATGCTTAGCAGCGAAACGAGGACTTATACCACACAACTGGAAGCGCAATATGAAAGCAATAAAAAGGAAAATGAAATTCTTCGCTTACAAAAGGTAGAGCAGGAAAAAAACTTTCAACTCAAACAACGCAATACATTCCTCGGTATCGGTCTTGGTCTGATAGCAATACTCATTATTATTCTTTACCTGCTCAAAAGGAATCACCGTAGTAAACAAAAACTATCACAGCAACAATCCGAATTACTGGAAGAAAAAATAAAGATCATTGAAAAGGAACACCAGATCAGTTCTTTACAATCGATGATCAACGGGCAGGAAACTGAAAGAACAAGAATTGCGAAAGACCTGCACGATGGGCTTGGAGGAATTTTTTCTACAGTAAAAATGCACTACAGTACGCTCCGGCAGGATACGCCTTCTGTAATGGAAAATCCTTTGTATAAAAAAACTTTGGACCTGATTAACAATGCTTCGGACGAATTGCGGAGAGTGGCACATAACATGATGCCGGAAGTGTTGATGAAGGTTGGTTTAGTTGAGGCACTACAGGACTTTGGTAATAACATCAGTTCAGGAAAGCTCCTGAAAGTAAGTTTGCAATCCTTCGGCATGGAAAAGCGATTAAATAGCTCTACCGAGATCATGCTTTTCCGTATTATCCAGGAACTGGTAAACAATATCATCAAGCATGCTGATGCTACCGAAGCGATCATACAAATAAACCGGGAAGCAAACCGGCTAAGCCTTACTATCGAAGATAATGGTCGCGGATTTGATACCAAAGAAGCCGAAGAAAAACGAAGTATGGGCATGACCACCGTTAAAAGCCGGGTTGATTACCTGAACGGAAGACTGAGCATTGATTCCAGGAAAGATATAGGTACCACGGTGATGATTGATCTGCTTATAAACGATAACTAAACCGCGCCGAATTAAAATTTCTTGATTGTATTAGTTACATTTATAGCTTACTACAGGCTATGATAAAAATTCTCATTGTTGATGATCACCCGCTGGTAATTGATGGCATCAAAACAATGCTGAAAAATGAAACTTACCTTCAAATAGAAGCCATTGCAAAAACTGCGAAAGCTGCACTTGCTTTTTTAGACGATGACATTCCTGTTGACATTATTTTGCTGGATATTAACCTTCCTGATATTGATGGTTTGCGACTTTGTGAATTAATCAGGGAAAAAAATAAAACGGTAAAAATAGTAGGTTTGAGCTATGTTAACGAAGCTGGTATCACTACCCAATTGATTAAAAAAGGCGCTAATGGATACCTGCTAAAAAGCATGGAAAGGGAAGAACTGATTGATGCTATAAACCAGGTTATGGACGGTTCAATATACATGAGTAAAGCTGCTAATGAGAAAATACTGCAACAACTGCAGAGTTTTGATCTTCCGCAAAGCGGGGTTCCCGCATTAACCAGGCGTGAAAAAGAAATAGTACAATTGCTGTCTGAGGGACTGAGCAGTAATGAAATTGCCAATCGCTTATTTTTAAGTAATTACACAATAGATACGCACCGTAAAAATATGCTGCAGAAATTCAATGTGCACAATACCCAATCCCTGATGAAGGCGGTAAGAGAATTAGGAATCATCAGTTAGCCTGATTTCAAAAGAACTGCAGCAACAATGCCTGCTGTTTCTGTCCGCAACCTTGTTTCTCCCAATGTTACTGCATCAAAGTGATGGCTGATCGCCAGCTCTATTTCTGCCGGCGTAAAATCTCCTTCTGGCCCAATCAGTATGATCTGTGAAGGAAGAGACTCATTAACAAGATCAGCGAGGTTTCCTTTTTCTTCTTCTATACAATGTGCAATAAATTTTTGTGAAGTTTTCGTCACCTCTCCCTGCGGGAAAAGCGATTCATAAGCAATAGGTTCATGCAATACCGGCAACCAGCTTTGCTGCGATTGCAACATAGCGCTGATTAGAATATTTTGCATCCTGTCATGACGGAATTTCTCTTTTTCCGTTCTTTCACATAGTAGCGGAATAATTTCATTTACTCCTATTTCTGTAGCTTTTTCCAAAAACCATTCAAAGCGGTCGGTATTTTTTAAAAGAGATATAGCAATTGAAACTTTTCTTGCCTCTTGTTCCTTGTGACTCGTCCCTTTCACCGTTACTACACAATGTTTTTTATGATCATCACTAATGGAAGTTGTAAGTAAGTTTCCCTTCCCATCTGTAAGGTTTAGCAATTCTCCCAGTTTCATTCGCAATACTTGTATGACGTGACGGGAAGTATCTTCATCTAAAATGATTTCCTTTTTTGACGGATCATAATCGTTGATATAAAAAAAAGGTAATGCCATATGTAAAAATAAAAATGTCCGGCCAAAGTGGCCAGACATTACTTGTATTTTATATTCTTCTGTTAAAAAGGATCTTCCTCCTCCGTCCTGTCATTCATTTTACTTCCTGCCTGGATATATAATTTTTCGCCTCCGCCGCCATCTTCGACAGGGCGCCAGCCGCCTGATGGCAAGCCAATTCCACTGTAAGGGTCTTCATCCCAGTTGGTAAATTTTTGAATATGCAATAATGCTTTCAACTTCACTGTTTCCAATGTACCATTTCTATGTTTGGCGATCTTCACCTCTGTCAATCCCTTTATGTTTTCTCCTTCTGCATTTGTATTCAGATCGTAATATTCCGGGCGATACAAGAACATAACCATATCCGCATCCTGCTCGATAGCTCCCGATTCCCGAAGATCACTCAACTGGGGAACACGACTGCCTTCCTTGGCTCCCCGTTGCTCGACAGCGCGGCTTAACTGCGACAGCGCAATGATCGGAACATTCAATTCCTTCGCCAGTCCTTTCAGGTTTCTTGATATATTGCTGATCTCTTGTTCGCGGTTGGAATTACGTCCATCACCCGAGCCACTCATCAACTGCAGGTAATCAATGATGATCATTCCTATTTTATGCTGGTTCTTAAGCCTGCGGCATTTTGCACGCAACTCAAATATGTTCAATGCAGGTGTGTCATCAATAAACAAAGGGGCCTGCGATAATCGCTGAATACCCTTTGCATATAATTGTTTCATTTCATGTTCTTCCATCTTACCCCGGGAAATTTTTTCAAGCCAGATCTCACTTTCGGCGGAAAGAATCCGTTGTACCAACTGCCCCGCACTCATTTCCAAAGAAAACAAGGCAACGGGTGTAGGCTTGGTCGGATGCATCACCGCATTGCGGGCAAGGTTTAGCGCAAAAGCAGTTTTACCTACCGCCGGACGTGCAGCCAAAATGATCAGGTCAGAATTTTGCCATCCATAGGTCACACGATCGAGTCCCGAGAAGCCACTCGGCACACCCGTTACATCTTCATTGCGCTGGCGAAGATCCTCGATGCGTTTGATCGTGTTGACCAACACGGTATCAATGGAATTATAATCTTTTCTAAGATGGTTATTGGTTATCTCAAACAGCTTGCTCTCAGCATCATCCAACAGGTCGAACACATCTGTTGAATCCTCGTAGGCGTCACCAATGATCTCGCCGCTGATACGTATTAACTCCCGTTGAATAAATTTTTGCAGTACAATTCTTGCGTGTGCGTCTATATTCGCAGAAGAAACGACGGAGTTGGTAAGTTTGGTAACATAATACGGTCCGCCTACCATCTCTAACTCTTCGCGGCTGCGCAGCTCTTCGGCCACCGTCAATATATCGATAGGCTGGCTTTTATTAGCCAGGCCTTGCATAGCGTTAAAAATACGCTGGTGCGCATCTACATAAAAACATTCTGGTTTTAAAATTTCTATAACGGCGTCAAACGCATTTTTCTCCAGCATAATGGCACCAAGTACAGCTTCCTCCAGGTCTTTTGCCTGTGGGGGCAATTTGCCATATACCATCGTTCCAAGGTCTATCGAAGATCTTCTTTTCTGTTTTCTGTCTTTGTTTAAGTTCGTCAAGTCCATCGTTCGGTTATAGCGATAAAAAAGTTAAACCATTGATTTAATACCAATGACTTTAGGTAAAGACACCAAACTTATGTTATGAAAAAATTATTTTTCCGTTATCCAAATGTTTCCTTCCCGTAGTCAGACGGCGAATATAGAATTGAATTATCAATCAAAAGCTCATTTAAAAAACTTTTTCTTTCTACACCAATTTTCACCACCTGAATACCGGTTATCCACATAATTCTTTTTCCCTGAAATCCCAAAAGTCAACGTTCAATTTACCCAAAAATATCCGGGATCAATGTCAAAAGATAAGCACATTGGTGTATAAATAGTGAATGGTGCGTGGACGATATTGAGTGTCGTGTTTCCCTTCATTAATATTGTCAATACTCTGAATAATATTTTAACGATGTTCAATTATGAACCCGGCTGCCCTGCTATTATCATCGTCAGTTGTCGCACTCCCCGACAGCTATCGGGATCAACGTTCTGGTCGCTATTCAGCAAGACCTGAGGCCTCTTTCCCTTTTCCTTGATTAGCTTCCCCATAATGACGGAGCTACGGTGTGGACACAATATTTTTGGACACGAATGATAATGGATTTTTTATTCTGCGATGCAGAGTAAATCCGTGTTTATTCAATTCTGTTCAAGTTTTTTTATAGAGAGAAGATAGATTTTTTCTTTTTACCAGGCTTAAATCATGAAACTCTGTTTAACCCGTGTCATCCATGTTCCTGTATTTTGTATTCGAAGATGTGTCCATACGGCAGCCCCTTCTGTAAACGTCGGGATGCGACTGCAGGTCGGATTGAGGCCGTATCTTACAGTAAAGTTTATGCAATGGCTAGAAAACAAACCGCAATCATAAACAAGGCTGATTTTTTACAGGAGTCAGGAGCGAACCGCATTGTTGAAGAACTAACCATCCATTTTAAAGACAAGCCGTTCGTAGTATCTGATGTAACAGACAATGCCGGTCATCAATACGTAGACCTGGTACAGGAAGGTGGTGGCGTATTAGGAATCGCACTGGTCGGCTATACGTATGTGCTGGAAAAAATGGGTATCCGGTTTTTTAGCCTGGCAGGCACCAGTGCGGGTTCGATAAATGCTATGCTGATGGCCTGCACAGGCAATAAAGACGACGAAAAAGTAGAAAAGATCGTTGAGAATATTTTGAGTCTCGATTTTTTTTCCCTGGTTGATGGTAAAGAATCTAACTGGAAATTCACAAAAAGAGTAAAGGAATGGGTGCAGAAATTAGTGTTGAAAAAAAATTTCTTTAAAAGGATAGCTGCCATTGTTAAATGGTCATTAATTCTATTGCTGGCACTTACAATTGGTTGTTTTATTACTAATTTTTTTGTCCCCAGTGTTGCTAAATGGATGGGGCTAGCCGCTGGTGTTGTTTTATTTTTACTGATCGCAGGAGTTATTTCCATCCGGAATAAGTTTAAGGCCTTTAGTAAAAACGGTTATGGCCTTAATGAAGGAAAAGTTTTTCACCAATGGATCAACAAAATGATTTCCTCTAATTATGTAGAAGCCGATCCTGCCAAAGGAGCCATTACCAATATGGCCAATTTTGCGCAGCATTTTATGCGGGTGCCAACCGGCCTGACAGTAAAGCAAGATACGAGGCGTACCAATAACAACCCGCCAAACATGCCGATGCTAACCATTATTACCTGCGACATCACGGCAGAGCGGAAGATAGAATTTCCGAACATGTGGGATCTTTACTGGGCCAAACAGGAAGATGCTCACCCGGGAGATTTTGTAAGAGCCAGTATGTCTATTCCTGTTTTTTTTGAAACATATTGTCTTACCGATATAAAAAAGAAAAGCTCTTTTGCAATCTGGGACAAACACCTGAACTGGCAAAATGAAAACAAGAATATCCCGGACAAAGCTCAATTCATTGATGGCGGTACCTTATCAAATTTTCCTATTAATGTATTTTACAATCCTAATTACCCGGTACCCCGTATGCCTACATTTGGTATCCGGTTGCAGGATGGAATTTTGGATGCTGCCAACCGAAGCCAGGGAACTTTTTTTAAATACCTTACTTCACTTTTTTCTACCATCCGTTTTAATTTCGACCGTGATTTTATAACCAAAAACCGGGCTTACAATTTTGGTGTTAAACAAATAGATGTAAAAGAACATAGCTGGCTCAATTTCTTTATGGAGGATAAAGAAAAAATTGAATTATTCAGAAAAGGCGCATCAGCAGCGGCTGAGTTTTTAAAAAGTTTTGATTGGGAAAATTATAAGGCGGAGCGGTTGAAAAATTTTGAACTGGGATTGGAGAGGTTTGCGAACCCCAATAATGTGGAACCTTCACTCGCTACATCAAACAGCTAACAACTATCGAAATGCAGGAAGCAAAGCACATCGGGAAACATGTTATATTTGCTGCCCCAAAGCCAATCTTTCAAAGATGGCATGTTTAAACAAAATATATGACGATCTCTTATAAATGGTTGAGTGAATATTTACCCGTAATAGTAGAACCGGAAAGACTAAGCCGCATCCTTACATCCATAGGGCTCGAAGTAGAAAGCATGGATAAATATGAAGAAGCCAGGGGTGGTTTGAAAGGATTGGTAATCGGCGAAGTAGTTAGTGCCGAAAAACATCCCAATGCAGATAAGCTCACACTTACGAAAGTAAATATTGGAAACGGCGAACTGCTGCAAATCGTGTGTGGTGCCCCGAACGTTGCCGCTGGTCAAAAGGTAGTCGTTGCCCCGGTGGGTGCCACTATTTTCCCATCTGCAGGTGACCCGCTGACAATGAAGGTCGCAAAGATCCGGAGCGTAGAAAGCTATGGTATGATTTGCGCCGAAGATGAAATTGGATTGGGCACCGCTCATGCTAGCATACTTGTTTTACCCGACTATGTGAAAGCAGGAACAACGGCCGTCGAATATTTTAAACCATACGAAGACTGGATCTATGAAATTGGTCTTACGCCGAACAGGATGGACGCTATGAGTCATTGGGGTGTGGCAAGAGATGTATGCGCTTATCTCAGTCATCATGATAAAAAAGGAACAAGGCCTAAATTGCCAGGTAGTAATGGATTTAAAACCGACAATAACTCGCTTCCGATTCATGTAAAAATAGAAAATGAAAACGCATGCCCGCGGTATTCAGGAGTTAGCATTGCTAACGTAACGATCGGCGAATCACCAAAGTGGTTACAGCAAAAATTAAAAGCTATAGGCCTTCGGCCAATCAATAATATAGTAGACATTACAAATTATATACAGCATGAAACCGGTCAGCCACTACATGCCTTTGATGCCGATGCCATAAGCGGGAAAAAAGTGATCGTAAAAAATCTGCCTGAAGGAACAACGTTTGTCACCCTCGATGAAAAAGAAAGAAAACTAAACGCAGATGATCTGATGATCTGCGACGAAAAAAAAGGCATCTGTATCGCAGGCGTGTTTGGTGGATTGCATAGCGGTGTTACGGGCACAACAAAAAACATTTTCCTCGAAAGCGCTTGCTTTGATGCAGTCTCTATACGTAAAACATCTTTTCGTCATGGACTGCGAACAGATGCAGCATCAAGATTTGAAAAAGGCACTGATGTTTCTGCCACGGTCAACGTTCTCAAAAGAGCCGCAAATCTTATCAAAGAAGTTTGTGGTGGTGAAATAGCATCCGAGGTAGTAGATCTTTATCCGGAACAAAAAGAAAAGCTACAGGTTGCGATAAAATATCATTACCTGAAAAAACTTAGCGGCAAGAACTATCATCCCGATGCGGTAAAAGACATTTTAACCAGTCTCGGGTTTGAAATAATAAAAGAAGGCATCGATGAACTGAGAGTTTCAGTACCTTATCACAAACCGGATATTAGTCTTCCTGCCGACCTTGTTGAAGAAATTCTGCGCATTGACGGGTTGGACAATGTAGTTATTCCGGATGCTATAACTATTACCCCCGCTGTCGAAGAAAATTATGCACTGGAAGTATATAAAGAAAAAGTTGCCAATTACCTGGTGGGCTTGGGTTTTCATGAGATCATGACGAACTCGATTACCAACTCTGCCTATTTTACTGCAGAAGAGTTAAGCTCGTCGGTGAAGATGCTTAATAGCCTTAGTGCTGATCTGAATATACTTCGGCCCTCAATGCTCGAAACCGGCCTGGAAGCTATTGCACATAACCTGAACAGGAAGAATAACGATCTGCGTTTTTTTGAATTTGGTAAAACGTATAGTAGGGTTAATTCAGCTCAATACAGCGAACCGGAACACCTTTGTTTATATATTACCGGAAAAAACCTTGAGGAAGGCTGGAGAACTAAACCGGCTACAGCTGATTTTTATGTTCTGAAGGGCATCGCAGACAGCATTTTACGGTTACTGGGATTATCACCAGACGCGGTCGAGGCATTTCCTTCGCCCAAGTTTGAAAGCTGTTTACAGGTTAAAATAAAAGGAGAAGTAGTGTTGCAGACCGCCGTTGTGCATAAAAAAACGTTGACCCGCTTTGAAATCCGGCAACCCGTTTTTTTTGCTGATCTCAACTGGGACATACTATCCCGGTGCGCCGTCACACATAAACCCGCATTCAAACAGATACCAAAATTTCCATCGGTACAACGCGATCTTGCCATTATCGTTTCCGCTCAATTAATGTTTGAAGAAGTGGAAAAAATAGTTAAAAAGGCAAAGATCAGCAAGCTGCAGGGCATGCGGTTGTTTGATATCTTTGAGAGTGATAAATTAGGAAAAGGAAAAAAATCGATGGCGGTAAATTTTACTTTTCTTGATGACGAGAAAACGTTAACAGACCAGGAGATTGACGGATGGATGAGTAAGATCATGAGTAGTTTGGAAAGAGATTTGCAGGCAGAAATCAGGAAATAGTTATTCGTTGGCTGGCTAATTCGTTAATAAATGACAACCGAAAATACAACAGAGCAGCACCTGAAGCGAATCCAGCACAAGGTTCAGCAATTGCTGAAACAATATATCGCATTGCAAAAAGAAAATGAATCTTTAAAACAGGAATTGGAGGGCATAAAAAAAGAAGCTTTTACATTCCGGGAAAATTCCGAGAGCCTGAAGCAGCAGGTGGAAATATTAAAATACAATAATGGGGAAATGGACGATAATGATAAGAAGCAGTTCGAAAAACGTATCAACACCTATTTAAAAGAAATCGATCGTTGTGTTGCAATGCTCAGCCAGTAATCAAATTCTCTTGACAAGGCTCATTTTCATTTCTTCTTCATCCTGTGATAACTCAAGTGTGTAGCGGCCGTAAGGAAGATCATTTAATTCCGTCCAGTTAAACTGCTTCTGACCGCCCTGTATTTTTCTTTCCAATGTGCTGCAAACACTTCCCTCGTCGTCTTTCAAAATACCTTTCAACAAACTTTCCTTATAACAGATAAGTTCAAATTGGAGGACATCAATAAAATTCGATGACTTAATTTTGGCAAACATGCTGCTGGGTTGGTTAGTTGGCGCATTACACAGTGCAGTATCACAAGATTTTCTCAGGATAAAAAGAACTTGTTATTCCAGAGGTTATTAAATTAAAAATAGTTTTCTAAACTTGCAAGCTATGGATCAATTAATTGCGGCAACTATTATGATTGCCGACAGAAGTTACCGCATCAAACTAAATCCCAAAGACGAAGAAGTAGTGCGGCGTACAGTCAAGATCATCAATGATAAGGTCATTGAGTATAAGACCCAGTTTGCAGGAAAGGACATGCAGGATTATATTGCAATGGTGCTGATCTGGCTGGCAACAGAGCAACATGTCGCAGGTTCAGCCGAGATACAGCAAGATGTGCTCGAAGAAAAGCTTTCGGCGATTGAGCGGTTGCTTGACAATCAATAAAACGGTTACGATATCGGCTAACTCCTTATAACGCGAAATATTGATGACCACATTTGTTTATTGAAACCTGCCTTAATTCTTTCAGAATGACAACATAACGATGTTCCTGATTTTATCCATTAGTTTCCCTTTTGTATCTTCGCCTATTGCCCGTTTAAAGCAGCACAGATTGCTATTGCCGGCAAATAAATACTTCATTTTGGAAAATATTAAACAAAAAATTCATGGATCCAAATCTAATATCAATAATAATTGGTGTTGTCGCCCTTTTAGTGGGCATTATAGCGGGTAAATTTATTTTTGCCAAAAACACAAAAAAAATAATCGAAGATGCTGAATTCCAATCCAAGAATGTACTTAAAGAAGCTGAATTAAGAGCGGAAACCATCCGGAAAGAAAAAGAGCTTGAAGTAAAAGAAAAATTTATCCAGCTAAAAGCGGCACACGATAAAGAAGTAAACGATCGCAACCGCAAGATCAACGAAAGCGAAAATCGCATCCGCCAGAAAGAACAATCTATTGGTCAGAAAGAAAGCACTCTCGATAAGCAGGTAAAAGAGAATGAAGCCATCAAAGAGAACCTGAACCGCCAGATAGACCTTGTCAATATCAAAAGAAGTGAGCTTGAGAAACACCAGGAAGAACATATCCGAAGGCTCGAAAAAATAGCGGGTCTCTCTGCTGATGAGGCGAAAACTCAATTGATAGAAAGTCTGAAAAGCGAGGCCCATACCCAGGCATTGGCTATGCAACAAGAGATCATTGATGATGCCAAACAAAAAGCCACCAAAGAAGCCCGCAAAATCATTATCCAAACAATACAGCGTACTGCGGCTGAACAAGCCATCGAAAATTCTATCACCGTTTTTAATCTCGAAAGCGACGAAATAAAGGGCCAGATCATTGGGCGGGAAGGTCGTAACATCCGTGCTTTGGAGGCTGCTACCGGCGTCGACCTGATTGTAGATGACACACCGGAAGCTATTCTTCTTTCCAGTTTCGATCCGCTTCGCCGCGAAATTGCCCGCCTGAGTTTACAGAGATTGGTAACGGATGGTCGTATTCACCCCGCCCGCATCGAAGAAGTGGTAGAAAAGACCCGCAAACAGATCGAGGACCAGGTGATGGAGATCGGCGAACGAACCGTCATCGAATTAGGAATTCACGGACTTCATAAAGAACTGGTAAGGATGGTCGGGCGTATGCGGTTCCGCTCCTCGTATGGCCAAAACCTGTTGATGCACAGCCGCGAGACGGCTAACCTTTGTGCTACAATGGCCGCCGAACTGGGAATGAATTCCAAACTGGCAAAACGTGCTGGCCTCTTGCATGATATCGGCAAAGTACCTGACGAAGAAAGTGAACTCAGCCACGCCTTATTAGGAGCCAAATTGGCTGAAAAATATGGAGAAAATCCAGCTGTTGTAAATGCTATTGGTGCTCACCACGATGAGATGGAAATGCAATATGTGATTTCTCCAATTGTTCAGGCCTGCGACGCCATAAGTGGCGCAAGACCAGGCGCAAGGCGTGAGATCATGCAACAATACCTGCAGCGTATTAAAGATCTTGAAAATCTGGCAATGACTTATCCTGGCGTGGAAAAAGCCTATGCGATACAGGCAGGCCGTGAACTACGGGTAATTGTTGAAGCTGAGAAGGTAACTGATGGTGAATCTGATAAACTTTCTTTCGAGATCGCCCAAAAAATTCAAACGGAAATGACCTTTCCGGGACAGATAAAAGTAACCGTGATCCGTGAGAAACGGGCCGTGAATATAGCCAGATAAGAGATAAACAATCAGGTACAAACAAGGTATAAGAAAGAAACACTCCTCTTATTGTACCTTGTTTTATTTCATGTAACTTGCGCCTTTAAAATAAGATTAGTTCAAATTTGGTTAATCTCGTGTTGACCGTTACCTTTGCCCTCCTTAAAAATTAGAGTCATGAACGCCATCGCATTTATACATGAGCAGTTGAGCAAAAAGAAAGAGTTTCCCGCTTTTAAAGCTGGCGATAATATTACCGTTAATTATAAGATCATCGAGGGTAATAAAGAACGTATCCAGTCTTTTAAGGGCGATGTGATAAAAAGACAAGGCACCGGGTTTACCGCCAGTTTCACCGTCCGGAAGATATCCGATGGCGTTGGCGTGGAAAGGGTATTTCCGTTTGCTTCGCCCAACGTTGACTCTATCATATTAAATAAAACAGGTAATGTTCGCCGCGCCAAACTGTTCTACCAGCGTAAGCGTAGTGGTAAGAGTGCAAGAATTCGTGAAAAGCGCCAGTCTGTTGCGAGTGCAGAAGCCGCGAAATAAATTATTGGAAAATTATATTTAAAAAATCCCGGTAGTTACCGGGATTTTTTGTTTCCGGGCAAAAAGTAGTTATTAGTTGCTACACAGTTTTGCAGATACTTATTCCTATCTTTGACGTCTAATTTGTTATTACTATGATACATGCAGATTTATTAGGAGTGCTTGGCACAAATGAGATCATCATTATTCTGATCATCGTATTACTAATGTTTGGAGGTCGCAAGATTCCTGAATTGATGAGAGGCCTTGGCAAAGGTGTTCGTGAATTCAATGATGCGAAAACCAACGTGAAGAAAGAAATAGAAGAAAGCGCCAACGATATCAAAACCTCGTAAAAGTATTAACGATACTTGCTTTTATCTATCCTTTATTTCATTGAAAAAAGAGTAACCGCATTTGTTTGAGTTTGTCTCTATTGAACAATACCACTCCTCGTTAGCCAGGGGAAACACTACATGTTTGGGGGCTGTTGAACATTACCTTCAGCAAATACAGCGTACGCAACACCTGAATGCATTCATCCACGTTTATGCCGACGAGGCATTGGAAAAAGCAAAAGCACTCGACACTTTCCGAAAAGAGGGAAGACCAACAGGTAAACTCCATGGCGTTATTGTCGGCATCAAAGATGTGATCGCATATAAAGATCATCCTCTCTCAGCTTCCTCTAATATTTTAAAGGGCTTCGTTTCTATTTATTCCGCTACGGCAATTGAGAAATTAATAGCAGAAGAAGCTATTATCATAGGACAGTTGAACTGTGATGAGTTCGCCATGGGATCTACGAATGAAAACTCGGCTTACGGGAAAGTATTGAATGCTATTGATGAAGGCCGCATACCGGGAGGTTCTTCCGGGGGATCCGCCGTTGCTGTGCAAGCCGGGCTTTGCATGATCTCGCTAGGAAGCGACACAGGCGGATCAGTTCGCCAGCCAGCAGATTTTTGCGGGGTTGTTGGATTAAAACCCAGCTATGGCCGCATTTCCCGTTATGGCCTTGTCGCTTATGCCTCTTCATTCGACCAAATTGGCATTTTTTCAAAAAATATTCCGGATGCCGCTCTTGCACTGGAGGTTATGGCCGGCGAAGATGATTTCGACAGTACGGTCTCTCACAAACCCGTTGAGGCATATTCATCTGCTCTCAGTGATGACAGGAAATATCGTATTGCTTATTTTAAGGAGGCGCTTGATCACCCGAGCCTTGATTCCGAGATCTCGGCTTCCATCAAAAAACTGCTTGAGCAATTAAAAAGGGAAGGACATACGGTAGAACAGGTAGGCTTTGACCTGCTCGATCATATCGTGCCGGCGTATTACGTATTAACCACCGCAGAAGCTTCGTCTAATCTTTCGCGTTACGATGGCGTTAAGTATGGATTCAGAGCCAAAGAAGAAGCTGGTATTGAACTTACTGAACTCTACAAGGCATCCAGGTCAGTCGGTTTTGGAAAGGAAGTTAAAAGGCGGATCATGCTCGGCACCTTTGTTCTTAGTGCTGGCTACTACGATGCCTACTTTACACGTGCCCAAAAAGTTAGAAAATTGTTATTTGATAAAACACAGCTGATTTTCAACGATTTCGACTACATTTTGCTGCCGACTGCGCCTTCGGTAGCCTTCAAAATCGGTGAGAAAATAAACGACCCAATTGCCATGTATCTTGCTGACATTTACACAGTTATGGCCAATCTAGTGGGTATTCCGGCAATATCCCTACCACTCTTCACTCACAGTACTGGCATGCCTTTTGGCGTGCAAGCGATGTCAAACCGGTTTAATGAGTTAGCTTTGCTCCGCCTTTCGAACCATCTAATGTCCAGGGATAACGGGTAATAAGATTCAGCCGACCGTATTAACGACTATTGACCTAAGTCGTGTTTTTAAAAATCCACTGTGATGTTAAAAAAACTTGGTATTCTTTGTATTATTGGTATCTCTTCATTCGGCTTCACTAAAGGTGAAGCAGGAACTATTGCCAGGGCTGTTACAGATACAGTCGATATACAAAATAAGGATTCCCTGAGTGAGCCTGTTATTCCATCCCGGGATCCAAAACAAGACTTCAAAGATCTTTTTGCGACCACCACACTTTCTAACGGGATTAACATCGCCCAGTTGAATCCTCTTGCCATAAACTTTGTAGAAGATTATATCGATAGCCACAGCAAAATGCTTGAGGACCTTAAAGATAAAGCACGACCTTATTTCGATATGATCGATGCCGTACTTGTGAAGCATGGCCTGCCGAAAGAATTAAAATATCTTGCGGTAATTGAATCGCAGCTTAAGTCTAACGCTAAATCATGGGCTGGAGCTGTTGGTCCCTGGCAGTTTATGCCGGCAACCGGTCGGCTGATGGGTTTGAAAATAAACCGCGGTGTTGACGAAAGAAGGGATATTTATAAAAGCACACATGCAGCATCCCGTTACTTAACCCGGCTTTACTCGATCTACGGTGATTGGTTACTTGTTATTGCTGCTTATAATGGTGGACCGGGTAAAGTAAACTCGGCCATCAAAAAAAGTGGTAGCCGCGATTTCTGGACACTCCAGAAATTTCTGCCGGCTGAATCACGAAAACATGTTAAGAAATTCATTGCAACTCATTACATCATGGAAGGGTCAGGAGGTGTGACTACGCTTACTAAAAAAGAAACGGCGAATTTTTTGCTGGCTGATAATACGGAGATAACGCCAAAAGATGAGCCACTAAAATCTGCCACACAGCTGATCAATGGTCGCTACAATGCTGCCGTAATCGTGAAGCACATAGTGATGGACCTCGCAGATTTTCGCAAGCTGAATCCAGATTTTGATAACGTCGTTGCTGCTTCGGGTAAATACGAATTGCGCTTACCACTGGATAAGATGGATAGTTTTAAAGCTAAAAAGATTGATATTTTAAAAGAGTCAATTCAAGTTTTACTAAATCCTGCCACTGTTTCAGCATCGCTTTAATAAAAGTCGTGAATACATGGAGCCGGGCTGATAAATCAGCCCGGCTTTTTATTTTAAAAAAACAGGCACAATATTTCCTTGTTATGTAACAGATCAATTTTTCATTAAAACAAGTTGTATGTTAAAAAAAGTATTAAAAGGGATTTTTTCTATTGTTGCAGGATCATTCATCATAGCATCCTGCTCTTCTTCGAAAAAAACTGCCGCTACTGCGGGGAGGAACGACGTAAAAGGCACCTGGGTGTTGGATAATATCACCTACGAGGGCTTGCCGCAAGGGCAAAAGATAAAGCTGACATTACTAGGCGAAGGTGATGAGAATTGCTTAAAGGGGAGTACTTGGGTATTTCCAAACAACGGGAACGGATCTTATACCATTGCGCAGAATGACGCTACTGATTGTCCTCCGGGCGAAAGAAATATTGTATGGTCGTATCGCCAGGAAAATGATCAAACCATATTACAGTATAAGCGATTACCGGGTGGTGTAAAAGCCAAAGACGTTGTTGATGGTTACAAATTTAATATTGTATCAGCAACCGATGCCAATCTTTCATTACGCTCAGATATCGTTTTCGAGGGAAGCACCATATCTATTAATTATTCCTTTTCTAATCGATAAAAACAATGTGAGGTTATTAATTAAACGAAAATGGCTGTTCTAACCGAACAGCCATTTTTTCATAAATATGTTTGAAAATACTACAGCCTGTAGCCAAGTGAAAGACCGAAACCTGTATTCTTCACCGAAGATTCATTGTCACCATCTGCTCGGTTATTCAATTTTAACAGCCCTAAGCCTGCATTTAATTGGAATGATAGTTTGTTACTAAATTCATACCCTGCCAAAAGATTTGCCCCTGCGTCAAAGCGCTTCCATTCACCAGGCTGGTCGCCAAACTCAATGTCATTATCCGGGCTTTTAGTTTTACCACCTATTGCATAAGCAGCATACGGGCCGAAACCTAATACCATTCTTCCCTGACCCAATTCTGGTTTGTAAATAAAGTTTACTGGTAATTCTAAATAAGAAAGATTGATTTTACCATCACCTACATCAGCTTTAGCTCCTTTTGTATTAAACAGCAAGCCCGGCTGCAAATAGAAATCTATACCTACAGGTATCTCCGCATTTACTCCTGCGTGAAACCCGGTTTTTAATTTAAAGTCAAGGTCATCACCACCGGCATCTTTTCCATTAAGGTTTTGAAAATTTACACCCGCCCGAATACCGAACGTAGTTTGTGATTGAGCATACATTGCAGAACATAGAATGGTTACTGCAATAAGCAAAATTTTTGTTTTCATTAGTTGTGTTTTAGATTAAAGATTTATTTCCTGCCTTGTATCCTTGTATTAATTACCTGCTTCCTTTTTTGCATCAGCCTTCATTTTTTCGTTCGCTGCGATCAGAAATTCAACACGACGATTCTGCGCTCTGCCGGAATCCGTATCGTTGGTATATTTTGGAACAGACTCACCTAACCCGACTGTCTTTACTCTTTCTAATGCTATACCATGACTAGTAAGATAATTTGAAACAGTAGAAGCCCTTCTTTGTGATAAACTCTCGTTGTATTTATCCGTTCCTGTATTATCCGTGTGTCCTTGTATCTCGAGATCGGTATCAGGATATTTATTCAATATGGTAACCAGGTCATTCAACGTGGTTTGAGCGTTGGAAGAAAGGTTTGATTGATCGAACCCAAATAATACGGCGCTGCTAAATTCTACAACTATTCCTTCTCCTACCCTTTCAACTTTTGCACCCGGTACTTCATTCTTTATTTCCTCTGCTTGTTTGTCCATTTTTCTACCGATTACCGCACCTGTAACACCACCCACTGTGGCACCAATTATTGCACCTAATGCCGTATTACCAGTAGCCTTGCCGATCACCGCACCAACTGCGCCACCGCCTGCTGTTCCGATAACAGCACCTTTTTGTGTCTTATTCATGTTTTTACAACCTGTAGCAAGAACTGAGAACGCAAGAGCACCAATAAACAAGATTTTGATTTGTTTCATAAGTCGTTATTTAATTTAGCAACCACAATCCAAACATCATACCAACAGGCTTGATCCTCAAAGTGTCATGCCATATTTACCTGGCATGCACTGCATTAGCTGATCGCAGTAACAATGCTTGAACGAAGCTGTGTAGTTTACAATGCTGAAAAGCTTTATAGCAGGTTAATTTTTACCGCCAGCGCCGCGATATACTGTTCAGGCTTTTAGAGAAAGAATCTGGTTATAAAACGCTTTTCATTGCGTCTGCCTTCAGTAAACATTCTTCCCATTCTTTTTCGGGATCGCTATAAAACGTAATGGCAGAACCTGTTTGAAAAGAAAGATATTCCGAACTATCATTGTACATAATACTTCGTATCACCACATTGAAATCAAAGTCGTTACCGGGAGAAATATACCCTACTGCGCCCGAAAAAATTCCCCGTTTTGTTTTTTCATATTGTTCTATTAACTCCATCACTCTTTTTTTTGGAGCACCGGTCATTGAACCCATCGGGAAAGTAGCTTTAATAATTTCAGAAAAAGAAATATCCTCTTTCAATTCTCCGCTGATAGTGGATGTCATTTGATGCACTTGCGGAAAAGAATAAATACCGTATAACTCATCTACTTTCACAGTGCCTTCTTTGCAAATACGAGAAAGATCATTACGCATCAGGTCTACCACCATTACATTCTCTGACCTGTCCTTGCCGCTATGAAAAAGTTCCATCCTGTTTTGTTCATCCCTGACATTGTCACCCGGTATTCGTTTAGAAGTTCCTTTTATAGGTTGGGCTAAAATCTTATCCCCTTGTTTTTTTAAGAATCGTTCGGGGCTTGCACAAAGCAGCCACTTGTCTTCCAGCCGGTATAATGCAGAAAACGGATTTGGAGAAATATGGGTCAGCTTCCTGTATATATTCAAAGGATCGATCTTAACCGCTTCGGAAAAAAATTCCTGGCAAAAATTAATCTCGTAACAATCGCCGCGGAGTATATGCTGTTGCAACTGCCGGACGATGGAAATGTATTCTTCTTTCGTGATTCTGTTTTTGATATCGACCGGGCCACTGTTATACGATGGCGCAGCAATGGTGTCAACTATTTCGTGGAAAATCTTTCCAGGCTCAGTTCCTTCAATGATCATTTGCCGTTCATCAAGCCGGATAACGATAGCCGGTTCAAAAAAGAAGACCCCGGGAAATCGTATAAGATCTTCGTGCATAGAAGAAAGGTGCTCCAACTCATTCTTAAGGTCATAGTTAAGATGGCCAAAAAGCCAACTATTTCTTTTGGAGAAAATGTAGTTCTGTAATTGCGGGAGAGCACCACCCGGCGATGCTTCGAAAACACTTTTTTTTCCCGCGGCCACCAAACATTCCTCCGTATGCGGTTGAATCTGGTATTGATGATTGTCCAAAAAACAAAAAGTGTTGAACTGTTGTAACCAGCTCAACACTTTTTGTTTCATCACCCGGAAATTATCTACCGGAAATATAGAATGCTTCAGAATAATATTGCTTGATCGGATGAAATACGAATCGAATTAATAGTCATCTTCTTCATCGTTGAAATCATCGCTGTCATTGAACATATCTTTAAACTCGTCGTCAACTTTAAAATCATCTTCTTCTTCGGCGCCTTTTTTTGCAACCCCACCTGTTTTCTTCACTTTGGATTTCGGTACATCGAACTCTGCAAAATCCGGATCCCAGTCTTCGTCCTCTTCCACTTTTTCCCAATCGTCTTCTTTGTCATTCACTTCTTCTTCATCATCATCTTCACCTTTCTTTTTCGAAGATGCGGCGGCCTTGCCCGCCTTTTGCTTGGGAGCTGTTTCTTCCAGGTCTTCATCCAATTCATCATCATCTTCGTCTTCCTGTTTTTTAGGCTTAGGAGATGCTTTTTTTGCCGAAGCGCTATTCTCAGCGGGAATAGTTCCGGTTACTTTTTTTTCCTTATCCGATTTTGATGCCATAGAAGGTAGGGTTATATGTGTAAAATTTCAGCGAAGTTTTTAATTGACCAAATTTTTTTAGATAAAAATTTATTAGCTTTTTTTAATCAATGGAAATGATCTGGTTACGGCCAGGCCCGTTCGAGATATACCGGATATTCACTCCCAAATATTGATTTATAAAAGCAATGTATGTTTTCATAGTTGCAGGCAACTGTTCTGCTGAATTTGCTGCACTACTGGGAATATTCCAACCTGGAAATTTTTTATACACCGCTTCTACCGCTACACGATCAAGGCGAAACGGAATTTCTGTACTTTCTTTCCCGTTTAATTTATAACTGGTACATACTTCGAGGTCTTTAAACTCATCCAGTACATCTGCCTTTGTCATCACGATCTTTGTAACACCATTTATCATACATGCAAACCGCAGTGCTACCAGGTCAATCCAGCCACAACGGCGGGGACGGCCTGTTGTAGCACCGAACTCGCTTCCCGCCTTTCGTAACTCTTCGCCTAATTCATTTTCCAGCTCGGTGGGAAAAGGACCGCCGCCAACACGGGTGCAATAGGCTTTTGTTATACCGATCACCTCCCTAATCTTTTGCGGTGCGATTCCAAGGCCGTTGCAAACACCTGCTGAGATCGTGTTTGACGATGTAACGAATGGAAAAGTGCCAAAATCGATATCCAGCATGCTTCCCTGTGCGCCTTCCGCCAGTATTTCCTTTCCCTCCTGCAATTGCTGGTTAATAAAATATTCGCCGTTAACAATATTAAGTTCCTTTAAAAATTCCAATGCTTCAAAGAATTCTTCTTCCCATGCGGATATATCTTCATCAAATGCGTAATTATCCAACAAACGTTGGTGTTTTAATCTCAATTTGATGTATGCTGTTGTAAAATTTTTATCTAGCAGATCGCCTACCCTCAGTCCGTTCCTGCCTGTTTTATCCATATAGGTTGGCCCTATTCCTTTCAGGGTAGAACCAATTTTCTGATTACCCTTCGATACTTCTGATGCCTTATCCAACGCCCTGTGCGTAGGCAGGATCAGGTGTGCCCGCTCTGATATAAAAAGGTTTTTTCTGAGATCCACGCCAAAAGAAGCTACAGTATCACATTCTCTTTTCAATGTGATAGGATCAAGTACTACTCCATTTCCTATGAGGTTCAGCTTATCGTTGTGAAAAACACCGGACGGTATCTGGTGCAAAACAACTTTTTTATCTTCGATATATAAAGTGTGCCCTGCATTGGGACCGCCCTGGAAACGGGCAATAACGTCATAATCTTTCGCAAAATAATCAACGATCTTACCTTTCCCTTCATCGCCCCATTGGAGGCCAAGTATTACATCTACCATATTTGGGTTTATATTTTTATCAGCGGTTGTATGGACCGGCGCAAAAATACGTTCTCCACATCGAAGCCACCCAATAAATTCTGCCCGCTTACCATGATTTTATGCCCAAATAAAAATATTTATTAAAGTCGGGAAAACACAAAAGAATAATAATTGGAAATGATTATGGGACGGGCCAACCAACGATAGCCATTGAAAATCCCAAATCGCAATTGCGGAACGGAGATGCTAGGGTATATCTTCTGTATCGAATCGTTCCACCGATTCGATGCCGGGAAGACTTTTCAGGCTTTGTACAAGTGTTTCCAGTTCTTCTTTATCATGTACGAATACTTTTATATTTCCTTCAAACAAGCCTTCTTTTGCTTCTACACTTAAAGCGCTGATATTAATTCTTAATTCACCGGAGATAAGATTGGTGATCTTATGAATGACACCAACATCGTCCATCCCTACGATTTTTAAACCCGTGAGAAATGATATCTCTTTATTTTTCGCCCATTTGGTTTTAACCACCCGGTGGCCATAATTAGCCAGAAGTTTTGCTGCATTTGGACAATTGGTTCGGTGGATAGTCAAACCTTTACCCGTCGTAATAAACCCAAAAACGTCATCACCAGGAATGGGCTTGCAGCAATTTGCCAGGTTATATACGATCTTATCACTGCTTTCGCCAAAAATGATGAGCTCCGCATCTTTCCTGCTTCCCGGCGAGTGCTGGTAGGGCGCAATATCCTGCTTAAATTCCTGTACCGTTTTTACAGGCCGCGGTGCTTCTATTTTATCACCAACAACCTTGAATTCCTTTATTTCTTTCAGATCGATATTTTTTACCGCTACCTGGTAAAAAAGATCAAGATGTGACTGGAGCTTGTACCAGTGAACAAGCTCATCAATGTTATGCTGATTTAAAGTAGCCCCGACACCTTCAAGTTTTCGCTGCACGGTATATTTTCCTTCGTCACCGATCTTCTTTTTCTCCTCCTTTAAAGCGTCCTTTATTCTTCCTCTTGCCTTAGCGGTGACCACGAAACTGAGCCAGTCTTCGGATGGTTTTTGCTTATTGCTTGTAATGATCTCGATCTGGTCACCACTTCTTAGTTTATGACTGATAGGCACCAATTTATGATTAACCTTGGCGCCAATCGTTTTTACACCTATTGCACTATGTATGGCAAACGCAAAATCCAGAGCGGTAGACCCAACGGGCAGCATCTTCACATCGCCTTTTGGCGTATAGACATAGATTTCTTCGGCAAGAAAACTTGTTTTAAAATCTTGCAAAAAATCGACACTGTCCGTTTCCTGGCTCGAGATCACTTCACGGATCTGCGAAAACCATTTATCGAAACGGCTTTCGTCACCACCACCTTCTTTGTATTTATAGTGTGCAGCAAGTCCTTTCTCGGCTATCTCATTCATACGCTTGGTACGTATTTGTACTTCCACCCATTTGCCCTGCGGTCCCATTACCGTTGTGTGTAGGGCTTCGTACCCGTTTGATTTTGGATTGCTGAGCCAATCTCGTAATCTTTCTGGTGACGGCGTATACTCATCAGTGATCATGGAATATACCTTCCAACAATCTTCTTTCTCTCTTTCGGCAGGTGAATCTAAAATAACCCTTATGGCAAAAAGGTCATACACTTCTCCAAAATCGACACCTTTCTTTTTTATTTTATTTGAAATAGAATGAATACTCTTTGGTCTGCCATATATTTCAAATTTAAAATTACTCTTCTCTAATTTTTCTTTAACAGGGCGAATGAATTCATTAATGTATTTGCTCCTCTCTCGCTTTGTTTCCGCCAATTTCTGGGCAATATCACGATAGATCTCCGGCTCCATATATTTCATGGCGAGGTCTTCCATTTCGGTCTTTATAGTATACAGGCCCATCCGATGGGCAAGCGGCGCATATACATATACCGTTTCTGAAGAAATTTTTAACTGCTTTTCCCGCTTCATGCTTTCCAGCGTACGCATGTTATGAAGCCGGTCGGCGAGCTTGATAAGAATAACACGCGGATCATCGGTCAATGTCATTAATATCTTTTTGAAATTCTCTGCCTGTTGCGAGCCGTTAATGTCAATAACGTTGGAGATCTTGGTCAGCCCGTCAACGATACGGGCTATTTCCTGGCCAAACTCTCGTTCGATATCTTCCAGTGAAATATCAGTGTCCTCAACCGTATCATGAAGCAATGAACAGATAGTGGAACGGACACCCAGACCTATTTCTTCTACACATATTTTGGCAACGGCCAGCGGATGTAAAATATAGGGTTCCCCGCTTTTGCGGCGCATCGTTTTGTGAGCGTCAACTGACATCTCAAAGGCTGTACGCAGCAATTCTTTGTCGCCTGGCTTGATCTTGGCCTTCAGTGACCGCATCAGGGAACGGTATTCCCGCAGGATCAACTTTCGCTCCTGCTCATCGTTAAGGTTATATTTAGGTGTTTGTGCAACGGTTTCCATTCACTCAAGCTTTCGCAACGAATTTACTGAATTACAAGCAGTAGCAAATTTGCCACGTCTACAAAATTCTTAAGCTCCTCATAATAGTAAGGTATTTGTGTTTTTGGTGAAAATAAATGCCCTACATTTGCCACCCAAATTGTGGGTGCGGTGGATTACTTCACAAGCAATATGGACGCCGCAAGGCAAACACAGCAGCGGGTGTGGTGAAATTGGTAGACATACCAGACTTAGGATCTGGCGCCGCAAGGCATGGGGGTTCGAGTC
>WUUC01100470.1_pt1 | contig 29159 bp, 28 predicted proteins | sample 6278441 | NCBI WGS metagenome assembly WUUC01 (sample SAMN13675441, study PRJNA597444) | soil metagenome | isolation source: soil | place: USA: Washington | collected 2017-10 | reverse complement strand
GTTCAACACGAACCAATGAACCTGGTCATAATCTTTACCCGATGAACTGATCTTAACATCCGCAGGAAGTTCATTCAATCCTTCTTTAAAATCGGCAGGCGCATTCAGCGTAAGCAAGTTGAATTTTTCCTTGATGCGCAATTTTTGTGCGATGGAATTGGCCATTGTAAAAATTGTAATTTTAAATTAAGCTAAGTAAACTGGGAAGATCTATGTGTTTGGTCTATGTGCCCATGTTTCTATTGTGGTTCAATCGTTTTTTATCAAATAGTCAGGTAGGAAACATAGGTTTTCACATAGAAAAACATCTATGAGCCAAAAAATTGCTGAGCGAAAATTTGAAATGCACCCTGAAAATTTAATTTATCGAACCTTGCTTAAATACTGGCGATAACATAATACAGCATCATAAAACATATAACGAGTTTCAGGAAAGAACCCAACAGGAAACCCACAAAAGAACCAAGGGCAGCTTTGAATGATTTTTTTGAATCCTGGCCCCCGATCATCTCTCCTGCAAATGCACCAAGGAACGGACCTATGATCACGCCCAACGGCCCCAACCAAAAGGCCAACAAAAAACCTATTGTACATCCCCAAACGCCGTATTTGGTGCCACCAAATTTTTTCGTGCCCCAGATCGGGATCATGTAGTCAAGTATCAGCGATACAACGACGATACCGGCCCAGATCCACATGAATTTTGAAGTAAACGGATCGGGTTCCCTGAATAGTTGGACCAATAAACCAGCATATGCAATGGGCGGACCGGGAAGCAAGGGGAGAAGGCTGCCCACAATGCCAGTTACAATCAGTATGATTCCCAAAATGATCCAAATCCATTCCATAAAGGATCGAAGTTAGCGCAAATATCGGCCCCCTCTAAATCTCTCCGCCGCGGCGGGAAGACTTGCGAGGCACAGCCAGGCTTTTTGGAGTGACTGATTAAAATAAATGCTCTCCGAAAGTGTTGAGTAAAGGGATAAAGCCGATGTAGTAGTTATAGAGTTTAGTCTTGTAATGCAGCACCGTCTCTTCCCTTTCGGCGAAGGGAAAGAGGGATGAGGCCTCAAACTAAAACCTGAACACTTCGGCCTTGCTTAGTGCAGGCTATGGTCGCAGTTGGGTTCAATCAGCGAACTGAAGCTGGCCCAAACATCAAACTTCGAACCTTAAACCGTCAAACTTCGTCTGCCAATTTTGCACATTTGCCCTGACGGCACAATGATTGTCTATCGTTAGCAGTTCGCAGAAGCGGATTAATTTAAAAGGATAATTTTAATACTATGGGAAAGATAATTGGAATTGACTTAGGAACTACCAATAGCTGCGTTTCCGTGATGGAAGGCAACGAGCCAGTAGTAATTGCCAATGACGAGGGACGTCGTACAACCCCGTCAGTAGTGGCTTTTTTGAAAAACGGCGAACGTAAAGTGGGCGATCCGGCGAAACGCCAGGCGATCACAAATCCTCAGAATACCATCACTTCGGTTAAACGTTTTATGGGCCGCCGGTTTGATGAGGTGACAGAAGAGATCAGCCATTGGAGCTATAAGGTAGCAAAAGGTGACAATAATACCGTACGAATTGACATAGATGGCCGTTTATATACGCCGCAGGAAATATCGGCGATGGTGCTGCAAAAAATGAAGAAGACCGCTGAAGATTACCTGGGCCATGAAGTGACAGAAGCGGTGATTACCGTTCCTGCCTATTTTAACGATGCACAGCGCCAGGCCACAAAAGAAGCTGGTGAAATTGCCGGTTTGACAGTTCGCCGGATTGTGAATGAGCCTACCGCTGCAGCCCTGGCTTATGGTTTAGACAAGGGCGGGAAAGACCATAAGATCGCTGTATTTGACCTTGGCGGTGGTACGTTTGATATATCCGTTCTTGAATTGGGCGATGGTGTATTTGAGGTAAAGAGCACCAACGGTGATACGCACCTGGGTGGTGACGACTTTGATAAAGTGATTATGGACTGGCTGGCAGATGAATTCAAAAAAGATGAAGCAATCGATCTTCGTAAAGATCCAATGGCTTTGCAACGTTTGAAAGAATCTGCAGAAAAGGCAAAAGTAGAATTATCGTCATCAACCGAAACAGAGATAAATCTTCCATATATCACTGCAGTGGATGGTGTGCCCAAACACTTAGTAAAAAAGCTGAGCCGTGCTAAGTTTGAACAATTGGCGGATAATTTATTCGCCCGTTGTTTGAAACCCTGCGAAGTGGCGTTGAAAGATGCCGGTATTAATACCTCTGAAATTGATGAGGTGATACTGGTAGGTGGTAGTACACGTATTCCTAAAGTGCAGGAGATCGTTGAGAAATTCTTTGGTAAAAAAGCGAATCGTAGTGTAAACCCTGATGAAGTAGTTGCACTCGGAGCTGCTATCCAGGGCGCGGTAATGACAGGCGAAGTAAAAGATGTATTGCTGCTCGACGTTACGCCACTTTCTTTGGGTATTGAAACAATGGGAAGCGTTATGACTACATTGATCCCGTCAAATACAACAATACCTACCAAGAAATCTGAAACATTCAGTACAGCGAGCGATAACCAACCCGGCGTACAGATACATGTATTGCAGGGCGAACGTTCAATGGCAAAGGATAATAAGAGCCTTGGCATCTTCAACCTGGATGGAATACCACCGGCACCAAGAGGTGTACCGCAGATCGAAGTAATATTTGATATCGACGCTAACGGTATATTACACGTAACGGCGAAAGACAAAGGAACCGGTAAAGAACAAAAGATACATATCGAAGCGGGCAGTGGCTTGAGCAAAGAGGAAGTGGAAAAGATGAAGACGGAAGCAAAGGCCAACGAAGCAACCGATAAAGCAGAACGCGAAAAAGTAGACAAACTGAATGCCGCGGATAGCCAGGTATTTCAGACGGAAAAACAATTGAAAGAATACGGCGATAAAATTCCTGCTGAAAAGAAAGCAGCTATTGAAACTGCGGCTGCTAAATTGAAAGAAGCCCATAAGGTACAGGATATAGCAGCAATTGATACATCTCTGGCGGAATTAAATGCCGCGTGGACGGCAGCCAGCCAGGATATGTATAATGCAACGCAACAGGAAGGAGCGGCGCAGCCGGGTGCTGGCGCGGAACAACCACATACGGAAGGTGCAGGAACAAAAACCGATGATAATGTAACGGATGTGCCGTATGAGGAAGTGAAGTAATTGCCTAAACCTGTATTTTTAGGATTTATAAGATTAATAAGAAAGCCCTTGCAGAGATGTGAGGGCTTTTTTAAAATGGTATTCAGTTAAGAAATTCACCAGGAAAGCCTTCTACTATGTGGTCATGATACGGACCTGCATCTTCTTCAGCAATAATTTGAGATTCAATATCACGCCCCTTAAGAAATTCCTTAACAACCTTCTCCTGTTTTTTAGTTTTTATGTTCACGATATTGCCACAGCGTAAATTATCTTTTTTTGCAGCAGCTAAAAAAACCTCCTTTGCTTGCTTACAAATGCCTTAAGTAATATCCCGGATCGGTTAGAAAACGCTTTGATACGGATAACAGGTAACTGACACTATTTTCTGCTCAAATGTTTTAATCTGTGAATAACGATATGCTGCCTCGTTACCGAATAAATAAGTAGTAATGCGTGGTTGCGGCAAAACCATCCTTCAATTTCACTCCACAAACAAAAATCTCCCATTCACTAAGCCAAACCTGCACTTCATTCATTTCAACCTTTGACAGCTTTTTGATTGAGGTACTTTTGTCCTGTCGGTTAAAGATGAAACGGCGATAGCAGGACCATTAACCATTAAACCTTAAAAATGAAATTTATGAAAATGGATGTAAAGACCAGTTTTATACAACTGGACAAAGATGAACTTAAGCAGCTTTGCTGCGAGGTGAAGGAGACTGTGGCCACAGGCATCGTATTGCCTGACGGAAAAGCAAAAGAATCTTCTTTTGGAATAGCGGATCTCTGGAGTATGCAAAGAAAAATGAAAACAGCCGGGCGAGCCTGGAGCAACAGGCATAGAATTATCCTTATCCGCGGATAAGCGTTACCTGTTACTAACAATGCTATTGTTAAGACAAACGTAACGTTGCAACATTAATGTCATTTTCGCTTTGAAAAGCGAAGATCTTTGTTGTATATTTGCACCATCAATCTGAGCATGTATTAAATATACTTACAACCGGGTGATATAAGCTTGCCGCTTGCCTCTTCTAACGATTCCAGACATTACTCCCTCTGTTGCTCAAGAAATTTTTTGTAATTAATAAAAAAGGAAATAAATCATGAAGAGTGATGTAATGCCATCTATTATTCAGATGGAGTACGGAGTATTAGAAAACCTGTTAACAGAAGTAAAAGAAACATTAGCAACAGACGTTGAATTGCCAAAGCCAGCAAAGCCATCTTTCGGTATTGCTGATCTGTGGAAGATCCGCCGCAATGCAAAGTCTGCGAGCAACATGTTCAAAGGATAAACAGTTAATTTTATCTCGCTTCGTTTACCAGTTATATACTGGCAAATAACTAAAATGCCGGTTCATTGATGACCCGGCATTTTTATAACAAAAATAATTTGGTTATTCATTGCCAAGAATAACTATCAACGCGTAAATAACGCCCGGCAACCAAAACAATAAAGTCAGCAGCAGGCTGATCCAGAATTTACTGTTTATTTCTCCCTGGTGGAGGAACACTGCCAATGGTGGGAGTAGGATTGCAAGAATCACTAATAGCAGTGTGTTAGTACTTGGTTCAGCACCCGCTTTCTTAGCTGCCTTATAAGCCTTCAACTCTTTCTTTGCCCCCTTGATGCGGGCCTTTCTTTCTTTCTTCGAAAGATTTTTAAATTCGGCAACTGCTGCCTTTGCAGCAGCCGGATCAGGTTCAGACACCGGCACAGCAGAAGAGGCGGGAACAACTAATGCCGCATAAGAATAGCTGCTAACTGAAGAAGCGGCTATTAATAATGCCATCGTAAAAAATAGAGCTCTTTTCATTTTACTTGGGTTTAGGGTTTACAATAATTAACCACATAAAGATATTTCATTTATAGACTTTTATAAAAAAATAACCCCGCGGAGGCGGGGCAATTTTAAAAATATATACAGGGAAATTTTTCTACATGATGTCCATTGCCTTTACAAAAGCCGTGGTCTGGAAGGGAAGTATCAGCGTCAGCCATTCCCAATGTGTAACGATAGCAATGACCAGAGCCGCAGTCGATGCAAAGAATAAAAGCCAATAAAATCCTCTATGCTTCTTTTGTTGTTCCATGTTTTTTAAAATTTTGGTTTTACGGATTCGCTCCAGCGAAAATAAAAGCGCTGCAAAAATAGGCAGCGGTGACTAAATGAAAAAATGAGTTTTAAAAGAAGCTTGTCTTTTCCTGCTTAATAATACTGCTTTGGTTACATGCTTACCCGCTATCGCAATAAGCGATTTGGCTGAGAGAGGAAAATGATTCATTACTGTCACCGGTTGCCTTACTTGCAACGTTGGCAAAATCATGGCGGGCCGGAATTGCAGCTGACTATAATGAAGACAGGGTTTCTGTCTGCCGATGCCCGCACTTATGATGCAGGAAGGCGAACCCTAATCCAGTCCCAATAAGTATCCCAATTAGCTCTCCACACTTATAAGGCAGACGATAGGGTTAGCAAGATTTATGGGGTTTCTTTAAATAAAAATACGAACCTTGCATGTTTTATTTTACTTTCGTAATAATGTGTCTTTTACACACAGTTTAAAGAATAATGAACCAACGATTGTGATGAACCTTCAGTTTTATCTACGTTTTCATACTGCAGTCGGCCAAAGTTTGTGGATCAGCGGGAGCTCAGAGGAATTGGGATTGGGTGACCCCGGGAGAGCCGTTGCCATGTCATACCTTGATAATGAAACCTGGCATCTTTCTCTTACCATACCCAAAAAAAACTGGCATAAGGATGGCATCGTTTATAAATATTATCTGAAGAACAGGGACGGAGAGTTGCTGGGTGAATGGGGATACGACCGTGTCATTCACACATCTGCAAAAACAACTGAACTGATACAATTGGTCGACACCTGGAATCATGCCGGAGAATACGAGAATGCTTTTTTTACCGCACCTTTCAATAATGTGTTGCTAAGGCATAATCATCCGAAAAATAAAGAAAAGACTACCAGGCACCATACACATATTTTCAAAGTAAAAGCCCCTTTGCTCAACAAGCATGAAGTAGTGGCGCTATCAGGAAGCGACGATACACTGGGAAACTGGTTGGAAGACAATGCCATCGTGCTTTCGAAAGACGGCGATTGGTGGGTAGTAAATCTTGACCTGGCAGGGGCCACTTTTCCCGTTGCTTACAAGTATGCTGTATATAATACAAAAGAAAATAAATTCATCCGGTATGAAGAGGGAGACAACCGGTTGCTACATGGCAATGTGATCCATCATGGGGTCACTATTATTCACGATGGTTTTATTCATTTACCCAACGATACCTGGAAAGGAGCAGGCGTATCCATCCCTGTGTTCAGCCTGCGGAGCAAAAAAAGCTTTGGCGTGGGCGAATTCGCCGATATAAAATTGCTGGTCGATTGGGCAAAAGAAACAGGGTTGAAGCTGATACAGATATTGCCGGTCAACGATACAATAGCTACCAATACATGGTCCGACTCTTATCCTTATGCGGCCATTTCAGCATTTGCGCTTCATCCATTATATATTAACCTTGAGAAATGTGCCGGCAAAAAACACGAACACCTTGTAAGCCCGCTAAAGAAAAAGCAAAAGCAACTTAATGAGCTTGCTGAGATAGATTATGAGGAAGTGATACAGTTCAAACTGACCATGCTCAAAGAACTTTATGAAGTAATGGAGAAGGACTGCTTTGAATCAGATGATTACAAGCATTTTTTTGATGATAATAAACACTGGCTTGTGCCTTATGCGGCATTTTGTTTTCTCCGCGACAAGTATGAAACGTCCCATTTCAAAGAGTGGCAAACAAACAGTATTTATAATAAGGACGAGATCGACCGGCTGTTATCAGCAAAATCTGCGGTAAAAAAAGAAATATATTTTTATTGTTTTGTTCAATACCAGTTGCATGTTCAGTTAAAAGATGCTGCTGACTATGCGCACAAAAAAGGCATCGTGCTAAAAGGCGACATTCCTATCGGTATCTATCGCTATGGTTGTGATGCCTGGATGGCCCCGCAACTTTACAATATGGATGCACAATCTGGTGCACCACCGGATGATTTTACACCCATCGGGCAAAACTGGGAATTTCCTACGTACAACTGGAAGCGGATGCAGGAAGACGGCTTTGGTTGGTGGAAGCAACGTTTCGAACAAATGAGTAACTACTTCGATACGTTCCGCATCGATCATATCCTAGGCTTCTTCCGTATCTGGAGCATCCCTACCAATGCGGTGCAGGGCATCATGGGACATTTTGTTCCCTGCATTCCCGTGCACTACGTTGAGTTTGGTGAAAGCGGAATATGGTTTGACGAACCCCGTTATTGCAAGCCCTTTATTACTAACGATGTGCTTTACGAAGTGTTTGGTGACCTGGCCGAAAGGGTAAGGGAAAATTTCGTAGTGCCCAATGAAAGGGGCAGTTACGACCTGAAGCAGGGATTCGAAACACAGCGTGATGTAGAAGCAGGCTTCGACAAACTGGAAGATACACTTGAAAATACACGATTGAAGCTCGGTTTATACGATCTCATTTCAAACGTTATATTTTTTAAGCAGGAAGGATCAAGAGGGCAGGAGTATCATTTCCGGATTTCGATGGAAAGAACATCATCGTTTAAATACCTGATCCCTCATGTACAGGAAAAGCTGAAAGCACTTTACGTAAACTATTTTTATCGGAGGCAGGATGATTTCTGGAAAAAAGAAGCGATGCAAAAACTGCCAAAGCTTAAAGAATCCACCAACATGCTTATTTGCGGCGAGGACCTGGGAATGGTTCCCGGTTGTGTTCCCGAGGTAATGAAACAATTGGGCATACTCAGCCTGGAAATACAGCGCATGCCGAAAGACCTTCAAAAAGAATTCTTCTATCCCAATGAAGCGCCTTATTTATCAGTCATCACACCGTCTACACATGACATGAGTACCGTACGTGGCTGGTGGGAAGAGAACCGTCAAAAAACACAGCAATTCTATAATCATGTGCTCGGCCAGTGGGGCGAAGCACCGTATTTCTGTGAAGCATGGGTCAACAGGGCCATCATTCTCCAGCACTTATATTCACCAGCTATGTGGAGTATTTTCATGATGCAGGATCTATTGGGTATGAGCGAAAACCTGCGCCGCGAAAATCCATTGGAAGAAAGGATCAACAACCCCGCCATTTCAAAACATTACTGGCGTTACCGCATGCATATTCCGCTCGAGGAATTGATAGAGGAAAAAGAATTCAATGATGAGTTAAAAGGGTATGTGGAGCATAGCGGAAGGTAATGCCCCCATGTCCCCTAAAAGGGAACGTATTGTTTTTAGTGTACGCAGATGTCTTTAGCATTTAGTTGCAAACGGCCACCAAGTATTCATTGAACCCATTGTTAAATCGGCCAGTGGACATATGCCGGGATAACTTAATCAACAGCTTTAATTATTTTCAGGTATTCCACAACTTTCAGTTCCGTCTCTGCCTGCATTTTTATTTCTTTTGAGAATAGTTGTTGCCTGAGTTCCCGGTACAATTCAATGCTTGCTTCCAGTGCCGCAATTATTGAAGCATGTTCATAGGCGGCGATTGTCAACTTTAATTTATTGAGATCATCAGCAGGCAAATTCATTTCCACTTTACGTACACCCCTGGCACAATCACCATTCCTTACCTGCAGCAACGGGCCCAGCACTACTGCCCGTATATAACTAAGAAAATCAAAAGCCTCCATCAATTCGCCCCGCCCTATTTTTAATGTTGCATAATGAACCCATATCCAAAACCTGTCCTCGATCCACTGGTAATCGGGAAGCGGATATTTAACATCCGTATTGGAAAGAATATCTTCTAATTGCCCGCCCGTATCATGAAGAATGACAGGGCTCTCTATACGAAAATAAAACTCAGGAGGGGTAAGAAATTTTATGTCGACATGCAATAACGGCTCGTCGTAAAGACAAATTAAAAGCCTCGGCTCTCCCACATGCTCGCCGGTAAACCCTGATAAAAGTCTTCCAAAGGATGCTGCATACTTAAGCATCTTCGCAGGATCATCGGATACTTTCTCGTTTGTTACAAGCGTCAGATCAAGATCTGAATATTCATCCAATTCATTTGTTAACCATGAGCCGCCGACGGCCAGGCCAATTATGTTTTCATCTTTTTTAATAATCTTTAATACGTTATTGACAAATTGTTGCTGTATCATATGTTTTCTTCTTTTTTATAATAATAGCAAGTTATTCTTTGGAAAAACGAAGGCAACAAAGAATGGATTGCTTCGGCCGGGTATTAACTTTCTATTGCGGCATTCACTACGGTCTCGCAATCATTAGATTCCGAAAGAATCAAAAGTGTACAACGAATCGTATGTTCAAAAAGCTCAAAACAATAGCACCATTACCCACACAGGGTCTTCGTCATTGCGAGGTCTGCCAGCAATATCTTCGGAATTCCATAATGTGCCGGGCAGACCGAAGCAAACTAACTTTCTTCCTTCGCGAATATCCACCCACTTTCATAGGCGATATGTCAGATGGCCATGTGCGTTGATTTGTGGCACGCGATAACTATCGGGCCGCGTACTACAAAGCAAATAAAAAAGCTTCGATTGACGGTAGCTTATCTGGCAACAAAACGATGAAAGAAAAAACCGAATGGTTGAGCCAGTCTCATAGAGGCTGTAAGTTTGTGTGTGTCTCATCGTGAAACAACAGCAACAATGACAGTTCCGCAAGAAAAACCTGGAAAATAGCTCAACAATAGCCGCTGTCAGTCAAACAATGGGCAGTTTAAGTCGAACAATCGCCATCTCCGGTCAAACAATCGACAACTCCAGTCAAACAATCGACAACTGCAACGAATCAATAAGCGTCTCCGGTAAAACAATGCGCAACTGCAGCGGAAGAAATAAACATCTCCTCCCGGTCAATAACCAACAGCTATTAAGCTGTTATAATCTCTTCTACATCAACCTTATCCCATTTTCAATAACTTCGCCCTCATCATGAAACTCGCCTACTATCCTCACAATTTAAAGTTCCGTCATCCCTTTACTATTTCTAAAGGTACCAAAACGCACCAGCCCACACTGATCGTAGAGCTCGAACATTTTGGCATCAAAGGCTATGGTGAAGCGCCGGCTATTACGTACTACAATATTACCGTGGAGAAGATGATTGAGGACCTGGAGAATAAAAAAACCATGATCGAAAAGTTTGCATTCACCGAACCCGATCGCTACTGGCATTATCTGCATCATTTATTGCCACAAAACCCTTTCCTTGTTTGCGCATTGGATATCGCAGCATGGGACCTGTTTGCCAAAATGCAAAACAAAAAATTGTACGAACTGTGGAAAGGCGATATTTCCAAAAATCCATTGACCGATTATACCATCGGTATCGACAGCATTGATAAAATGGTCCGTAAATTAAAAGAAAAACCCTGGCCAATTTATAAAATAAAAGTAGGTACCGCGGATGATATCGGTATCGTAAAAGCCTTGCGGGATAACACCGATGCTGCATTAAGAGTAGATGCCAATGCAGGATGGGATCTTGAAACCGCTCTGCAAATAATTCCGCAGTTAAAAGAATTGGGTGTGGAGTTCGTAGAGCAACCGCTCGCCAAAGACAACTGGGAGGGAATGAAAACATTATATAAAGAGTCTTCACTACCCCTATTCGCCGACGAAGCATGTGTATTCGAGCAGGATGTTGAAGGATGTAAAGATCATTTTCACGGTATCAATATCAAACTCACCAAATGCAGTGGCATTACGCCTGCCTTGCGAATGATAAAAAAAGCAAGAGAGCTCGATCTTAAAATAATGCTTGGCTGTATGAACGAATCAATAGTCGGTTCTGCCGCTATGGCCCATTTATTGCCTTTTATAGATTATGTTGATATGGATGGCCCGTTGTTATTAGAAGAAGATGTTGCAACCGGCATTACTTATCACAATGGAAGGATCATTTATTCCAGCGATCCGGGTCTTGGAATAAATTATTGCGGTCTTTTTAAAAAATAACAATTCCTTTTATCCACGGCTGTACTGAATAACTCTTTTAGTTCGTTACTTAAGTACATCTGCTTCCGGCCCTAAATTTGTACGGGGTGACGTTTTTAGACCTTGAATATAAAGTCAAATAGAACTTTCGTGCATCGCATTGATCCTTGCGACCTGTAAACAGCATAAAAAGTTTTATAAACAACCTGGCAATTGCTGTGTACATCTCAATTAAAAACTAAAAAACAACAAATGAAAAAAAGCGCCTGGATCCTGGTCCTTTTTCTGTCTCTTGCAAATATTGTTTTTGCGCAGCGTTTTCATATAGGCGTATACGGGGGCGTTGCTGCATACAACGGCGATCTTACCGACAAGATCTTCCCGAAAAAAGTAACCAATGGTGCTATTGGCATCACAGGCAATTATGAACTCACCGATAATATTATGCTGCGTGCAGGTTATACGTATACCGTGGTAGGTGGGGCAGACAGGTTTAGCAAGGACTCGGGGCTTCTGGCACGCAATCTTAGTTTCGAAACGTCTATCTCCGAGTTTAGTTTGGTTGGCGAATATTATCTTCTCAATTTATACGACAATCGCATTTCACCTTATGTTTATGCGGGCATTGCACTTTATCATTTCAATCCCTATGCATTCAATGGCGGCACCGATAAAATATATTTGAAGCCATTAAGTACCGAAGGGCAGGGACTACCCGGTTATGCGGGGCGTAAACCATATAGTCTTACACAAGCCGCCATTCCTTACGGTGCAGGCGTCAAATTTGCTGTTACCAGCAATCTTCATGTAGGTCTCGAAGTCGGGTTGCGAAAGTTATTTACCGATTATCTCGATGATGTTAGTACGGTCTATGCTGATCCTAATGATCTGCTGGCTGCAAAAGGACAATTAGCCGTTGATATGTCTTATCGTGGAGATGATGTTGGCAACGCAGCCTATCCGCCAAAAGGGGTACAGCGTGGCAGTGCAAAGCATAAGGACACCTATTACTTCACAGGGCTTCATCTTACGTATCGTCTAGGAGGCGGCAGCGACGGCAAGGGTTTATTCGGCGGTGGTCGCAAAGGAAATAAAAACAGTACTGGTTGCCCGGTAAATGTTTACTAAAACTATTTTTTCAATCAGCACCTGACTTTCATCTGGTTGAAATGATTTTCTGGTACATCTACAGCACTATCCCGGGCTAACCCATCGATTCCGTGTTAAGCGCCACAGGATTCGGTCAGCTATTCAGCATTCATCGGAACGTCTTCCTTGTTCCATAGAGACATCTTATTGGTAGAACCTATTAGTATAAACGAGCCAACGTTTCATCGAACCATTTTGTGCAGTCCTTCGACTTAGAGCTAAACATTAATACCCCATAATTGTTTATCTCAGTGAATCAACCAACAAGCCATCAATCCGTAACTTTGCCTAATTTATTATAAGCATGGCCTACAAGAATCAGCAGCAATTTATCGATGCATTAGACAAAGCAGGTGAACTGGTCCGTATAAAAACATACGTGGATCCAAAACTTGAAATGGCCGAGATCACCGACCGCATGAGCAAACAACCCGGCGGTGGTAAAGCAATACTATTTGAAAATACCGGTTACGATTTCCCGGTATTAATGAATGCATATGGTAGCGATAAAAGAATGTGTATGGCGCTTGGTGTCAATCATCTTGATGATACCGCCAAAGAAATAGAAAAGCTGTTCAAAATACTGGCTTCACCAAAAGAAAGTATTATAGATAAATTAAAACTGCTTCCTAAGCTTGGCCAATTTGCATCATGGATGCCCAAAGTGAAAAGCGGCAGGGGCGAATGCCAGGAAGTAATTATGCAGGAACCCGACATCACCAAACTTCCCGTCATTACCTGCTGGCCAAAGGACGGCGGACCTTTTGTTACGCTGCCCATCATTCATACAAAAGATCCCAATACTAATTCAAGAAATGTGGGTATGTACCGGATGCAGGTGTTTGGGCCTACGCTTACCGGCATGCACTGGCATAAACATAAAGTATCCGCCAAACATTTTAATGAATATAAAAAACTGAACAAGCGCATGCCTGTAGCCGTTGCTTTAGGCGGCGACCCGGTATATGCTTATTCCGCTACGGCGCCTTTGCCCGAAAATGTGGATGAATATATGCTGGCAGGTTTCCTGCGCAAGAAAAAGGTGGAGTTGGTCAAATGTATTTCGCAACCCGGTGTAGAAGTGCCTGCCGATGCTGATTTTATTATTGAAGGTTATGTTGATCCCAATGATGAATTGATCTGGGAAGGACCGTTCGGTGATCATACCGGCTATTATTCATTACCCGATTGGTATCCACGTTTTCATATCACTGCGATCACGCATAAAAAAAACGCGGTCTATCCGGCTACAATAGTGGGCATTCCACCACAGGAAGATGCCTGGCTTGGTAAAGCAACCGAAAGGATCTTCCTGGCGCCTATCAAAATGACGATGGTGCCTGAAATAATTGATATGGAAATGCCGGTGGAAGGCGTTTTTCATAACCTCGTTATCACAAAAATCAATAAAGAGTATGCAGGGCAGGGACAAAAAGTAATGAATGCGATGTGGGGCGCCGGGCAGATGATGTTTAACAAAATACTCGTTATCGCGGATGAAGCCACATCAATCACAAATTACAGGGAACTTGCTCCATATGTTTTTAAAAATTTAAATCCTGCAACAGATATCTATTTTTCCCAGGGGCCGATGGACGTATTGGATCATAGCTGCAGCAAACTCGGCTTTGGCGGCAAGATGTGTATTGATGGAACAAAGAAATTTGAAGAAGAAAAAGACGAGCGTTTCTCGTTTAGCGTTTCTCGTTTCGTGCTTGCTGAAGAATTTTTACTTGAAAAATTTACAGAGATAAAAGGAATGAATACTTCTTTATTGGAGAACGAAATTCCCTGTGTGATTATTTCAGTAGAAAAAAACAGACCCGGGCATATCAAAGAACTGCACGAGCAGATTGCTTCGTTAAAAGAAACACAGGGGGTGAAGATGATCCTGTATGTAGAACATACCGTTGATGCAAAAGATCTCACAACTGCGTTATGGCGTTTTTGTAATAATCTTGATCCGAAAAGAGATAGTTTCCTGTACCAGGGCGCTGCTGCCGGCGAGCAACAATCGGCAGGCAACCAATACATCGCCTGCATGGGACTTGATGGTACAAGAAAAACAAAAGAGCTGGACGGTTTCCACCGCGACTGGCCCAATATCATTGTGGCAGATGATGAAACAATAAAAGCCGTTGATGATAAATGGAATGAGCTCGGTATCGGCGCATTTATTCCTTCCCCTTCGCATAAATTTAAGGAACAGATGTATGGTCAGGAAGCGGTAGTAGGGTAGAGAAATTTTTAACACCCTCATTCAACTTACTAACCGGTCAACTTATCAACTATTCCAGTAACTTGCTTAGGAAAGTTCAGGTAAAATACTGGCTCCCTGGTCAAAATAAAAGAACAGCTACTCAAATGAAAAGAATCAGTGCGGTATTATTGGCAAGCATTATGACAATAACAGCTTTCGCTCAGAAAAACAATTCAGACAAGACACTTCTCTGGAAGATAAGCGGCAATGGTCTTAAAACACCATCTTATCTTTTTGGTACTATCCACATGCTCTGCAAGGATGATGCAGTACTCAGCGATAGCTTGAAGAACATTATAAAAAAAGTAAAAGAAGTTTACTTTGAAGTGGATCTTGATAATATGTTTGAGATGCTCGGCGTCATGGGCAAAATGAAAATGAGAGGTGATACTACCCTGCAAGACCTTCTTAGTGTAGCAGATTATGAAAAAGTAAAAAATTACTTCGAAACAAAGGGCTCGATGCTTCCCTTCTCCATGCTGGAGACTTATAAACCTATGCTTGCTGCGTCTACTTTGCAGCAAGGCGACATGGCATGCGAAACCACAGCCATGATGGAACAAGTGATCATGGAAGAAGCAAAAAAAACGGGCAAGTCGATAAAAGGATTGGAGAGCATGGGCTACCAGGCTTCGGTGCTTGATAGCATACCTTATCAATTACAGGCCGAGCAATTGGTCAGTTATATCGATAATGCGCTCAAAGGTGGTGACGACGGCAAGGAGCTAACGGAAATGCTTAACGCTTACAAAGACCAGGATCTGCAAAAGCTGGAAGAGATGCTAATGAAAAGCGATCCGAGTATTTCCAACTATACAGATGTGTTGTTATACAACCGCAATCACAACTGGGTGAACAAACTAAAAGAATTATTACCTGAAAAACCCTTGTTGATAGCTGTGGGAGCGGGGCATTTACCGGGAGAGGAAGGTTGTATCAATTTACTCCGCAAGCAAGGTTTCAAAGTAACGCCTGTTAAAAATGTAACCACGGTCTTGAAAGAAATATAAAGCCGGCTCTGCGGCATGAAAATTTAGTAATTATTGATTGATGGAATTGAAAAAAAAAGTGTTAGCGATCTCCGGAAGCACAAGAAAGCAATCAACCAATCTTCTTTTCTTAAAAGCCATTCAGATATTGTATGCCGGTAAGACAGAATTCATATTCTTCGATGGTCTTGCTGCATTGCCACATTTTAATCCCGATGATGATAAGGAGAGCTCCGCCGGCACTGTTGTTTCCTTCCGGAAAATGATCCGGAATGCCGACGGTGTCTTAATTTGCACACCCGAATATGCGATGGGCGTTCCTGGGTCATTAAAGAATGCATTGGACTGGACGGTTTCTTCATCCGACTTTTCTCAGAAACCTGTTGCACTTATTACTGCTTCCACGTCTGGCGAAAAAGCGCATGCCTCATTGATCGGTACGCTCAACGTGATCGAAGCGATAACGAATGAAGATACCCGGTTGCTGATCCCTTTTGCAAAATCAAAGGTTAGCTATACTAATACCATTACGGATGAACAGACGCTGCTCGATGTGACGAGAATAATGAACAATTTTTTAAATGCTTTGCTTAAAGAAAAGTAAGGATGGCTCGTTTCATAAGCCTGTATCATAAAACAAAGCTGGCAGCTTTCGCTGCCGGTTTGCTATCCAGAAAATCTGGTTTCTTAAAATGCTTTCTTCGAAGGGTCTGATGCCATGTCGATCATGGCGGTCAGCTCGCTCATTAATTTGTCGTCGCTGCCATCAAAGCCTACCGCTTTAAAACGGATCAAACCGTTCTTATCAATTACAAATTTGGTAGGAATGCCCTCCACTTTGAATTGCTCTACCACTTTATTATCATTGTCCATCAATACATGAAAACTGTATTTGTTGGCAGCAATAAAATCGGCGGCGTTCTTTTCTTTATTTGTTTCCCTTTCCCATGTATCTACAAATATAAACTTCACATTGTTATCATCTTTGTATTTGGTTACCATTTTCTGCATGCCAGGAAAGCTTGCTTTGCACGGGCCGCACCAGGTAGCCCAAAAATCAACTACCACTACTTTTCCTTTCAGGTCAGCGGCATTTATCTTCTTGCCATCAAGATCCAGCAGGGCAAAGGAAGGAGCGGTTTCGCTTAGCATTGACTTGCGCAACTCATCCATCATTTTCAGGTAGCTTTCTTTTTCCAACGTCATCACGTAATCATCAAAACCGGCTTCTGATTTATTATTTTTTACATAAGCAGTCTTTAATATCTTTTTTATTTTTCCGCTCGATTTGCCGTCTTTTACAAACTGCTCCAATTCTTTCTTAAGCGTTTTTGCAGGCACTACTTTTTCAGCGAGTAAAGCATACGTATTATTCTGGTCAGCATCCTGTCCTTTCAGAATGGCGATCGCGGCTTCCCGGGCGTAGGGTAATCCTTTTTTGTATTTCCCTAGTTTATACATTACCATAGCATACGTATCGGCAAACATCGCAAAGGTGTTTTCTTTTTGCTTGCGCCACTGTTTTACTGTCAGGGCATCCGGCTTAACAGCAGCTGGATTTTTCCATTCTGCTTTAGCGTGCGCCGTAGCGAAATTGGTAAACTCTTCTGCCAGTTCAAGATCTTTATCAGTTTCTTGTATTCGCCATGCGGCGGTATTATGAAGTGATGCGAGCAGATCCTTATCAGTGATGCCTGATTCTGCAATAGCCGTTTTAAAACCTGCCCAATCCTTTTTATTAATGTAACCGAAAATCACCTGCTGCCTTAAAGAAGGAAGAGACTGTCTTAACGAACTCCAGTTACTATCGCTGTCCACTTTCCGGGTAAGATCGGCAAGAATTTCCTTTTGTTTAGCCGGATCTTTCTCCCCATAAAACTTTTGTGTTGCGTCGGCAAGCATCCACTTTCCGCCCGGGAATTTCTCTTTTTTCAAAGAAGTAAAAACTTTTGCCTGTTCAGGAAGCTTGCCAAGTGCATAAAGCATTTCAACAGCGGTATAATCGCTTTCGTCCTTCAGGCCATTTTTCAGGATCGTTTCTATTTCTTTTTGAATAGTCGCATTTACTTCAGGCTTTTTTAACGTCATCAGCAAACGCACATAAGATGAAAGGTTGGCTCTCCTGTCTTCCGGATAATGTTCCATTTCCTTTTCCAGCATTGCCAGTGCCTTATCATTGTTTCGTGTTACGCCTGCAGAGAAGCCGGAAAACTGATAAAATTGTGACAGGTTTGTATAGCTGCCTTTTTTTATTTTATCTCCGTCATATAACTGTATATAATAGCCAGTATCAAAATTGTTGTCAAACTTTTTATCGACATTGAAGGCAAGGCTTATAAAGTTCTGCGAAGTATCGGTATTGATCGTGCCGGTATACGTGTAGCCTTTTCTTTTCATTGCAATGTCTTCGGCCTTTCTGCCCTTGCTGCCATACGCATACATAACAGCTTCCACTGGTTCAAGGCTGTTAGCAAGATCACCGGAGCATTCATAGGTGAAACTGATCACATCACCCGGTTTGGGGTTTTCGGGCGTATAGGTAAAATTTTTTTGTGCATAGATGGCCGTCGTGCATAAAACCAGCACAACCAGCAGAAATTTCTTCATGTGCATATGTTATTAGTTTACGCGGAAGTTACATAAGACTGTTCATAAAGCAAGTCCTGCTGATGAAATAGACATCCTGCAGTAAGCAACAAAAATCTCTTTACAACGCCAATGCCCCTGTCGGAAAATATAAAGCTGGTCCTAAATAAAAGGCCGGCCCACCAGGACCGGCCAACGAATAATTATATAAATGTATTTACACTCTTTCCAGTATCGAAAAGAAAAAATCACCTTCGATCTTCGCATTCTCATCGCTGTCACTTCCGTGTACTGCGTTCTCACCCAGTGATGTTGCATACAGTTTCCTGATGGTACCTTCTGCCGCCTGTGCGGGATTGGTAGCGCCGATCAATGTGCGAAAATCAGTTACTGCATTGTCCTTTTCCAGGATAGCTGCGGTAATAGGACCACTGCTCATGAATTCCACCAGTTCTCCATAAAACGGCCTTTCTTTATGAACGGCATAAAACTCACCGGCTTTTTCAGCGCTTAGCTTTGCTACTTTTAATGCTACTATTTTATATCCTTCTTTGATAAACCTGTCTAAAATAACGCCGGCATGCCCATTTTTCATGGCATCCGGTTTGATCATGGTGAATGTTCTGTTGCTCATGGTTGTGATTGCTTTTGGGGCGCAAAAATAGGGGAAAGTCAGGAGAGTCATAGTTCATACTCAGTAGTTTTTAACCTTCCGGTAGCCCACTCCCCAATCCCGCTAACGACTCTGAACCGATTTCCCTACCTTCGCAACCGTTTTATGAAATCTATCCAGGATATATTCCCACAGTTAGCCGAACCACGCAAGACAGTAATAACGATGCATCAAAAGCCAGACGCCGACGCTATGGGGTCTTCGCTGGGGCTTGCACATTTTTTAAAGCAGCTGGGTCATTCGGTTACTGTAATTTCTCCTACCAACTGGGCTAAATGGCTCAACTGGATGCCGGGCTGCAATGAGGTGATCGACTATGAAACGAATAGAACAAAGGCAGAAGGCATACTGGACGAAGCGCAGTGGTTATTTTGCCTTGATTTTAACATTTTCCACCGTACCAAAAACCTTGCAGCTAAATTAAAGGAGATATCCTGCACCAAAGTATTAATTGATCATCACCGCGAACCTGATGCTCCCTCTTTCGATTATGGAATCAGCGATACTGCCAAAAGTTCGACGTGTGAAATGGTTTATGATCTTATTGTAGCGTCGGGCCACCAGCACAGGATCGACGAAACGATTGGGGAATGTATTTACGCTGGTGTGGTTTCTGATACTGGCTCATTCCGTTTTCCATCCGCTCATGCCGGTGTGCATACATTGGTAGCCGATCTGAAATCAAAAGGCCTCCAGCACTCTAAGGTGCATGAAAACCTCTTTGATAATTTCTTAGAGAACAAACTTCGTTTTACAGGTCACATATTATTGCATCGCATGGAAGTGATGTATGAATACAACACAGCCTTAATTGCAATTGCTAAAAATGACCTGCTGAAATATTATATAAAAACGGGAGATACCGAAGGGCTTGTTAATTTTCCTCAATCCATCCAGGGCATTAAATTGGTAGGCCTGGTTATTGACCGGGATGAAGAAAGAAAGTGGAGCTTTCGCAGCAAGGGTGATTTTGATTGCAATGCTTTTGCCCGCAAATATTTTGATGGGGGCGGTCACTTCAACGCTTCCGGCGGCCGCAGCAGCGATTCATTGGAAATAACTGTACAAAAATTTAAAGACGCAGTAAGAGAAAACCGGTTGCTCTTGCAGTAGATCTTTAAGGAACAAACAATAATATTCAACAATTAAAAATTAAAACTCGGGATACAGATGAAAAAAGTTTATTATTCAGCGGTAATGATCGCAATGCTAGCTATGGCAGTTTCCTGCAATAGTGTTAGCTATCAAAAAACAAAAAGCGGCTTGTTGTACAAAATATTTCCTTCCGACAGCAAAGACTCAGTGGCAAAACAAGGTGACTGGCTTAAAGTGCAATATGTAAACAAGATCAACGATTCCGTTTTAGGCACCAGTTATGGAAAAATGCCGGGCTATGCCCAGGTAATGGCGGTTGAAAACGCAGCTTATGATATTTCCGAAATATTTCCCCTGGTTAAAAAAGGTGACAGTGCGATCGTGGTGATGATGGTTGACACCCTTTTGAAAAAAAATCCGGCTGGCCTCCCTCCCTTTATGAAAAGAGGAGATCGTCTTACATTAACCCTGAAAGTACTTGATGTATTCAGAAACGATAGCATATACCAGGCTGATGCTACTGTAGAACAGGAAAAAGACAGACCCCGCCAGATGAAAGAACAGGAGGAGCAAATGGCGAAAATGAAAAAGGAAATGAAAGAGCAAAAAGAAAAAGAGGAATTGGAGATGGAAAAATCCGGCGAGGCGGCAAAAGGAATACAGGAGATGGAAGCATTTTTGAAAAGTAAAAATATTACCGCTCAGAAAACCGGCAAAGGCACTTTTGTAACTATTGAGCAACAGGGCACCGGCCCGCAGGCAGAAGCAGGCAAATACGTCACGGTAAAATACGACGGGAAATTTTTAATATCTGATAGCACCTTCCAGGCAAATGAATATACATTCCCACTTGGACAAAGTGAAGTGATCGCCGGATGGGATGAGGGATTACTATTATTCAAGGAAGGCGGAAAAGGAACATTATACGTTCCGGGGTTCAGAGCTTATGGAAAAAATCCCCGCGAGGGCTCTCCTTTCAAACCTTTTGAACCATTGAAGTTCGATGTAGAACTGCTGAAAGTCTCCGATTCAATGCCGGCACAGCAGCAGCAAATGCCGCAAAGAAGAAATTGATATGACTCAACACGCTGTTGATTGCTGAATGAAAATAAAATCGCACCTTTACACCGCCTTAGAAATAAGGCGGTTTTTTTACGGACAATGTAAGTTGGGCCCCGTTTTTAGTCCAAAATCCAATTTCTTAACCCTATGATTATCGTCATCCTCTAACTTACCGTACTTACAATAGTTGTCTGATACCTTTGATTTACCAGAAGAACACCTATTGAGGCCTGATTAAAAGTCTTGATGAAAAACATCCACATTTGTGGGTGTTTTTGTTTTACCGGTGTTTCAGATTTTTAACCAACCGCAGTCACTAACTGAACAGCTTCCTTCGCTTCTCTTACGTCATGCACCCTCAGAATGGATGCACCTTTCATCAGCGCTATCGTCTGTAGAACGGAAGTTCCATTCAATGCATCGCGGGGTGTGACGCCGAGTGTTTTGTATATGGTAGATTTGCGTGATATGCCCAGCAAAAGTGGGTGATCAATTATCTTAAATACGCCGAGGTTGCGTAACAACTCAAAATTGTGGGCTATTGTTTTCCCAAATCCAAACCCAGGATCGATAATAATATCATGTATTGCCGCTTTTTTTAATTCGTCAATTTTTGCTATAAAGAAATCCAGCACTTCGCCCGTCACGTTTTCGTATCGTGGCGACTGCTGCATGGTTTGCTGCGTTCCCTTCCTATGCATCAATACATAAGGTACTTTCAGGTCAGCCACAGTGGCTATCATCGCTTCGTCCATACTGCCTGCACTAATATCATTGATGATCGACGCTCCTGCCGCGACAGCTTCTCTCGCTACCCTTGCATAATAAGTATCAGCCGACATAAATATCTCCGGGAAATTCTGCTGAATCGCTTCAATCGCCGGTATCACTCTTTTCAACTCCTCCTCAGCGCCAACAACCTGGCTACCGGGCCTCGTGCTTTGACCGCCAATGTCCAGTATAGCAGCGCCGTCGTTTATCATCATCTCCGCCTGCTTTAATATAGCATCAATAGTTTGTTTCCTGCTTGTATCATAAAAAGAATCAGGTGTCGTATTGATAATACCCATTACCAACGGCTTATTAACAACTAATAACCGGCCACTACAATTCAACGTAAACATTAGGTTTGTTTCTTTATTTTTGACGCTAAAGATAAACCGAAGCGGGAAGTAAGCTGAAAGAAGATCGTGTGAGTGAAATGTTTCCATTACTTCCAACCTTTCACTCAGGTAATAAAGCGCAATTGAACTTATGCCGATCATGACCAACACCAATCTGCAATACGACGAGATAATTGTTTCCTGCAAAGATATTTTCCTGAAAAAAACAAAGGATTATGGCACAGCATGGAGAGTGTTACGAACGATCTCCATTGTAGACCAGATATTCATCAAAGCGCAGCGTATCCGCACGATACAAGAAAAAGGGCAACAAAAAGTAGTGGATGATATCGCAGCGGAATTCAAAGGTATTATTAACTATGCGGTTATCGGGCTCATACAACTCGATCTGGCAAAGGATGTTCCCGAAGAGCTGGAGTTATCAAAAGTCTCTTCACTTTATGACCAGTACATCACGGTCTGTAAAAAGTTGATGGAAGACAAAAATCATGACTATGGAGAAGCATGGAGAAGCATGAGCCAGGAAAGTTTTGTCGATCTTATATTGATGAAACTTCAGCGCATCCGCCAGATATTGACCAATGAGGGAAAGACGCTGGTGAGCGAAGGTATCGATGCTAATTACAATGATATTATCAACTACGCGGTATTTGCACTTATATTGATGAGAGAAAAATCGAGCCCGTTCCGCATCTAAAAGACACACCATGAAATTATTGATCAGCGTTTCCCGTATCATCGTCGGCCTGCTATTCATATTTTCCGGCCTGGTAAAAGCCAATGATCCGCACGGGCTAAGCTATAAAATGCAGGAGTTCTTTGAGCTTTGGGGAATGTCGCAGTTCAATTCATGGACGTTAGTGTTTTCGGTATTGATGAATGCTTTTGAAATCATCGCCGGCTTTGCTTTATTGATCGGCTGGAGAATTCGATTGTTCAGTTGGCTTTTATTATTACTTATTGTATTCTTTACCTTTCTTACAGGCTATACCTATGTTACCGGCAAGCCGGCCAACTGCGGTTGTTTTGGCGATTGCATCCCGATTACATCAAAAACTTCTTTTCTCAAAGATGTAGTGCTTACTGTATTGATCGGGTTTATTTTCTGGCAGCGGAACAGGATCCTGCCATTGCTTCCAGGAAAGCTGAACATCGTTCTAATGGCCATCGTATCTGTTATAAGCTTCGGTATACAATGGTATGCGTTGACCTACCTGCCGCTGGTTGACTGCCTGCCGTATAAAAAAGGAAATAATATAACAGAGAAAATGAAAATACCACCAGGCTCTTTGCCTGACAGTTTCGCTATCCGGTTTGTCTATGAAAAAGCCGGCAAACAATTTGAATTTGCTCCCGCGGATCTGCCGGCAGATCTTGACAACTATAATTATGTAAGCCGTACCGATAAACTGATCCGCAAAGGAAATGCAGAACCGCCGATCAAGGGCTTTGCCTTAACGGGTATTACGAATGCCGATTCCACGGCTATTGTTTTAGCGCAGCCTTATGCTGTTATTCTTTTTTGCGAAAACTTCAGTACACCGTTTGAGCAATGGAAGGATGAATTTGAAAAAGTATATGCGGCTGCTAAGGCGAAGCACATACCTGTATATGCTGTTACCAGCACGAGAGAGGAGGCCATCAGCCGTTTTGCATCTACTCCATTTGCAGGAATACCCGTTTTTGTTTGTGATTATACCGCCATCCGCACTGCTGCCAGGACGAACCCAACTGTTTATTTATTAAAACAGGGAACTGTAGCCGATAAGCAGGGTTATAAACGAATGGACAAGATACTGGAACAACTTCACTCTTTACCAATTCAACAAGCTGCACCTTTAATTGTTGAGGATAGTTTGCAGTAACGTGAGAGATTGATATGAATTTGAACAAATATGACAGGTAGTCCTGATTGCAAAATAGCTATGTTCAGTATGCCCAAAAAGAAACTAAAAAGCATGCTGGATTTTACCCCACTGGTAATACTGACTATTTCCGCTACAAAAAGTACTGGCACGGTTTGACAAACAATTACGAGGTGAACTTTGAATAATAAATATTTGTTTTAAACACTTGCGTCCTCAACTCATAACTCATAACTCTTAACTTCGACCATGCTTCGCTACATCTCCAAAAAACTTTTTTACGGATTGCTAGTTTTAGCTGGTGTTGTAGTGCTGGTATTTGTTTTGTTCCAGGGTTTTGGCGATCCCACAAGACTGATCATGGGACAAACCGGTGATTCCACTACGCAGGCTAATATCCGCAAAGAGCTATATCTTGACCAACCAAAGTGGAAACAATTTTTCTTTTACCTCAATGATGTTTCGCCGCTTTGCATACACAGCAAAGAAGAAATACAGACCAAACAACTTAAAGGATTTTTCATTGGTAAGGAAACTAACGTTGGATTAAAGGTTCCCTACCTGCGCAGATCTTATCAAAGCAAACGGGAAGTCGGCAGCATACTGATGCAGGCCTTACCGGGAACACTGATACTGGCACTTGCCGCGATGATCATTGCGGTAGCGAGTGGTATACCGCTTGGCGTAGTAGCAGCCGTAAAACAAAATAGCTGGGTGGATACCTCCGCCATCTTTTCCAGCATTGTGGGTATATCGGCACCGTCTTTCTTTATGGGGATCATTATTGCCTACCTGTTTGGTTTTTTATTAAGCGACTGGACGGGGTTGCACATATCGGGTAGCTGGTTTGAAATAGATGATACAACGGGAGAAAAAAGATTGACGATGCAGAATTTGATTCTTCCTGCTATTACATTGGGAATCCGTCCGCTGGCGATCATCACGCAGCTAACCCGTAGCGCCATGCTCGATACGCTTGATCAGGATTATATCCGCACCGCTTACGCCAAAGGATTAAGTAAACGAAAAGTGATCTGGAAGCATGGCTTACGCAATGCATTGAATCCTGTTATCACCGCCATCACGGGATGGTTTGCGGAACTGTTGGCGGGCGCCTTTTTTGTAGAATATATTTTTGGCTGGCAGGGTATTGGAAAAATTACGGTAGATGCGTTGGAGAAACTGGATTACCCTGTTGTGATGGGATCGGTGCTTATCGCTGCTACGTTTTTTATCCTGATCAATATACTTGCTGATATTTTATACGGGATCGTAGATCCAAGAGTCAGAATTCAATAAAAAATAAAAAAGATGCAAAAACTGGTACTAGCGCTGGCTATCATGATCCTTTCCTGTACAAATGCTAAAAACGTCGCCAAAGGATTTGAGCATACTGTATTCGTTGCGGGAGATCATACACCTGAAAATCTATTCTCCAATAATATTGAAGGCCCGGCAGTAGATAAAGAAGGAAGACTGTTTGTTGTCAATTACCAAAAAGATGGAACGATCGGACTTGTCAATCCTGATGGTACTGTCGAATTATTTGTAACCCTTCCCGAAGGAAGCATTGGCAACAGTATCCAGTTTACTGCAGCGGGCAATATGCTTGTAGCGGATTTTCCCAAACATAATGTACTGGAAGTGGATACAAAGACTAAAGCTGTAACAGTTTATTGCCATGATGACCGCTTCAACCAGCCCAATGATATTTGCATCAGCAAAAGGGGTATTGTATTTGCAAGCGACCCCGATTGGAAGAATAAGAAAGGCCAATTGTGGAAAATAGGTTTAGATAAAAAAGCGGTGTTATTAAAAGATAACATGGGTACTACTAACGGTATCTGCCTGAGCCCCGACGAAAAGATATTATACCTGAATGAGAGCATTGAAAAAAATGTATGGGCTTTCGATTTAGATGCTGATGGAAATATTTCTAATCAGCGTTTATTTACGTCCTTCACCGACCATGGCATGGACGGCATGAAATGCGATACACGAGGCAACCTGTATGTGACGCGATATGGCAAAGGCACTATCGCAATCTTTTCACCAGCAGGGAAACTAATGCACGAGGTACAACTGAAAGGGAAAAATGTAAGCAATATCACGTTTGGCGGTAAAGATTTCAAAACCTGCTTCGTTACATTACAAGATAGAAAAGGAATGGAAAAGTTTAGAACGGATACACCGGGACGATAATTTTTTAATGCAGAATGATCAAAATCAGTAAGCCTGCTGCCTACCTTATTGGTCTTTTACTAACGCTGATCATTTATTTTATCGGCCAATTATTCTTTTTCATAAATACCGAAAAAACAACCGGGAACATTTGTGAAATAAAAATGTCCGGACGTTCACTACGCTATAGTGGCAGCACTGAAATATTTTATGTTTGTTATATTACGAAGGATAGTTTACAGGTGAAGGCAAAGGGCGGCTCCAATTTTGAGTTTGCATTTGGAGAACAGGCCGAGTTCTACTATAAAAAAAATAATCCTTCGCAGATCCGGTTCAATGATTTTTCAGCGCTATGGTTAGTGCCGGCCTGGCCTTATTTTATTTTATGGGGAATACTCATGGCTTTTTACGGGTCTGTATTACAAAACGCGGTATGTTGTCATTTCGCGAAAGCCAAACTTTCATATAAAACTGTCGAATACTTAATTCATTGTTTGCTAAGGATAGGCTCCTGTTTTTGAGCAACCTTGTTCAAACCAGGTTCGCCAGCCGTCGGACTTGATCTAAATAAAACCATGCGCAGATGGTAATAAGGTACGCTTTTTGCTCCTGAACCGTTATGGGTTAGTAGAGTAATAGTACCACTCGAAATTGAGTATTTTCCCTCGACAAATCAGTTTTTCCAATTCGTAACTTTAGACAGGAGCCATTGTCCCTTTACGTACCCATGAATTAAACCTATTGATTACCAATAAACCTTTAATTGTATGGAAAACGTAACCGTCCTCCTTGCCAAAAAGCAATCCCATTTCAACAAGATTTCGCCCAACTGTACGATCAGTGATGCCATTTGCCGCATGAGTTGCCAGAACACCGATTACCTCATTGTCATGGATGATGATGATAGATTCCTTGGCCTTCTTACCGAACATGATATCGCTACCAAAGCGATCTTCAACAACCGTTCGATCACATTGACCAAAGTAAACCAGATGATGAACACCCGCCTTCCTGCGGCTGACTCAGGTGATACAGTTGAAGACTGTATGCGCCTGATGAGAAGGTTTAATGTACGCTACGTGCCTGTATTTAAAAATCTTAATTTCCTTGGCGTTGTTTCTTCAGATGATATTATACAGGAAGCCGTGAGTCACCGTTTGAAGATCTTCGACACCGAGGACAGATCATTAGCTTATTCCTATTGAATAACTACCTCCCGGATTACTCGTTGTCCCAGGGCCTCATTTACCCGGAGAATAATTTTTTCTTTCTGGTAAATGAGTTCCTGTTTTAAGGGGGCTACATGTGTAGTAATGATCAGTTTATCGCCAAATATCTGGAGCTTATCCGTATAGCGTGCTATGGTCTTTCCCATGATCAGTGCCCAGGCATCTTCTATCTGCATAGCCTGGATATCACCTTTGATGCGACTTTTGTTTAAAAATTGCTGAATAGCATCGCCGAGAGAGTATTCGCCCATGGGGCAAAGTTAGAGGGTTTAGTGTTCATGATTAAAATTCAACGTCTACAGTTTACAGAGACGAGCTCAGGTTGTTGCCAGTACCTGTAAAATAGCAAACGATTAAAATCCTGCGAAACAGCCTATGAAGTATAGTATTTTTTTAATCATTTCCCAATGTCATCGTCGTTTTAATATACGCATAATTGAAACTTTGCCCATATGCAAAAGATCAACCCCACTTAGAAACGAACTAAAGTACTATTAATTCAAACCCGGCATCTATCTGCTGTAAATGACTAACCAGTCTTTCCTCGTTAGTATCGGTAATAAAAACCTGCCCCTCATTTTCGTTACATACTTTTCGCAATAAATTACTGATGCGATCCTCATCCAGTTTTTCAAATACATCATCCAATAACAGGAGAGGGGAAAAGCCTTTTTCCTTTTTTAACACTTCCATTTCAGCTAGCTTAAGGGCAAACAATAAACTCTTTCGCTGCCCCTGCGATGCAATGCTGCGGAACGGTTGGCTGCCTAAGCTTATCTCAATATTGTCACGGTGAATGCCGGCAGTGGTCCGTTGTGCCAGGCTATCTTTCTGACGTGTGGCGAGTAATAATTGTTCAAAACCCGCCTGTAATAATTCGCTTTCATACAACAGGTTGATATCTTCCTGTTGTTTTGCAATATCCATATATAAATGCTTTGCGGCCGGCAAAAACGATATCAGGAAATCCTTTCGTTTATCAAAAATATAATGCGCCGGCTGTACCAGTTGCTGATCCAGTACATCCAGCAAAGCCAGGTTTTTGTTGCCTGATTCAGCGAACGCTTTTAACAGTGAGTTGCGTTGCTGTAACACTTTTGTATAGGTAATCAGGTGGCGCAAATAAGCGGGGTCCAATTGAGACAAAAGCGAATCAAGAAATTTACGTCGTTCCTCGCTGCCGCCTGTGATCAGCAGCGCATCATCAGGTGCGATCACCACGCAGGGATAGCGGCCTATATGTTTTGAAAATTTGTCATATGGCTGGTCGTTAACCGAAAACTCCTTCTTACCCGTCTCCCGCAAGATGCAGACGGCTTTTTCCAGCTTGTCCTGTTGCTCAAAATTCCCTTCCAGCCTGAATCCGCTTTTCCCCTGCTGTGTTGCGTTGGCGTCGGTCCGGGCAAAATAGCTTTTGGTAAAACACAGGTAATGGATAGCATCGAGCAGGTTGGTTTTTCCGACGCCATTATTGCCACAAATACCGACTACCTGTTTGGAGAAATCGAAGGAGCGATTCGTGTAATTTTTAAACTGAAACAGCGCTATGGATTTAAGAAAAAGCATTAAGTGATGCAAGATAAGTTCTAAGTTTTGAGTTTCAGAGGCTGTAAAGTCCTAAAGGGGGTTATTTTCAAGCAGATAGGATAAAAAACTTTAAAACCGAGAACTTCTAAACTTTGCAACTTTCCCTTATTTTTGCACCTCAAATTTTTTACCCATTGGCTACCAAATTTTCTAAAGAAACCTAC
>WUUC01072056.1_pt1 | contig 29193 bp, 30 predicted proteins | sample 6278441 | NCBI WGS metagenome assembly WUUC01 (sample SAMN13675441, study PRJNA597444) | soil metagenome | isolation source: soil | place: USA: Washington | collected 2017-10 | reverse complement strand
TGGTTCACCTTTGCTATGGTGTTTTGCATACTCAGCAATCCTACGATAAAAATTATGCTGTTGAGAGTTGACAACCAAGACGGTAGCTTATTGCGTGAATCCAGCCCCAGTTAAAACGAGATGATAATGCAGAGGAGATGAGTTGCTCAGCAGGGTTAATCACGGAAGTTGGTAAATTGCAGTGGCTGTTCTAGCTCTGTTTTCTGCAGGAGTGTGATGATCGCTTGCAGCGTATTGCGCGATTTATCGGTCACGCGCACTTGGTCATTTTGACCCTGTGCCTGCGCTTTTGGATGCTCAGCTTTAATAAGCTTGACTATTTTTTTTGCCAGCAGTGTGTCGATGCCCTGTTTAAAGGAGATCTCAAAACTCCATAGCTTGCCGCTGTGTGTGGGCTGTTGAGGGATAGTACAGGCACTCCGTTCAATGCCACGTTTACCCAACTGATCTGAGAAAATGTCCAGCAATTGCTGTAGCTGAAAGTCGGATTCGGTTGCAACTTTGACCGTTTTATCTTTTTCATTCAGTTCAACTGAAGTAGACACATGACGGAAATCCCAGCGATTGGCAATGTCACGTTGTGCGTTGGCAACCGCATTGCGGATCTCTTGCCACTCCACTTCTGAGACGATATCAAACGAAGGCATTGACAGGTTCCTTGAGAAATTATAATAGGCATAACGGTACTCGGGAGCTGCGTTATTGTAGTGGAGAAAGTTGTGGCTAACAAGAGGCTCCATTTAAGAAAACGCTACTCCAAGGATAGGGCAACTAGGGGTGCTGGTATCCATTGAATGGCAGTTCAGCCTGCATTGCATTGGCCGAATACTTAATAACAAAGTTCTGTAAGGTCACTGGTAAAGTGCATTGTGGATGCTTGGCTGGTTGCCTTTTCAGCACTATCGTGCTTGATATGTGAGGCACTTTCTTTATTTGTAATAATTCATTAGTACTGGCATCGAGTTATTGCTTAACCTGAACTTAGGTAAATATACTCATTTCGTTTATTGGTTTTTTACAGAGCATCCTTAGTTAAGAGGAGGATAGTCATTGCCTAGGCTACATTACACTCAGATAATACCAAGCGGATCACTGTACAGTGGGGAACACGATAGTAGGTTATCCAATGAAGGATTAGGGGGTATGCAACACAACAGCACTATTGGTTTGGCTGTCTATGCGGTGGCATTGCAGACTGCGCTACGACTTGCTGGCCTAATTTTACCCATGCCTAATAGTGCACCCACGGAAAAGGAACAAGAAAACGAAGAAAAAGTACGCTACAGTGAGAGGATATTACAACAAGGAATTTTGAACTACGGAGATATGCCCTCTGATAATGAGAATTTGCAAACAACGAAAGAGGGATCTGAAATTCAGAAAAACAATAAAATTCTCATTATAAAAGATGAAGATAAAAAAGATGAAATTATTCATTTGTTGAAAGCTTTTTTAGTAAAAAATTATCAGATCACCGAAGATCAAAGTGAAAATTTTGAGTTAGCTTTAAGGAAAAAATCTGCCAATCAGCCGATATTGATAACCTCTATGGAAGAAAATATAGTGTTATCTAGGAGCAAAAGAATTTCCTTTGAGCAACATGAAAAAGTTATTGCAGAGCATATTAAGGAAAATTGTGCTTTTGAACCAGAACTATTTCAGACAGAAATCGTGGATGAGGGTGAGTTGTTACTCCTCAAAGCACAGAGAGCAGAGAACCCTTTTCGTATGTTCTATGATAGCCATCCAAGGCACGAGGAGGCGCCAATAAATAATTTTATGCGTGACGTGGCTGATGGTGTAAATACATATTTTAACATAATGACTTTAGGAATGAAGCCTGTTATTGGTAATCTATTTGCCAATAACTATAGGAAAAAATACTATGATTTAAAAAATGATGAGATATGCAGCCGCAGGCAAATCCATCTTAATGTAGCTGAGGTGGCAACTTCCATTGATGTTGGTGGCTTATCATATACTAGAGGCGGTGGTCAAAAGAGTGCAATACCCAAAGAGCTAATGATGAATAAGGCACTGCCTGATGAAGCAACCTATATTTTAAGAAATAAGAATACGGGTAGTTCTCAAGAGCTCTTCCTTAAAGTTAAAAATGATAAGCCTTCAAAAGGTTCAATTGATAATGGAAAAGAAGTGCGCTTAAAAAAATAGAAAATGGCGAATTTATTACCTATCATCCCCGCGGAACTAATCCTGAAAATCCAGGTAGGCGCGTGTCTATAGAGCAAAAGTCTGGAACCTTTCAATATGCAGATAGTTTTAGTTCAGAAAAATTAAATGTAGAACTTATAGAGGGTAAAAAATTCATAGAAATTTATGGGAATAAATATGAATTACAGATGAACCGTAATCAACAATATAATATTATTACTGAATTGAATTCAGGAATAAAAAAACATATTCCCGTATATATGGAGCCACTGTCCAAAACATGGCATCTAAAAACTCATAATGAAAAACGGGTATTCAGTAATGTCAAAAAAGAGATCATTGACAGATTAAAAGTCATGCCTGAAAAAGATAGGAGATACTTTGAAAGTAGTCTGAATAAGGGAATTTTTGAGGTTAGAGATGCTAATAAAGATATTTCTACGGAACATGCTTTATATTCTGTAGTGGAAATAAATGGGTCTCTCGTTCCTGTAAAAACGGACGTTGTTCCGGAACGCGGGATAAAATATAAGTTATATAATAGAAAAAATCCTCATGGTAAAAAATATCTCATAGAGTTGGATGGAAATCGCTGGATTTTTGAAATGGCAAGCTCTCCTAATGTATCAAAATCGTTAGAAAAAGCAGTTAAATATGGTATAAATAAGAAACTATATAATAGGTATGTGAATATAGATTCCAGTCAATTATGATCTCTTGATCAACAGGGTCTGAAGTGGGATAACGCTAATAATAGCTATATCAAGGTAAATAGAAAATTTTTAAAAATAAAAAAATATATCGATAGTGATAATAGGTTTTATATCAAAACAAATCAAGGTAACCATAATCTAAGGTTTAAAGCAGGGTATTTCTATACTGAAACAATCAATGAAAGACTTAAAAATATACAGGAAATTGGGTTAAGTGGTAAAATGCGAAAAACGGCTCTGGATGTACTTGCTGTACAAGATGTTTATGATCTAGGAGGGGCAAAAGCGCTATTAGAAGAGTATGAATTTCCGAAAACTGGGCTTTTTAATGATTATACATTTGCTTTAGCTGTTGAACAAACTGGCCATATTCCGGAATGGAGTGAAAGGTTTAAAAAAAACAATGTGCATGCACAGTCAAGCAACTTAGGCTGTGACGAGAACGAAATTACAGCAAGGTTAGGAGAAGAACTAGGTTCTGGAGCATTTGGTAGGGTTTATTTGGATAAGTATGATTCTAATTATGTTATAAAAAGTTATGAGACAGAGCACTTTGAGGAGTTACCAGAAGGTTTACAAGAAGCTTTCCAAGAAGCTTTTTCAAGCGAGGTTAGACATCTATCCAATAGAGATCCTGGAGCGATACCAAAAGAGGAGTCTGAGCTTTTTTTGAAATACTATGGTGAAGAATCATCAATGATTTATACTGATACTAACGGAAAGTATTACAATAGAATGTTTCGAATTCCTGGAGAAGCAGTAAGTCGCTTACCTAGAAAATCTCTACCGGTTGATGCTGTGGAAAGATATGTTTCTATGCTTGAAAGGCTCAACCATATAGGTGTTATGCATGGAGATTTACATCCAGGTAATGTTATGTGGGATCCAGTAAGTAAGACCTTTTTTCCAATAGATATCAACAACATGAAAGAAATATTTTTTAAAGAAAATGCAGTTCATAAAACTGCTAGAAATTATTTAGATGAAGTGGAATGGAACAAAACTATTAGACTAATAAAAAGTAAAATTGATCCTTTTTATACCATCCCAATAGATTAGTAGTACTTATTGCGTGAATCCAGCATTACTCAAGGTATGCAGCAATGATATTAATCGATTATTGGGTTGTGCCCTAAATCAACTGATATGTTATGATCACTATTAAAACGGGGTGGTTTTCAGATGGCGTTTGTAAAGGTTCAATGTCGTTACTGTGGAGAAGTGATCTTGCCCCGTTTTAACGGACACTAAGTATAGAAACTCCTAACTGCTTTTGCCTACTGTTTTAAAACTCCATTTATAATCACCACCCGGTGGGCAATGGTTTACGTTGTTATTGCTAAATGAAGACGCTCGGCGGAACATTAAAGCGTTCAGACAGTGCTTTAATTTGGCGCACATTGAGATCACGTTTACCACTTAAGATTTCAGAGACAACACCTTGAGTGCCTATTTCTGGAAGCCTAGATTGCGGTAGTTTATGATGTTCCATCAAAAATCTCAGCATCCCCAATGGGGAAAGCTCTTGCGCTGGATAATGAGCGTCATCATATTCACTAATTAACATACCAAGGGTATTTGCGAGATCTGCCAGATGGTGTTTTTCGTCTGCTGCACCAGCATCAAGCAATTGATTTAGTCTCAAAACAGCCCTATCGTAATCATTCTCTGTGTGAATAGTATGCAGAGGGATAACTGACGAAAGCGCTTTAAAATGTGATGTAATATCTGCCACTATGGTGCGATCCATTAAGGCTTCCATTTGTCATACTCCTTATGAGTGAATACATGACGGATATAGAGCTTCTGATGGTCAAAGTGGATGGCGGTGATAATTCTGTACTTGTTACCGCCTATATCAAATACATAGTAATAACCCACTTTATCAGTAGCATTAAATGCAGACTTGCTATCCAAAAACTTCACGAACGACCGAGATTCAATTATTTTTCGCCACGCACGCATCGGCTCATTGGCCTCGGGGTGAATTGCTGAAAAATCGATTAGTGCTTTGTTGGATATGACTCGCATGATAGAAGTATATCTCATTACGAGATATATTCCACCTTTTTTTAGGGGTAGTGACCACATAGCATCCAAAAGTGCCGTTTGTGCAAAGAGCAACCGCTATGGCGTCAAACAGTTGTTTAGCGACACCCTGCACCGCCTGCAAGAATTTGTTACTATTCCCCAACTAAAAATAGTCGAAAAACTCTGTCGCATATTGGATGGATAGCATGATGAATCACGCTACTGTAGTTGCCTTGGCTCAAGCTTTAATTAACTCTCCCTCTATCACCCCGCATGATGCTGGTTGCCAACCACTACTGATGCAACGCTTGCAGGCCGTTGGCTTTACCGTGGAGCCGTTAAATTTCGGGGATACCAGTAATTTTTGGGCCTGGCATGGTCGCGGCTCCCCCTGTTTAACCTTTGCTGGCCATACTGATGTCGTGCCACCAGGGCCCCTGACAACCTGGCACTATCCCCCCTTCTCAGGCCAGATCGCGGATGGTCGACTCTATGGACGTGGGGCCGCCGATATGAAGGGCGCTGTGGCTGCTATGGTGGTTGCGGCGGAGCGCTTTGTGACTGAGCAGCCCGAGCATTCAGGTCGCTTAGCTCTGCTAATCACTTCAGATGAGGAGGGAGATGCAACCGATGGGACCCGTCGCGTCGTAGAAACGCTCCTACAGCGTGGAGAGAGGATTGATTACTGCTTGGTTGGTGAGCCATCTAGTCAATCGCAATTGGGGGATATGATTAAAATTGGTCGCCGAGGTTCCCTCAGCGCGATAGTGACGATCCAAGGAGTACAGGGGCATGTTGCTTATCCTCACTTAGCGGATAACCCAATCCATCGCACACTGCCAGCGCTGCAGGCACTGTTAGCAATTGAGTGGGATCAGAGCGATGCTCACTTCCCAGCAACGAGTTTGCAAATCACCGAGATCCAAGCAGGCAGTGGGTTTGATAATCTTATCCCCTCGCAGCTACAGCTTCGCTTAAATTGGCGTTATAGCCCGCAGATCAGCGTGCCACAGATTCAGCAGCGGGTGTTGGCGTTACTAGACGATTATCAACTGCCTTATACGATCAATTGGCGACACTCTGGAGAGCCTTTTATTACCCCTCATGGTGCCCTTCTGGAGGCTGTTATGGCTACCGTTCAGGCCTACACTGGGCTAACTCCACAGCAGTCAACTAGCGGTGGCACTTCAGATGGGCGGTTTATTGCACCCATGGGGTCCCAGGTGGTGGAGTTAGGCCTCAGTCATGCGAGCATTCATCAAGCCAATGAGTCCGTTTCTGTAGCAGAGTTAACCCTATTGTGCCAAATTTATCAGCAGCTGATGTGCTCTCTGCTTTAGCGATCGGTTTAGTGGCAGGGATCACCTGAGAGCAACCGCTTCACAACTACCTAGCATTTTTAACAATTTTTGTTAGAATAGCTGTAATATTTCACCCTTAGAGCCAATGATTAGCCCTGTGTTTTACGAGAAGGTGTCTAGACAGCAGTGGTATACTCTCAAATTTTTAGGAGTTCTTGTGATGAATCAACCGCTATTATCAATAACTCTCAGCATGATGCTATTGAGTGGCTGTGCCAATAGTGATCTCTACTCTGGGGATGTTTACCGGGCAGGACAAGCAAAGCAGGTGCAGTCAGTGACTTATGGCACTATTGTGACTGCTCGTCCAGTTCTGATTCAGGCTGAAAATAAACTGGATTTATTCGGTGGTATTGCCGGCGCCGTAGCGGGTGGCGTAGCTGGGAGTGCACTAGGTGGTGGGAAGGGAAACCAGTTAGCCACCGTTGCTGGTGTGATTGGTGGTGCCGTTGCAGGTGAAAAGATAGCCGATAAAATGAATCAGATCAAAGGGGTTGAACTGGAAATTAAAAAAGAGGATGGGTGTACCGTTGTAGTGGTTCAGAAAGCCGATCCTCGTCTAGTTGTTGGTCAAAAGGTACGCTTGGTCAATGATGGCAAACGTGTGAATGTCTCTATCGTGTGATCCACGCATGCTGACCCTATCATTTGGTGATCTAGGTAGACTCCGATGACAAAAGCACGGTTTAATTTTGGTGCAGGCCCAGGCCACTTGCCGCCGGCTGTATTGCAGATCGCACAGCAGCAGCTGTTAGATTGGCAAGAGTGCGGCCTATCGGTCTTGGAGCTCGGCCATCGGAGTGAGCTTTTCCAACAGATCATCCAAGCTGCAGAGCGCGATCTCCGGGATCTATTAGCGATTCCAAAGGAGTATCGGGTCCTGTTCATGCAGGGCGGCGCGCGGGGACAGTTTGCTGCCGTTCCGCTTAACTTATTAGGGAAGCAGCGCCAGGCTAATTATATTGAGAGTGGTTATTGGTCACGCTGTGCTGCCCTCGAGGGAGAGAGATATTGCTCTGCCAAGATCATTGATGTGCGGTGCCGGCATGAGGGATTATCAGCCATAAAACCGATGCGTGAGTGGCCAATCTCTGATCAAGCAGAGTTAATTCACTATTGCCCTAATGAGACGATTGAGGGTGTGGCTATTGATGAAGTGCCAGGTTTTGGTGATCGAGTGGTGGTCGCTGATATGTCGTCCACCTTACTGTCTCGTCCCATTGAAATCAATCGTTTTGGGGTGATCTATGCCTGTGCCCAAAAAAATATTGGACCTGCTGGGATCACGCTGGTCATCATCCGTGAAGATTTACTAGGTAGGGCAGTGCAGGAGGTGCCTTCTGTACTGAATTATACCCTTATGGCACAAAGTCATTCACTCTACAATACCCCGCCTACCTTTGCTTGGTACTGTTGTGGATTAATGTTTAAGTGGCTCAAGGCCCAAGGGGGGCTCGCTGCTATAGCTCTGCATAATCAACAGAAAGCAGCGAGGCTATATGAGTTCATTGATGCTCATTCATTTTATATTAATCAGGTCCATCCGGCTCATCGTTCATTGATGAATGTTCCCTTTTGGCTTTTACAATCTGAGCGAGTCGATCTCTTTTTACAGCAAGCCCAGGCCGTTGGATTATATGCTTTAAAAGGACATCAAAGCGTTGGTGGGATACGAGCCTCCCTTTATAATGCTATGCCATGCGCAGGAGTTGATGCCTTAGTCGATTTTATGAACTCTTTTATTCAGCATGATGGTACTACCAAGCCTGTGTGAATCGATTTAGTCAGATAGCACCGTCATCACCAAACATTTCTAAAACGCTCAGGATTACTCGCCGTATAAATAACGGTATGACGTATGTTTCTATGTCCGAGATAATCCTGAATTAATCGTGTATCAATACCCCGATCTGCCAGTGCATAGCCGCATGAATGGCGAAGCATATGTGGATAGGCTTGAATAGTTAATGCTGCCATCGTACTATAACGTTTCACTAATAAGTAGACCTGTTGTCGCGATAAAGGGGTTCCTTTGCGAGAAATAAAAAGATAGTCAGACTGATGATTGGGGTATTTTTCCCTAACCTTTAACCAATTTTGTAACGCCTTTATTTCTCGGTTGATGAGTGGGTGGATGGTTGAAAAACCTTTTTTGAGACGTTGTATATAAATATGTCCTGCATTAAAATCTATATCAGACAAGCGCCATGAGATAATTTCACTGACACGGGCTCCATGAAGAAAGCACATCAAGAGTAAACAGTAGTTACGTTGATGATTGCTGCAACGGGCCGTTGCTTCAAGCATTTTTTCTATCTCAAAAGTAGTTAAATGTTTTCTACGGAGCATGGTTTTTTTCCTTGCTATAATGGCAGTTATTCTGTTTTTTCTACTGCTTGAACGGCTTAACGATTCATTGATCATGCGAAAATTAGTTCAATAATCATGATATCGACGTTCAACACCCAAGAAAAAATAGATGCAGAATGAATAAATTAATTAAGGGTTAACCACTATTCTATAAATAGTATTCTAACTGATGACAGTAGAGCTTGTAAATTAAGTAGTTACTCTGGTTTTTAGGCTGTCTGTAATGAGTGAATTAATTATCAAAAAAAACCAGATTTTCAGAGACTATCATTATCTCTATTAATGTAGAATGGATTCAGAATATGGATAAATTTTTACTAAAAATCCGATAATAACCTTAAAACTAGTTTATTAAGGATTGATAATAAAATAAAACATGAAAACTGATCAGTGCGCTATGAAATATTTATTTCAAATAACAGTATTTTATGAACACACAAAACTGATTGCTTTAATCCAGATTAAAAAGCACTTTTCTTTTTAAGCAAAAACGGTCTCTACTGAGCTTTTTTCATCCTATGCAAAAGTTGCATGCCTTGATGGACCCCTTGTTGTAGTAATAGCTCAGTCGCTTGAATAGCTTGATCGATGGCTTGATCAATCACCTGCTGTTCATCGGACGACGCACGTCCTAGTACAAAGCTCACCACCTGCGCTTTTGAGCCAGGATGGCCAATACCAATGCGCAGGCGATAAAAGTCGCGACATTGATGCAGTTTATTAATAATATCTTTTAAGCCATTATGGCCAGCATGTCCGCCTCCTAGTTTAAATTTGATGCAGCCCACCGCGAGATCAAGATCATCATGGGCAATCAGAATCTCTTGTGGTTGAATACGATAGAAGTGGGCGAATTTGGCCACGGCATCACCACTTAAGTTCATAAAAGTAGTCGGTATTAGCAGCGTAATCGTCTGATTGCCGTGTAAAAACTGGCCAACTTGTGCACAAAATCGTGGTTGCGGTTTTAATGCAATCTGGTACTGTTGTGCTAAGCGTTGCACGTACCAGGCACCTGCATTATGCCGAGTAGCAGCATAGCTGGCGCCGGGGTTGGCTAAGCCAGCGATTAATTTAATCGTACTCACTAGCTTCGCAACGACTATGATTGGTGACGGACTTTCTGGCCTGCAGAGCCTGAAACCAGGGTGCAGGATGATGAGCATTCATAATAGGAACCTATCCGTCAGCAGCATGATGTAGCGCCCGTTAGCGTTCAAACATGGCTGAAATAGACTCTTCGTTGTTGATACGCCGAATGGCTTCAGCCAACAGCTTTGCCAGAGATAATGATCGCACTGTATTGAGGGCTTGAATGGCAGAAGAGAGAGGAATGGTATCAGTGACAACGATTTCATCGATGACAGACTGTTCTAAATTTTTGGCGGCCATTCCAGAAAAGACAGGATGGGTTGCATAGGCAAAAACCCGCTTAGCACCTTGTATTTTTAGGGCCTCAGCCGCTTTACACAGGGTACTGCCGGTATCGATGATATCGTCAATTAAAATGCAATCACGGCCGGAAACGTCCCCAATGATGTTCATCACTTCGGCGACATTGGCTTGCGGCCGACGTTTATCAATAATAGCCATGTCGGTATCATTGAGTAACTTAGCGATGGCTCGAGCACGAACGACGCCACCAATGTCTGGTGAGATCACCACTGGATTGAGAAAATTTTGGAGACGCATATCTTCAAGGAGTATGGGACTTCCAAAGACATTATCGACTGGCAGATCAAAAAATCCCTGAATCTGCTCTGCATGTAAATCAACGGTTAATAATCGATCTACCCCAACACTAGAGAGAAAATCTGCTACTATTTTGGCAGTAATAGGAACCCGTGCAGAGCGGATCCGCCGATCTTGACGAGCATAGCCGAAATAGGGAATTACGGCGGTAATACGACCAGCACTGGCACGCCGTAAGGCGTCGATCATCACCAATAGCTCCATTAAGTTATCGTTGGTTGGGGCACAGGTGGATTGGATAATAAAAATATCCCCACCCCGAACATTCTCATGGATCTCAACGTTGATTTCACCGTCACTAAAGCGTCCCACAGTGGCCTGTCCTAGAGCCACGTGCAGACGTGCAGCGGTCTGTTCAGCCAATAAAGGTATGGCATTTCCTGTAAATAACTTAATATCACGCATGCTGACGGTCCTGGATGGTTATCGATGAGACAGTGGCGCGGATGTAACAACATGAAGATGTTGCCTGAGCTTACGCTTAGGGAGTCCCTCCTTTACATCCAGGTTTCCTCTGCCTTCTTTTGGCATGGTTTGCTAATGCTTGTTGCAAAGGGGAGCGATTAATACCGCGAGCGACAAACGCATGCACCCCACTGGGGAGCTTATTGAATACTTGTTGAGCCGCTTTTTGGGTAGAAAATTCAGCAAAGACTGCCGATCCGGTACCGGTTAGCCGAGCCGGAGCGTAGTGTAACAGCCAGTTGATCACCGCTTCAACCTCAGGAAAGCATTTTTTTACGATCGCTTCACAATCATTACTATAAGGTTGGTTTAGGCATTGTTTTATCGTGCGATGTGGAGTAGAGCGTTGTAGGTGTGGATGGTTAAATATTTGAGCGGTTGAGATTTCCTGTTCAGGATAGAGCACCAGATACCAGGGCTCTTGAGGATAAGCAGGCTGCAGCTGCTCACCGATCCCTTCAGCAAAGGCGGACTGACCATAGAGAAAGAGGGGAACATCAGCGCCCAAGGTTAACCCCAACTGTTGTAGCTCAGCCCCGTAGAGTCCACACTCCCAGAGCTGGTTCAAGGCTGCCAAGGCTGTCGCCGCATTAGAGGAGCCTCCCCCTAAACCACTGCCGATGGGCAACTGTTTATTGACACTGATAATGGCCCCTTGACTACAGCCAGTGGCCTGTTGCAGTAACCGCGCTGCCTTAATGATTAAATTGTTCTCAGGGGTGACGCCGGGCAGTGGTGTCTGTAGCTGGATCTGATCGCCTGCTTGTGGCGTGATGGAGAGCGTATCGCCATATGCCAGGAATTGAAATAGAGTTTGCAGGGTGTGGTAACCATCTGGACGGCGGCCCGTAATAGTTAAAAATAGATTCAGTTTTCCCGGTGCTGGCCAAGTGGTTGTCATTAGGGCAGCAGCCACTGATCAATTTTTAGTAGCAGCCGTTGACTGCCGATCTCAATTTGCAGCTGAGTCGGTAGCGATAACCCCCCCTGCTCACAATAGGTGAGATAATTGAGTCGTAAAGCGGAAGGATCAGTATGGATGAGCTGTTTTAATCGCTGCTGCTCATCCAGTTGATATTGGTCATTAGGCGTTGGTTGGCCTGTGAGCCAGTGTGCTAACAGCGGCAGTGGGAGAGCTATGCCACTCTGGCGCCTGAGGTGTTGCTCAGCCTGGTCGCCTTGGTACTGCTGCCCTAAGTGATCCTGTAACCGCAATACAGTGCCTTGTTGTTCTAAGAGGAATAGGGTTTGGCCTAGGGGATGCGTAAGTCTCCATTGCAGGTGATCCGGAGCGCTCTGGCGCCAGTTGAAGTGGGCGTAGAAGGATCGTTTGGGAGTACGATAAATCAAGCGCCCACGGGCTTGATAACGGGTCAATTGCTGTAACTGCAGCTGACGTTGAGGCCAGGGGTATACTTGGCTCTCAGGAGGGCGTGAGTTACAAGCACTCAAGCAGAGAGCCATGGCCATCGCCAGATTCCGCTTTCTATTAAATCGATGCCAAGTGATCATCAACGCGCTTAGAGCCTATTATACATCTGGGTAGTATAACCCTATGTTCTGCTTTAGAAAACTTCAAGGACGTTATTTAAAAACAGACGTCCGCGTTGGGTGAGTCGCCAGCTTGTCGGGGACTCCTCCAAATAGCCCTTGCTCATCAGCTGATCCAAGCTGGATCGAAGCACTGCCTCATCCATCCCAGTTAATCGAGTGAAATCAGCCCGGGGTGTCGGTTCAAAAAGGCGCCAGCGGTTCATAAAGAACTCTAGAGGCCGTTGATCTAGCGACACCTCGAGCTGCTGCTGGCGATGGTGGCCTTGAAGATAGCCACGAGGATGCCGGGTTTTAACGGTACGGAGTATCTTCCCCCCTGGAAAGCTGATTTTACCGTGGGCGCCACAACCAATCCCGAGATAGTCGCCAAAGCGCCAATAGTTCAAGTTATGTTGACTGTAGTGGCCATCACGCGCGTAAGCGGAGATCTCATAAGGCTGATAACCAGCTACTTTCAGCAAGTGATCACCCTGTTGCCAGATCTCCCATAACTGCTCATCAGCTGGTAATGGCGGTGGCCGTGATCCAAATTCGGTCTGGGGTTCGAGGGTCAGTTGATACCAGGAGAGATGAGTTGGTGCTAAATATACCGCTTGCTCGAGATCATACAGCGCTTGTTCTAGTGATTGATGGGGCAGGCCATGCATTAAATCGAGATTAACTCGGGTGACAGGCAAGCTCATCGCCAGTTGTACTGCCTGAGTGGCCGCTTCTGGGCTATGGATCCGCCCTAAATGACTTAAACTATCAGGGTTAAAGCTCTGAACTCCGATAGAAAAGCGATTCACACCAGCCGCCTGATACCCGATAAAGCGTTCCTGCTCGACCGTTCCTGGATTAGCTTCTAAAGTGATTTCCAGCTGCGGGGCAAGGGGCACCCGCTCACGGATCCCTTTAAGTAGGTCTCCTATGGCTTGGGCCGTGAGTAGACTGGGTGTTCCCCCGCCAATAAAAATAGTCTCAATCGTGCGCTGTGGAATGAGCAGTAGATCAGCGGTCAAATCCGCAAGTAACTGATCGATATAAGCCCATTCGGGAATGATACCCTGTTGTGGATGAGAGTTAAAATCGCAATATGGGCACTTTTTAACGCACCAGGGAATATGGACATACAACCCAAGCGGTGGCAGTTCAAGCATGAGGCAGAGCAGTCAGCAGTTGTCGTAGCGCTTGACCCCGGTGTGAGTGAAGAGACTTCTGCTCACGACTTAAGGCTGCTGCAGTACACTGAAGATCTGGCAAGTAAAATAGCGGATCATAACCAAAACCTTGATCACCACTTGGGTAGCCTGCAATCTCTCCATTCCAACGGCCTTGGCCAATCAACGGGGCAGGATCATCAGCCCGGCGTAGATAGACAATAACGCAGTAGAGGTATGCTGTTCGTTGCGCTGCAGGAAGCTGCTGAAGCTGTTCCAGCAGCTTGTGGCGATTATCAGCCTCGCTGGCGTACTCCCCAGCCCATCGGGCTGAATAGAGCCCTGGTGCGCCCTGCAGTGCCTTAACGACCAACCCGGAGTCATCAGCCATCGAGGGGAGCCCGGACTGCTGAGCGCAGTGGCGTGCTTTCAATAGTGCATTTTCAATAAAGGTCTGGCCAGTTTCAGTAATCGGCTGGATCCCCAACTGACTTTGCGTCACGATCTGATATCCCAAGGCCCCTAGAGGCACGGTAAGCTCCTCTACTTTCCCTGGATTTCCAGTGGCTAAAACAATCGTTGAGCCCATTAGAGGCGCTCCTGATGGATGGAGTGCTGTAGGGCTTCAGGAAACAGGCGTGGAGCGAGGATACGGAGCCGTTTATAGCGTCCTCGCTCCCCCTGCTCTAGAATCACCTGGCGCTGCTGTACACCGAACTGTCGCGCTAGAAACTGATATAACCGCTTGTTAGCCTGCCCCTGAACTGCCACTGCTTGGAGTTTTATTTTCAGCTGAGTGCCGTGCTCTCCAGCGAAGCACTCTGTCGAAGCATTAGGCTGCACATAGAGTTTCAAAATAAGATCGTCGCCCTCCCAGGCTAGGGCTGAACCCTTCACAAATAGCTCCAGAGTGCGGCAAAAAGGTCTCCCCCAAGGTAATCTAGGGTGATAAGCAGCAGCATTAATGCCATCACAGAAAAATCTAAGCCGTGGGTCTCGGGTAATCGACGGCGGATTGGTTGTAACAGAGGCTCGGTCAGCCGCTGAAGCGTATAGTCAATGGGTTGAATCCTGTAGTTGATCCAGCTACCCAGTGCACGGAGCAGTAGAACCCAAAATAGCAGCCTGCCGCTGCACTTAAGTAGCGCCAGCAGCCCAAGCAAACAATAAAAGAGGGGAGAGATAGTGCTAGAAGCGCTGTTCGTTTGCAATAGTAGTAGCACAGAGGCCCGCAGGGTGAGCAGCACGAAAGCTAGCAAGAGTGCTGCCCCATCAACCCGGGCGCCCAGCGGTAAGAGACGATAGAGTACCCTGACGACCGGCTGGGTCCAGCCGGCAGTCAGTTGGTAAAATGGGTTATGAGGATCGCGGACAACGCCATATAACCAAGCCCGCAGTAATAAGAGTAGGGCATAAAAATCAATGATAGTTCTACCAATAAATACTATAGCGGTAAGCATCGTGTGGTCTATTCCTCGATCAGTCAAGCAATTGTTGTAGCGCTTCAGCCCGCAGTACAGCTGCTTGCATGGCTCTGTTAATCGTAGCATTGAGCTGCTGTTGCTGGAAGATCTGTAGTGCAGCTTCTGTGGTACCGCCTTGGGCCGTGACTTGGTCGCTTAACGCTTGCAACGTGAGCTCGGGGTGTTGAATGGCCATCTGAGCGGCGCCTAACGCAGCTTGTTGCACCAGTTGACGCGCCTGCTGTGGTTCCAGACCCATCGCGACGGCACTCTGCTGCATGCTCTGCATCCACTGAAAAAAGTAGGCTGGTGCGCTACCAGCGGCCGCGATCACAGTATTGATGTCCTGCTCTTTAGAGAGCCAGCAGACGTTTCCAACCAATTGCAACAGTGATTCAGCAAACTGTTTGTCTGCAGAGGAGATCGATGGAGGGGCATATAAGCCACTCATGCCATAACCAATTAAGGCGGGGGTGTTGGGCATGATCCGGATAATCGAATGGTGAGCTCCTAACCGTTGTGCATAGTGCTTGATCGTGACCCCGGAAGCTACTGAAAGTATTAATTTTTTCGAAAGGTTCCCACTGTTTAGGCTGTGACAAACTGCTGCTATCTGTTGGGGTTTGACCGCCATGACGATGACTGCAGCGGCTCTAGCTGCAACAAGGTTATCTTCAGTGGTGACGACTCCAGTGGAGGCCGCTAAAGCCTCCCGGCGAGTCGCTGTAGGGGCAGCCACTGTAATACAGGTCATGGGGTAGTCGGCGGCCTGAAGGCCGGTTAGCAGAGCGCGGGTCATGTGACCTGCGCCGATGAAAGCGATGGTGCGAGGCTGCATACAGTTATCCCCTGTTGACTAGACGAGGACCAAACAGGGCGGTACCCAGGCGTACTAAGGTACTTCCGGCTGCAATGGCATTAGAGAGATCATTAGACATCCCCATAGAGAGTGTGTCAACTTGCGGATGGTGAGCCTGTAATGCTTGAAAAAGCGCTTGGGCTTGACCAAAAAGGGCAGCAATTTGTGGTGGGTTAGCTGTGGGAGCAGGTAGCACCATCAGACCACGCAGACAGAGATGGGGCAACTGCTGCACCGCTTGAGCTAGGGAGATGAATGCCTCTGGTAACACCCCGTAACCTTCTATAGGCGAACGTAAATTAACCTGGATCAAGACCTGTAGCGGCCGCTGCGTGGTTAGGGCACGGAAGTAGCTCAGCTGCTGGGCATGTGCCAGCGTAGCAATGGTTTGAACCCAATCAAAATAGGTGGCGATTAAACGGATCTTATTGCGCTGTAACTGGCCGATAAAATGCCACTGTAGTGGTTGCGGATCTTTAAAAGCGCGCCAGTAGCAAATTTTTTCCACCCCCGCTTGTCCATAATTCTCACCAAAAGCCCGCTGACCACTTTTAATGGCTGCCGCAATAGCCTCTGGGGGCTGATTTTTGCTGACCGCCAGCACCAGAATGGTTTCAGGGTTACGTTGTACTGTGGCAGCAATTTGCGTGATCTCTGCTTGAACGGCTAGTAGGTTTGTTTGGAAGCTATTCATACTGCGTGATTGGGAACTGTAGCGGACTGAGAGGTCTCTAACCAGCTCTCTAAAATAATGGTTGCAGCCAGGGTATCCACTTGCGATTTGGTCAGGGCTCGGTATCCTCCCTGTTCAAACAGTCGAGCGCGAGCCTCCACGGTGGAGAGCCGTTCATCCTGTAAACATACGGGGAGTGAAAATTGTCTCTGCAGCGCATCGGCAAACTGCCGAGCTGATTGAGTAAGGGGTTGTTCACTGCCGTCCATATTCAGTGGTAGGCCGACGACAAGCATTTCAGGCTGCCAAGTGTGTAGCAGTGTTGCCAGCTGTTGCCAATTAGGCGTTCCATGAGAGGCCTTCAAAGCGATGAGGGGTCGTGCCTGTCCGGTGAGGCGCAAACCAATGGCGGTTCCAATATGGCGTAGGCCAAAATCGAAGGCGATCACCGTTGCTGACATTAAGCATGTCCAACTTGTGAGACAATTTGCCAAGCATCCTGGATACCGAGCTGTTTAACCGCCGCCTGCCAGCGTTGACTGATGGGAGTTTGGAAAATAATGGCTGGATCAGCTGGGAGCACTAACCAACCAGTTTCAGACAACTCTTTTTCCAACTGCCCCCGTTGCCAACTGGCATAACCGAGTGCGACCAAAAAATGGTCGGGCTGTTCAGTAGTTCCCAGGGTTTCCAGAATATCACGCGAATTAGTCAACATGATATCTGAAGAGACCGAGAGGCTAGAGGAAAAACCAGCTCGTGGTGAGTGCAAAATAAAGCCGCGATCGTTGGCAACGGGGCCACCATTGAACACAGGATAATCACTTTGACTATCGGATCTCTCAATTTTTAGCTGTTGAAGGAGTGCCCGCAGCGTCGACGTGAGCGGGTGATTAATCACAATGCCCATCGCCCCTTGTTCGGTATGCTCACACAAATAGATCACGGCTTGCTTGAAAAAAGGGTCCTGTAGGGTAGGCATTGCAATTAAAAAGTGGTGGTGCAAGCGCATGAGGTACTCAGATTAAGCACAGAGTGAAGAGATAAGGCATTAGTATGCGCACAATCATGGCTGAAGTCACGGAGTTCTATGTGTAAGGGTTGTTGAAGGAGCTCTTTTAGGAGGCGTACAGGCGGTTTCTGGCCGTGATCTGCCAAAAGCGATCAGCAGATGGAACTCTATTTACAAGCAGTTCAATGGTTGGAGCAAGTCAGACAAATGTATGAGGATTTTCGAATACGTCGGCATGGGTGGCACGGGCTGTAGTTTGGCGTGGTGCCTACGCGAAACGTCAACAGCCCTATGTTAATCCAGTGTTTACTTTGTGGTACTATGTTGCTATTATGGTGTAAATATATAATTATTGTTAATATTTTTAGTATTTCATAATAGCTGCTAATGAGGATTCTAGAATGGAAAAAACAGGTACTCAAGGGAATTTTGAAGCTGCTTTAGAGCGCTTCGAACTTAAATTAGGAGACCATGGCGCCTATGAGTACAATCGGAGTCTAGGTTGTGGACCTGATCATCCTGGCTGTTCCTTAACCGTTGCTGTTGGCCAGAAAGAGTTGGCTATTGTAGATTGGTTATTAGAAGAAAAAGGAGCGCGCCCTGATGAGGTATGCCCATCGGATGATATGCATTATGGAGGAATGTCTGAAACCCCCCTCTGCTTGGCTTCGCGCTTTGGATACAAAGAGATTGCAAGGAAGTTACTGGAAAAAGGAGCAAATGTTAACGCTATTATTAGCATTCTTAGTGAGAGAGTATCTCCTCTGCTCTATACCTTTGTGGATAAAGGTGCAAAAGAACGCTTCGTGAATAACGAGATAAGCATTGTAGAATTATTACTAGAATACGGAGCAGATCCTAATCTCGCGGGTACTGATAAGTTGCCATTGATAGAGGCTGTTTATCTTAATTGCCATGTTATTGTAGATCTTTTACTGGAAAACGGCGCAGATCCGAATTTACGTATGTCTCAGAGCGAGCATTTTAATCAGAGCGCCTTGCAAATTGCTGTTGCCCATAACGAACTGCCTATGGTTGAAAAATTATTAGAGAAAGGAGCAGATCCTAATAAGTATGGTCTTGGTAAAACTCCCTTGTACAGTGCTATTAAAAACAATAACACAGATATCGTGAGCAGATTGTTAGAAAAAGGAGCAACTGATAAAAACTTAGAAGAACTTCTTGATCAACATTTAGATGAAACAAAAACAGTTCGTACCTTTCTTAAAATAATCAATCCAGTAAAATTTTCACAATATATAAATAATAAAGCTGTTTTAGATCAATTAAAATCTCTAAAAGATACCCCTTCAAACATTAATGAAATTATCGAAAAAAAATATAGAGAAGCGGTCACTCATGTAGTATATTCCAACGAAATAGAATCAATAAAGATAAATGCTAATCCTTCAAAAAATAATGAATTTTTAGTAAGTGAGCATAAAGTAGAACCAGAAAAAGAACAATCACGCTATCTACCCAATGTCATGCGATTAATTCATTCTTATTTATCCTTAGAGGATAAAGCTAATTTAATAGAGGGATTGACTGGTTCTAACGATACTAAAGGTGAACTTCTACCTATACCAGCCAATCTGACCAGCGACCGGGTTTAGCAATCCCTAGGGTCGACTATCCAGGGATCAGATCGCCACGCGGCGAAAACCGCTGTTCAATAGCATCGAGCAGCACTCCGCTGATAGAAATGGGGACTGCTGCTTCAATTTCTTGTAAGCAAGTGGGGCTGGTGACATTGATCTCAGTCAGATAATCTCCAATGATGTCTAGACCCACGAACAGCAGCCCCTTCTGTTTGAGAAGAGGCCCCACCCGTTCAGCAATAGCGCGATCGCAGGCTGTGAGTGGACGGACTTCACCACGCCCTCCGGCTGCTAAATTTCCGCGGGACTCACCAGCAGCTGGGATACGGGCTAGGCAGTAGGGCACCGGGTACCCATCGACTAGTAGAACCCGTTTATCTCCCTGTTGGATCTCAGGGAGATAGCGCTGTGCCATGCAGTAGCGCTGGCCGTGGTGGGTTAAGGTTTCAATCATCACGGAGCGATTGATCTCTTGGCGCTGTAGATGAAAGAGACCACTTCCCCCCATTCCATCGAGCGGTTTTAGAATGATTTCAGCGTGCTGATCATGAAATTGACGAATCAGCGCCGCCTGTTGAGTCACTAAGGTCTCCGGCATCAGATCGGAAAACCAGGTAGCGAATAGCTTTTCATTACAATCGCGCAACGCCTGGGGTCGGTTGATGACCAACGTCCCTTGCCGTTCTGCCAGCTCGAGCAGCTGAGTCAGATAGAGGTAGTTTGTATCAAAGGGGGGATCTTGACGGATCAATAGCACGTCTAGTTGGGACAATGGGAGCGTCTGTTGCTGGCCAAAAGCAAACCATGAGCTGTCACTTCGCATCACCTGCAGTAGCCGACTGCGGCCGTAGAGCACGCCATTCAGGAGAGAGAGATCTGCAGGCTCTAGGTAGTGCAGCTGCCAGCCCCGCTGTTGGGCAGCCTGGAGCAGAGCAAAACTGGTATCTTTATGAGGATTAATAGAGGCAATTGGATCCATCACTATTCCAAGGGTAATCATGGCTCTCTCCTCTGTGAGATCGGCTGAGTCATTGCAGCTGGGGTTGCTGAGTGCATGGCCTTGAAGCTATCAGCAGCGGCGGCGATGGTCTGGTCAATATCAGCTTCAGTATGGGCTAACGAGATAAAGTGGCTTTCAAAGGCGGAAGGGGCTAAGTAGATCCCGCGAGCCAACATTTGGTGGAAAAACTGCTTAAAGCGTTCACTGTCGCACTGATGAACTTGCTGCTCGTTAGTAACGTTAGCTGCTTTTGTAAAGAGCAACCCAAACATCCCACCTACCTGCTGGACAAACAGTGGGATATTGGCCGCAGCCGCGACTGTACGCAAGCCAGTAGCCAGGCGGAGAGTCAGCGCCTGCAGGCGCTGCTCATAACCGGGGTGTGCTAATAGCTCTGTCAGACAGGCGATGCCAGCAGCCAGTGCAACGGGATTACCTGAGAGGGTTCCCGCTTGATAGACCGGCCCTTGCGGGGCGAGCTGCGCCATGATAGTACGAGAGCCACCAAAAGCCCCCACAGGCAAGCCACCCCCGATAATTTTTCCTAAACAGGTGAGATCTGGGATCACATTATAGTAGGCTTGGGCCCCCCCTAAAGCGACCCGGAAACCAGTCATCACCTCATCAAAGATTAACAGGGTTGCTGTGCGATCACAGAGCACTCGCAGGCCAGGCAAAAAACTGGGCAGGGGTGGGATACAGCTCATATTACCCGCAACCGGTTCAACAATGATGGCAGCAATCTGCTCCGGATAAGCGGCAAAGGCGGCGGCCACACTCTCTAGATCATTATAGGTGGCAACCAGGGTATCTTGGGTCGCTCCTAGGGGAATGCCTAGTGAATCAGGCTGACTACAGGTCAAGGCTCCTGAACCAGCTTTCACCAGTAGGCTATCGACATGACCGTGGTAGCAGCCTGCAAACTTAATGATTTTATTCCGCCCAGTATAGCCGCGTGCCAAACGGATCGCGCTCATGGTCGCTTCGGTTCCCGAATTGACCATCCGTACCTGTTGCAAGGAGGGGATCAGCTTGCTCAACAGCTGCGCCATCTGGATCTCGAGTGCTGTTGGAGCTCCAAAACTGAGGCCGTGGGCAGCGGCAGACACGACCGCCTCTCGGATGGCAGGATGGTTATGACCTAAGATCATTGGCCCCCAAGCGCCCACATAATCTACGTAGGGTTGACCGTCGACATCATAGAGCCGAGCCCCCTTCGCTGCCTGAATAAAGCGCGGGATCCCGCCAACGCCGGTAAAGGCGCGTACTGGTGAGTTTACGCCACCAGGAATCAGCTGCTGGGCTTGCTTAAAGAGGTACTCTGATTGGGACATCCGTTAGCCAGTTGTCGTAGAGGTGATTCTGTTATGTTAAAGCAACGCGTAGTCTATCGCTAGCTCTGCTCCGCTAGAGTCTGTTGAAGTTTCAGTCTAACTCATTGATAAACAATGATAATTATGAATTACACTTTATTATAAGCATCAAGCTATTGTCCTCACAATAGGTCAATTTAGGTTCCCATTTTGGCCGGTGAGGCATGGTTAAAGTAGCCTGGAGTACTACCAGTTTGCGTACTTAATAGAACGTTAATAGGCCCTACGCCTTAACCTTTGTTCGTGCGTGGACCCTGTAGAGCAAAATGGTTTGGAGCCACTATCTGTGATCCCTAGGGGGCCTAGTGTAGTGGTATCGTTATTATATTGTTAATAAAAGCTGTTTTCGCTATTATACGCAATCTCTGTACGCTTATCCGGACTCTTTATGAACCCTATTACAGTAACCAGCGAAATACTCACTCCTCGATTTTTTGCCCCTCTAACCCCCTTGTTAAGACAGGTCACTATTCCCCACCCACTCACTATTCCTTATGAGGCACTAAAACATGGAAAAAACATTAAGGAATTTTGCGAGCATGCTGACTTTAAAGGCTTTAGTGAAAAATATCACGCCTTGATCGATCAATTGTTAGTTGTTGCCAGTGCACTTCAACTCCCTGCTGTTTACTTGGAAAATCTAAAAAGTGGTCTAGACACTTTTCGCAGTGCCCTCTTCATGCCCGACTCCTGTGATCTCTATCCAGCATTGGTCTGGAACACGCTCCGGGAGCATTTAGAAGCCGTAGTTGTATTGCTGAGCGATAAGCAGATTTCAGCAGAAGAACGCTTAGAGGCGCTCAAAACTCTCGTTCTAGATATGCGACACTGTCCTGATGGCCTGGTCAATACATTTCAGAGTGTTATTGACCATTTGCAGGACAGTGAATCCCCGATTTTAGCTGCCAAGGAGCGGTTGACAGAGCAACTGGTGATCGAATTTATTCGGGTTCGTCAGCTTGCCGATAATCCGGGTATGGAAGTTCACTATGTGAACGCTTTTATGAACACTTTTTCTGGTCAGCTGGGATTGAATCTGCGGGAGCATGAGAAAAGGATAGGGATAGATCATTTAGAGATCCAACACAATGCAACGGCGTGTCTGGGCTATGTTATCGAGAAGCTCCCGGTTGCTTTAGTGGGCTATTTAGCGAATGAATTACTGTTGGAAGCCCACAAGCTGTTTCAAGATGGGAAGTTTATCGTCAACAACTACCAGGATTTCTTAACGTCCAGCCTCGGAAAATTTTTTGACCAAAGCGGTGTAATGAATGCTTTGTTTCTGGACGGTGAAGCGATTGAAGAGTATACGCTGCCCAGCGACACCCAGCTGTTGCAATTAGAAATAGCACGCCACTTAATGCGGCAAGGGTGGTTGCAGTCATCCGCTGACACCCCCCTGGTCAAGGCGAATCATGGTGCACGCTATGCTCCGGCGGCCCGTTTGTTAGAGATATCACGCCACTTAATGCGGCAATGGTGGTTTCAGTCATCCGCTGACACTCCCCTGGTCGAGGTGAATCAGGGTACGCTCTATGCTCTGGCGGACCGTTGGTTTTGGTGGCAAAGCCAAGAGGGTTCATCCAACCAGCAACCACTCCGGCCTGCTACCGTAGCGGAGATGTTAGTGCTTTCCGGGCTTAACCCGTTACTATGCAACAACGTGCTTGATTACATCATCGCTAATGGCCGTAAAGAACAACCAGCCGCTGAATTTTTTGATCGAGTAGCAAAACAGGGCAGTAATCAGATACGATTAATGCTTGCCCTAAGGTGCCTGAACGAACAAAGTACCATTAAAGACGGGGCAGCAGCGCTTCGGCTTTTAAATGAGGTCGAAGAAGCTAGTCTGGAGTATGCTCAAGCACAATTCAACCTTGGATTAATCTCCTTGAACAGCCAAGGTTTTTCACAAAATCACGGAGCAGCCAACTATTTTCAGAGAGCAGCCAACCGGGGCTATAACCCGGCACAAGTACTGCTTCAGTCACTCTCTCTCTCTACTAGTGACGAGGGGGTAGATAAAAAAATTGGGGAGACTCAATATCAGCTTGCGCTGGTTTACCAAGATGGGCTAGGTGTCATACCGGATGACAAAAAAGCAGTCGAATACCTTGAGTTAGCCGCCACCCAGGAGCATGACGAGGCGCTCCTATTGCTTGGCGTGAGGCACTTCGAGGGGCGAGGTGTAGCGCAAAATATGACAGCAGCAATTGGGCTTTTTGAAACGGTCAAAGAAGATAGTTCAGCTTTTGCTGCTGCTCAATGCAACCTTGGGAGAATTTACCTTATAACACAGGGTGATGATCAAAAAGCAGTCAGCTATCTTCGGGTAGCGGCTCACCTGGGTTATGATCTGGCATGCTTAGAACTTGGAGTGCTGTGCCTTAGGGGCCTAGCGTGGCCATTCAAAGGTAGGGCAGAAGCGCTTATGCTTTTTAGTTCAATCGAACAAGGGAGTCAATATTTTGGTCAGGCCCGATACCTCATTGGGAAGGCATACCAGGATGAGCTAGGGGTGGAACGGGATTACGAAAAAGCCGCTAACTATTTTCAGGTAGCGGTCGACTGGGGCTATAACCCAGCGTACCTCACTCTTGGATTGATGTACCTTAATGGCCAAGGGCTGGTCCAAGATTATGCCGCAGCAGCTGCGCTTTTTGGATTGGTCAAACAAGGAAACCCAGAATTTGGTGAGGCACAATGCCACTTAGGAAAGATGTTTCGGGACGGGTTAGGTATGGCTCAGGATTACGAAAAAGCCGCTGAATATTTTCAGACAGCGGTCAATCTTGGCCATGACCTAGCGTGCTTAGAACTTGGATTGCTGTACCTGAATGGCCAAGGGGTCGCCCAAGATTATGCCGCAGCGGCTGCACTTTTTGGATTGGTCGAAAGAGGTGAGTCATTCGGTGCTGCCCAATTCAACCTTGGGCTGCTTTACCTGGAAGGGCTAGGTGTAACACAGGATTACGAAAAAGCAGTTAACTGTTTTGAGGAAGCGGCGACCTGGAGTTATTCCTGGGGATTCGTTATGGTTAACCTGTTGTCCCGGAGTGGCGAGATGGTAGATAAAAAACCTGGGTATGCCCAATACCTACTGGGGTATTTTTTCCAAATTGTATTAGGTAAGCAGCAAAATGATTACAAAAAAGCAATTGAATATTTTCAGAAGGCGGCCAAGCTAAACTATGACAGGGCGTGCTTTAGGCTTGGGAGGATCTTCCAGCAAGGCGAGTTGGTAGTTAAAAATGAAGAAAAAGCTGCCGAGTTTTTTAGGCAAGTCGAAAAAACGTCACTCTGCTACCAGAAGGCGCAAGACGAACTGATGGCCATGAACCCTGAGAACTTTGGTCTAGGCTCTGAATCCTCTTCCGTTTCTTTGAAACAAGCTGTCGCTAGCTACAGTGGGCTAGAAGATCAAGGCCAAGGGTCAACCAGCACAGAAAATGACCAAGCCAAAGGAGGTAATCTCCTTAACCTAATTCATAGCATCCATTGGGATCGAGGCGTTTAGTACTATCAGTGGCATGAAATTCTCTCTTCCAATGGCGTATCGAACTGGCTAACTGACTAGGGATCCGGTTAAACTAGGCGGATGCGACTTCATTACCGTCTACAAGGGCAAGGCCCCACGATTGTTTTATTACACGGACTGTTTGGTAGCCTAGACAATTTAGGGAGGTTAGCCCGTGAATTGCAGCAGGACTATACCGTCCTGTCGCCCGATCTGCGCAATCATGGGCGTTCACCGCATAGTACTGAGATGAGCTACTCCCTGATGGTCCAGGATCTGCTAGTACTGCTCCAGGAATTATCGCTACCGTCGGTGAGGCTCTTGGGCCACTCCATGGGGGGTAAAGTGGCGATGGTGATGGCGCTGCTGGCGCCACAGCGGGTTAAACAGCTCTTGGTGTTAGATATCGCCCCAGTGGCTTATCCCCAGCAGCGTCACGACGCTATTTTTAAGGGAATTCAGGCAGTAGCTCATGCCGAAATCGTGCAGCGTCAGGCAGCGGCACAGCTGTTACGCACATTAAACCTTGAAGAGGCTATCCTGCAATTTCTATTAAAGTCATTTCATCAGGATCAGTGGCGTTTTAACTGGCCAGTACTACAGACCTGCTATCCAGCGATTAGCGGCTGGGATATTGCCGGATCCTGGGAGGGTCCAACCTGTTTTATTGGCGGGCAGTGCTCAGATTATCTACTTCCTGCCACTCATTTTCAGGCTCGACAATACTTTCCCCGAGCAGAGTTCCATAGTGTGCCGCAAGCGGGGCACTGGCTAGCCAGTGAGCAGCCAGAGGCTGTGTTGCAGATTGTACGTCACTTTATGGCTACAGCGCAGGATAACTCGGAGAGTTAGCAGCAGAATAACCTTGACATGATTGGAGATTTAGATAGAATCTACCGCCTTATCTATTAGACAATAGAACCTAGATCTAGAGAGAGTAGCCCCCCTTCAATTTTTGGCGCGTTGGCAGAGTGGTCATGCGGCGGACTGCAAATCCGTTTACCTCGGTTCAATTCCGGGACGCGCCTCCAACAATCCCTTCGATCGAGCACCCCAGCAGAGTTGACTAAAATCAGTCAATAAAAAGAGGATTCACCAACTGGACGCGTCTTGAAGCGCCGGTGTAGCCACATATATTGCCCTGGAGCTTGTAAAATTTCTGCTTCAATGAGCTGATTCATGAGGTGAGTGGCTGCGACTGGATCGTCGGGCAGCGGAGTGGTTAATGGCGGCTGTAGTCCTACCATATAGCCTCTTCCATCTGAACGTCGCAGCGGCGAGAAGAGTACGACTGCAGGATTGGCATGACGAACTAAAAAGTGGGTTCCTAGCGTAGTAGCTGCCTTTTGCACCCCAAAAAAGGGGACAAAGACACTGTTGCTAAGGCCGTAATCGTGATCTGGGGCATACCATAATACTGCGCCCTGTTTTAGCTGCTTCACCATCCCCTTCATGTTTTTACGATCGATTAAAGCCCTGTTAGAGCGCAAGCGGCCTCGTACCTGTAACCACTCTAGTAAAGGATTATTGTGTGGACGGTAGACCCCAATCCCGGGGAAGTGTACTCCGAAAACTCGGGCACCGAGCTCTAGGCTAAAAAAGTGGATCCCGATTAATAGAATGCCCCGCTGATCCTGTTGAAGGCTGCTGATTGCCTCAGTGCCAGTGAGTGTACACCACTGGTTGATACGGCGATTGGACCAAAACCAAGCCATTCCACACTCTATCAACCCTAAGCCCGCCGATTCAAAGGAGTCGAGTAGTAGCTGCTCACGCTGCTGGAGGGTGAGGATTGGAAAGCAGTGCTGTAGATTGCAGCGTGCGATGTGGAGCCGACGGTGGGCAAAGCGCATCGAGTCTCGCCCTAGACGCCGACCGATGGTGTAGAGCAGGGGATAGGGCAGTTGCACCAGCAGCCACAGCAGGCCAATACCAATCCACAGACCCCAATAACGTGGTCTTAGCAGCTGCCAATGCCACTGCGAGCGGGTGATTTGACTCATGGGTATTTGAGTCCTAGGGCTCAAGCAAAGAGGAGAAAAGGTCGACTAGGGAGCTATCCCCTTGAAATCCCAGCGCATCAGCGGGCAACAACTCAAGGGAGCTGGGTTGGCCAGCGATGATAGCATTCAGGGATTCATCCAAAGTATAGTGGATAAGCGGCTTAGCGTTACTCGGGATCAGCGGTCTTAGCGCCTCAATAAGGGTGTAAGAGGTGGCGGTGATCCCTGGCAGGGTGACAGCCTGCTGATCACTCCAAGCACTGCGCGGCAGCAGCGCGCTGCGCAGTAAATTATTCACGATAGAGTTCGTGCTAGCCAGCCAGAGCGGTAGTGTAGGATCAACGGGCCAGACGACCTCTTTACCGGTCAGTAATTTCTGGATCAGCGGAGCAAGAAAGGTGGTGATACCCCCTTGGCGACCGGAAGGTTCAACCCGTAGCAGGGGCAGCCGCATGACCCGTCCATCAATGAATCCTTGACGAGAATAGTCAAGGGTTAGCAGCTCACCCAAGGCTTTTTGGGTACCAAAGGCAGAGTGTGGATGGCGTGCACTAGCGTCGGTGATCTTGGCTGATCCTACCGCGGTTGAACTCGTCAAGATCAGGATACAGGGTTTTAGCGCACGACGGCTGGCTTCGAGCAGCTGTCGGGTGGCATCAAAGTTAACCTTGATGCCAAAGTCAAAATCTGCCTCGGTTTGCTGATAGCCGACGGCTGCTAAATGAAACAGGATATCTGCCGGCTGATAGAGGAGAGCCTCTATGTTTCCTGGGGCTGCCAAATCAGCGACTTGGCAGCGGACCCGTCGATCTTCCGTGGGGCGTAATGGCGGAATCACATCGATCAAATAGAGCTCTTTAAAATCGGGAAACTCCTGAGAGGTCAATAGTGCTTGAGCTAAGCGCTGGCCTAAAAAACTCGCACCGCCGGTGATGATAATTTTCATTGACACGCTCCAGCCTCACCAACCATGGCAAGGGATCATTCGTTTGGCCCGTTTTGGTAATCGATGAATGGTATGGTCGTTGAGAAATAATGCAAGCCTCTTGACGAGAAATTATTGACAAGAGAGAGCCTGGTGGTTCTGTTACGGCGCTAGCCAATGGCCTAACTTACTGGCTTTAACCGCCAAGTACTGTTGATTGTGGTCATTATGGCCTACGTGTAGTGGCACCCGCTCGACAACGTTTAAGCCTGCCTGCTGCAAGGCAGCTACTTTATGGGGATTATTCGTCAACAGTCGCAAGCTACTCACACCCAGCAGCCGCAAGAGTTGAGCGGACTGAGTAAAATCGCGTTCATCGGCTGCAAATCCGAGTTGGTGGTTCGCCTCTACCGTATCAGCCCCGTGATCTTGTAAAGCGTAGGCACGGAGTTTATTGAGTAGACCGATTCCACGACCCTCCTGACGATGGTAGAGTAAAACGCCCCGTCCAGCCTCAGCAATTTTCCTAAGCGAGGCCTGTAACTGAAAACCGCAATCACACCGTAGGCTGAACAGTGCATCGCCGGTTAAACACTCCGAGTGCAAGCGTGCTAACACCGGCTCAGGTGTGGTCACCTCCCCGATGATCAAGGCTAACGGATCTTGTTTCCTCTCTGCATCATGAAACCCCACCAATTGAAACTTCCCCCAAGGGGTTGGGAGCTCTGTTTCAGCGATGCGTTGTAATAACATAATGAATCAACACCTTTAAGTTGCTTGGATTGGAGTGTGGAGTTTTGGTTGGCAGCCTGCCTGAGCAGTTAGCCAGATCTCTGGGAAAGTATTATCGCCGGAGGCGCTAGAAATAGCGAGACACTCAGGAGCAGGAGAGCAGTCAGAAGCTAGAGAGCAGCCTTTTTTGGGACAAAGAGCACGAGATCAGAGTAGTCAAGGCTTGAGCATACAGTAGCTGCACCCGGGTTGCTATCTGAGCATTGAAGCGCATAAGATTCAGAGAATTCATCAGACAATCGACGAGGCCAACAGTGCTTTTTCCGATCGGTCGGTCACTATGAAGCAGGGTCAATAACTGCCGGCGTTAACCACCTGAGCGCTCCTAGAGTTTTAGGATCATTAAAGGGTGAATAGCTGCCTCTTCTTAATTAATCTCAGCTTTTACTTTTATTTACGACTTAACAAAATGGGCTAT
>WUUC01018735.1_pt1 | contig 29194 bp, 29 predicted proteins | sample 6278441 | NCBI WGS metagenome assembly WUUC01 (sample SAMN13675441, study PRJNA597444) | soil metagenome | isolation source: soil | place: USA: Washington | collected 2017-10 | reverse complement strand
CCAGCGCTTACGCCCTCAAGCGAGGACACGAGCTCGCTCAGAGTCCGCTGGCGCACAGCTTCGTTGCGCGCCTTGGCATCGAGACGCGTGAGCTCTTCGCGTTCATCACGGATTTTCCTCGTCTTCCCGAGTGGATGCCGCTGATCTCTCGAGTGAACGTCGACGATAGCGCCGCCAGCGTCCCAGGCCAGACCGGAGCAGTCCGGGTCATCCAGGCCACGCTCGGTAAGCCGACCCTCGAGCGCGTCGTCGCCTTCGAGCCAGAACGGATGCTCGCTTATTCGGCGAGTGACGCCTCTCTCATGGGCATGTATCGCGAGCATCTCGGCGTTTTGGTCACCGAACCCGTGGGCGCACGAGAGTCCCTGCTGACCTGGTTGACGTTCTGTGAAGCGGGTACCGCGCCGATGCGTTGGCTCGGTCCGGCCATGTTTCGATACGTGATCGGCACGAGCGTAAAGAATTTGCAGCGTCGTTGGCCGAGCGATTCGCCCGCAAGTTCGTGATGAACGGCAAGCAGCGCAGGCTGGCTCGATTTGCGGTGCTGATCGCGTTGTTCGTGACGCTGTACCTGCTGGGCCGCGCCTTGGGCCTGACCGCCTATTTGGAGCCCGCTCGTCTACGGGCCACGATGGCGGACGCCGGTGCGTGGGGCGCAGGCTTGTTCGTCGCCATCTTCGTGGCCAGCGTCGTTGCGCAGATCCCAGCTTTCATGTTCGTCGTGTTCGCCCCCGCGCTGTTTCCGCGCTGGCAAGCGTGGCTGCTCTGCGTGTTCGCGAGCAATGTCGCGGTGGTCCTCAACTTCGAGCTGGTGCGCCGCATCGGCGGACAGCCGCTGGCGGAAATCGAAAAGCCGTGGCTGCGGCGCTTGTTCGCGTCACTCGATAGCCGTCCGATTCGTTCGGTCGCGCTGCTGCGCGTGATCACGATCATGTTTCCGCCCATCACCAGCGCGCTGGCCCTGACGCAACTCGGCGCGCGCGAGCACGCCATCGGCTCGTTCGTGGGCATGTTGTTGCCAATTACGGGCTTGTTCCTGGCCGGGTTGCTGTTACTCGGCTGAGCGTTGCCAAGAACGCGCCTGCGGCCGCGATCACATGCGCAATGTTCTGCTCTTCCGTGCGCCCACTTTTCTTGCGTGGGACGAACGAGTGATCGCCATCCTCGACCCACGTCGTCTGAATGCGTGGCGAGAGCGCGTAGCCATCCACCTCGAGTTTCGTTCCGAACGGATCGCGCATGCCTTGCACGATCAAGCACGGCGTCATCAAGGCCGCCAGGTGAGCCGTCCGGAGTTGCTCGGACTTCTTCGGCGGATGAAACGGATAGCCAAACGCGATGATCCCGCGGACTCCTAGCCTGTCCGCAATACGCGTGGCGACGCGGCCGCCCATCGATTTGCCCGCCAGCACGACGTTCTGAAGTTCGCCCTGCGCGCGGGCGACTTCTTCGAAGCTCGCTTCGAGCAGCGGCATGCGATCCGGAGCCGAGCGCCGCCCACTTGCGCGCAAGCGGGCCATATAGGGAAACTCGAAGCGCACGACGCGACAAGCCGCATGCTGGGTGAGTCCCTCGGCAACGCTGGTCATGAACGCGCTGTCCATTGCTGCGCCAGCGCCATGCGCGAAGACGACGGTAACCCCCGCCTCCGCGGGCCCATCGATCAACCACCCCGCTTCACTCACGCTCTTGCTCCTCGGCCCTGTCGATTGCAGGAGAGATCACAAAAATAGGATTCGACAGTTCTTTCGCAAGCTTTTCGCCAAGCGCGTCTCCGAGAAGGCTGCTTTTGAGCGACCGCGGCGTTTGCCGAGCTGTTGCGAGATGTGAACGGAGTTGGAGCACCTACAAAGGCTGATGTAAGCTCGAGCTCTTCCCTACTTGTTCGCTTATGAATCACGGAGGCGCCATGCGCCGAGCTTGTCTTCTCTCTTTCAGCATTTTCCTCGCAGCCTGCGGAAACGACGACCCCAGCGGGGCTGCGTACGAGCAGCGTATCGCCGCTGCCGAAGAGCGAGTGGTCGAAGCCATTTGCGCATGCCTGTGGACCGAACAGCTGCGCAATCAATGCTTCGAGGACTCGAAGAAGTATCTCGAGTCCGAGTGCAAGCCCGCAACCGCGCAAGCCTTTGCGAGCAAGCACAAGGCCTATGCGGTCTGCTTGGCCGACACCATCGAACAGCAAGCGCGCTGCATCGAAGAAGCCGAGTGCGCGCTGCTCGACGCAGGTTGCGCGCGTGACGTGCTGGCTGAATGCGGCCCTGTGCCAGCCGATGCGGCGCAGTTCGCGATCTGTCTGCCACCTTTCATCTGCGCGACGGGCCAAAAAATCGCCCTCAATCGTCGCTGCAATGGTGAGAACGACTGCTTCGATCGCAGTGACGAAGCCGACTGCGGCACCGGCCCCGCCGCACCGTAAGGTTTACCGCAGCCCTTCTTTTCGGGCGTAGCAGCCGATCCCGTTAGACCAAATCCCCGCTGGACGCGTCTGTTTGCCAGCGAGGAGCCCGGTCATGACACTCAAACAGTTTTTCGTCGCGTTGTTCGCATGTGTTGCCCTGTCGCAGGTGGGATTGCGCTGCGCGCATGCCGAAACGGCCTACGACATCACACTCGAAGATGCGTACGGCAACCCACTGCCCGCGTTCGCGCACCGCGGCACACGCTATGCGATGGGCGAAAATGGCGAGCGCTACAACATCCGCATCCACAATCGCACCGGCCAGCGTGTCGAAGCCGTGGTCACGGTAGACGGTCGCGACGTGGTGTCGGGACGCGTCGGCGACTACAAGCAGGAGCGCGGCTACATTTTGCCGGCGTGGGGCTCGGTGTTGATCGAAGGCTTCCGCACCAGTCATGCCGAGGTCGCTTCTTTCCGCTTCAGCGCACCGGGCGACAGCTACTCGGCACGCATGGGCACGCCCGAAAACGTGGGCGTCATCGGCGCCGCCTTCTTTCCGGAAGCCTCGCCGCGCCCGCGGCCGCGCATTCCACTGCCGGTCGCTCCTTATCCCGAAAGTCGTGAAGGCCCGCGACGTGAAAACAGCGGAATGGGAACGGGCTCGAGCGCGCCAGCTGCAGCCGACGCTGCGGCCAAGCCACGACGGTCCGCCGCTCAGAAGAGCGCTAACGCGCCCGTGCTCGAGTACGAAGGAGACAGTGAAAGCGCTTCGAACATCGGCACGGAGTACGGCGAGTCGCGCGACAGCTACGTGAGCGAAGTGCACTTTCGACGCGCTCGCCAGAGTTCACCTGCCGAGATCGCGATCGTTCGCTACGACGACGAAGCAGGCTTGCGCGCGCGCGGCATCGACACGAGGCCTTGGGAACGTCAGCCGCGTGTCTCGTCGGCGCCGCCCAGCGCCTTTCCGCTCAATCGCTTCGCGCCGCCGCCACCACGCCGGTACTAGAGGCTGCGGCTGGGGGCGCCTTTTCAGGCAGGGGGGTGGCCGGCGCGACGTGCGGTGCACCCGGCTCCATGCGACCGCCCGTAATCAAGCGCGCGCCACGCCGATAGAAGAAGTACGACCAAGCCCAATCGAACAGCACCAGCAGCCGATTGCGAAATCCTATCAAGTACCAGATGTGCACGAGCAGCCAGGCGAGCCACGCCAAGAGGCCGCTCAGTTTGAGCGCGCCGGTCTGAGCTATCGCCCGCGAGCGACCGATCGTCGCCATCGAGCCTTTGTCAACATACGTGAACGGCGCCCTCTGCCCATCTTGAGCGCCAGTGGCGATCAACCGCGCGACGTGACGTCCCATTTGCATCGCCACCGGGCTCACACCAGGTAGCTGCTTGCCATCGGCTCCCTGCAACGCCGCTGCATCGCCGATCACGAATACTTCTGGATGTCCAACGATCGAACAGTCGGCTTCGATGAGCGCGCGACCTGCGCGGTCCGTCGCGATGCCCAACGCAGCGATCAGCGGCGATGAAGATACGCCCGCTGCCCAAACGATCGTCGAAGCTGCGATGACCTCGCCGGAACGCAACATCACGCCCGCTTCGCCAATGCGATCGACCAACGTTTCGGTGCGTACCTGCACGCCGAGCTCGCTCAGTTGCTCGACCGCCTTCTTCGAGAGCAGCTCGTCGAACGTGTTGAGCACGCGCGGACCGCCTTCGACGAGCAAAACGCACGTCTCCGAGGGCTGCACGCGCCTAAAATCGCGCGCGAGTACATAGCGCGCGAGCTCCGCGATCGCGCCTGCCAGTTCGACGCCCGTCGGCCCTGCGCCGATCACGACGAAGGTGAGCAACTTCGCGCGGAGCTCTTTCGAAGTCTCACGTTCGGCAGCTTCGAACGCGAGCAGAACGCGCCGTCGAATCTCGACCGCATCGTCGATGTCCTTGAGACCGGGCGCGTAGAGCGCCCACTCGTCGTGTCCGAAATAGTGGGTGCGCGCACCGGGAGCGAGGATGAGGACATCGTAGGGAACGCGATCGCCTGAGGCGGTTTTCACCTCGCGTGCGGCAAAATCGACCCCGACCACGTCGGCAAGCAACACCGTCACGTTCTTTTGGCCGCCGAGAATCGAGCGAATTGGCGCCGCGATTTCGCTAGGCGACAAGCCCGCCATCGCGACTTGGTAGAGCAAAGGTTGAAAGAGGTGGTGGTTACGGCGATCCAGCAACGTCACGTCGACGCTTGCACGCTTGAGCGCACGCGCCGCAGCAAGGCCACCAAAACCGCCTCCAACGATCACGACGCGCCGCTTGTCCGCCATGATGGACATGTACGACCCAACGCTTGAGCGTCAACGTGCGCGAACGACAGACGACGAGTTGCCGGGTGCAGAACGCCGCCGTACAAGCGCGGCAATATGCGCATCGCTTGGGCGATCTTTGTGGCTTATTTGGCGCTCACGGCCGCATGTCACAAAAAATCCCCGCGTCCTACGCCTCGCGGCGCGGCCCAAGAACCCGCGGCCATTCCTTTGGCTTCGTTTGAACAACCGAAAGTGCATCCGAAGCCGGGCGCGAGTTGGCTCGCCATCGGCGGCGGCAGTGAGCCCGTCAGCAATCAGGTCTCGCTCGCGCAAGATCTCGCATTGTTTCAAGCGGCGCTGGCAACACCGGGCACGACGCTGTTCGCGAGTGGTAAACGAGCGCTCGTCGCGGTCGAGCGCCCGCCGCACGACGCGCGCAAGACAAAGCCGCTCTCCGATGCACTTGCTGAACTCTTGGGCGCGCCGCTCAGCGTTGCGACGCACTACGAGGCTGCGAAACTCGCCATTGACGGCCCCGCCACCACCGATCACGTCCTGGCGACACTCGGCGAAGCGCTGACGCAAACCGGCGATCCCTTGCTCGTCTACGTAGGTTGTCATGGTGAACGCGGCGAGCGCCCGCGTGACAGCTCGCTCGCGCTATGGGGCGGCTGGCCGCTGCGCGTGGACGATCTGGCGAGCGTGCTCGATGCCGAGCCTTCGCGACGAGCGGCGCGTTTCGTTATCACCTCGTGCTTCGGTGGTGGCTTCGCCGATCTCATCTATCGCGGCGCCGAGAGCGAGCGTGGGATGCGCGAAGTGATGCATTGCGGGCTGTTCGCTGCGCCGTGGGACGAAGAAGCGAGCGGCTGCGATCCGAATCCCGATCGACGCGCGCAAGAGTCCTACGCGCTCCACTTCTTGCACGCGCTCTCGTCGCACGATCGCATGGGCAAAGCGATCGGTGGCATCGACCTCGACGGGGACGGCCGCGTGGCTCTGCTCGAAGCACACAGCTGGGCGCGCATTCACGCACGCTCGCTCGACATGCCGACGACGACTTCTGAGCGCTTTCTGCGTGAAAGCGTCGATGGACAAGCGAGTGGCAACGCACCGCCAGTGTTCGATCGCGAAGAAGCTCAGGTCGTGCGCGCGCTGAGTGCCGCGCTAGAGCTCGCAACCGCGGCAGACGCACAAAAGCAGTTGACCGAGCTAGAAAACATCCTCGGCGACGTGGCGAGCACAGTCGATGAAGCGCGGCACGCCGAAGAAGACGCCTACTACGCGCTGCGCATCGCACTGCTCGAGCGCTGGCCGCTGCTCGATCATCCGTGGGAGGCGCGTACCCAAGCCCTGCTGAAGAAAGAAGGGTCGGCGATTCGGCGCGTGCTCGAAGAATCCGATGCCGCAACTGCGTACGCAAACGCGAGCCGTGAACTCGAGGAGTTGCTCGTGCAGCAAGATCAGGCGCGCATCACCCGTGCGCGAGTGGCGAGGCTGTCACGCGCTCACGAAACGGCCCGCCTCGCAGGCGCACTCAAAGCGCGTGGCGGCTCGAGTTGGCAGACGTATCAAGCGCTGCGCGCGTGCGAACGCTTCGTGCCCAACGGCGCGCGCTAGCAACCCGTCGAACAATGGCTCCGTCGGATCCGCGAGCGCCACGGCCGCGAGCTCTCAGCCCACGCGGCGCGTCAGTCCACCGGTAAAGACTTCGAGCTGCGTCTGGCACCAGTCTTTGCCTTGATCGAGCGAAGCGAAGACCGCCGTTGGATAGGCCGGTGAAACCAGCCAGAAGATCGCCGTCATCACGCCGCGCATGACGATGGAGTCGTAGATCATTGCCACACCCGCGCAGTAGCGAGCCGAGTACTCGCGCGTGCTCGCCATGTGGTCGGCCAAGATTTTGCGCTGTGTCGCTGGCACTGGAGCGACGTTGCGAGTGTCGAGCACCATCGCGTACGGGCGGCCAACGCAGACGATGTAGCGCCGCGACCAGTCGAGATAGGCGCGGTAGTCGGCATCGCTCATCACATTCGCAGGCGGCGTGATCACGCTGACGGGCCAGGTCGAGAAATCGGTGCGGACGCCGCCCGGCGGTGCAGGAATGTGGATACGAAACTCGCTATCGACGGCTGGCGAACCCATCCACAGATTGGAGCTCGAAGCGCGCGTCGCTCACAACTGCAAGATTTACATCATGTATCGGCAATCACCTGCGCGCTCAGCCTTGTCCGGACAAACCCCTGTAGGTCTCCGGCGGCCGCAAGGGAAGGCATTTAGGAGTGAATGCGGTCCTGCGGACTCACACCTACCACGCGCGCACCACAGAAGAACTCAATCGATTGCACGTGCCCTTCTTCTCCCATTCCTGACAGACCCCACGCTGCACGCGGCGCATCCGCATTGAGTGACAGCAAGCTGTATCCATTGATCTTTACCGAGCCGGTTCGCAGCTCGCGCGCAAAGCGAAACGCTCGCTCGACATCGCTCGCGTACACGTAGCCTGCGAGGCCAAACGGTGTGCCATTGGCGAGCTGTAGGGCTTGCGCATCCGTTTCAAACGTATGCACGCTCGCCACCGGGCCAAAGATTTCGTCGATTGTATGCTGGGGATCGCATCCATCGATCAGCGTCGGCGCGACGAAGTAACCGTTCAGATCGGGCAGCGCGGTCGTCGCGAGGGCCCGACCGCCCTGCGCCGTGAGCTTCGCGATATCGGCGCGAATCGCCTCGAACTGCCCTTCGTGCACCATCGGACCCATCTCAGCCCGCTCATCGAGCGAACTCGTCAGATTGAGGGTGCGAAGCTTCTCGAGCACGGCTTCGAGCAAGGCGTCCTTGATCGAACGATGCACGATCAAACGGCCGAGCGCGCGGCACCACTGCGCATTCAGCATCGTCATCCCGAACACGATACCGGTAGCCACTTGATCGATATCGACGTCTGCGAAAGCAACGAGGGGGTTATTGCCGCCTAGCTCCAGCTGCGTCGGTTTGAAATCGCCCGCACAAGCGCGAGCGACAGCGCGTCCGCCGACGAGTCCGCCCGTAAATGACACCGAACGAATCCGAGGATCGGCGACGATCGCGCCACCGATCTCGCGATTGCCGCACAGCAGCTGAAACGCACCACGTGGCAGGCCAGCACGGTGAATGGCATGGGCCATCACGATCGCGCTGTGTGGCGCAAACTCGCTGGGCTTGAAGATCGCCGGCGCTCCTGCGGCCAGCGCGGACGCCATCTTGTGCGAGCCTATCGCGGTCGGTCCATTCCAGGGTGAGATCAAGAAGGTCGGTCCCCAGGGCCTTTTGAAGACCTCCACTTCGCCACGTGGCCCCGGCACTTTCTTGGCGAGCACGCCAGACCGCGCAACCTTCGCCGCGCCTCGAAAGACCAACGGTACCAGTGCCGCCATCTTGCGCGTGACGGCGCGAACCGCACCCGTCGTGATCGAGTCGCTGTAGCTGATGATTTCTTGGTGCTCGGGCTTGGCTAGCTCGTCTGCGATCGCATCCAGGAAACCCGCGCGCCCCTCTGGCCCGAGCCCCTCCCAATCGCCCTTCTCGTAACAAGCGTGCGCTGCGCTCACCGCGCGTTCGCAATCCTCCCGCGAACTCGAAAGCTGCGCTTGCAGCTCTTCACGCGTGTTGGGATTTCGAAGCACGCTTCCGCGCGGAACGGTGGGACGTGAGATCTCGCCAGCGATGAAGTTCTCGAGCTCGGGCAGCTTCATACGGAGCAGTATGAAGAGCGTACACGCCTGACGCTACGGCCTTGCGAGGCGAGCCATCGTCCAAACGCGGCATCCCTCATATCGAGTCGAAAGCGGCCGACACGCCAAACAGAAACTGTCGAACGCGAGCGTCTTGCAACGCGCCGTCGTTGCGCAACAGCATGTACGCGATTTGAAACGAGAAGCCGATAGCTGCGTGATTGGAGACGACGATATCCTTGCCGACGGCCAGGTCCATGTAGAAACCCGGATCGGTAGTATCCGTTTGTGAGCCCACTTCCAGCTTGGCCATCCCCACGCCGAACGCTGTCTTCACGAAGAAGTCGTGCGGCGTGAAAAACGTCGCCGCGGGGGCAAATCCGTAAGCCACGATGCGCGCGCTCCGCGACGATTCGACATCGATGACCCCAACCTCATCGTCGATGTCCCCGTTCCAGAGCACGCCCACGCTACTGTCGAGGTGCAAGGCGAGCCACGGCACGACGAGCGCTCCAACATCGAGGCCGAAGCCCGAACCAAATCCCGCCGCGAATTGACCTGCGTCTTCGCGCGGCTTGTCGCTCAGCAACGTACGATGCGCTCCGAGCGACGTGCCCACGCGCAGATAGAAGCCGCCGCGTTCACCGGGGCGATCCCAAGCGTGCGCAAGGGGATCGCGTTCCGGCGGGATGTCGATGGGATCGACAGGTGTCGTCGGTTCCACCTCATCGAAATCTGCGCGAGCCACCGAGCTCGCAAGCGATGGGCTCAGCACCGCAGCCGCACCTATGGCAGCCAAGTACAAGGCGCTCAGGACTGCGCTGTCGAAGCGCCCACGTCCTCGTTGAGTCGTATGTTTCATGGCATCCACCTTGTTGCTCAACGCTGGCTGAGCTCAGTGACATTGACGAGCGCCCAGCCAGCTTTGGGCACGTTCACTTGCTGGCTTTTCCGCACGCCTTGAACAACCGCCTGCACGTTGTGCTTCCCGGCCGGGACGCGAACGCGCACGAGCGAAATCTGCGCGGGCAACGTCGACCATGAACGCGTATCCGGTGTATCGGCAGCGGTCAGCGCCGCCTGCGCGACGAGCGCAACGAGCATGCCCGCTGCACCTGAGCCGCTTCCTTTGCCGACGCCGGTACCTGCAGCCGCGCCCACAGCTCCACGCGTGATCATGCGCGTGATCGCGGACGCGACGATGGGCCCCTTGGCTTTCTCGTAGGCGGCGCGCACCAACGCATCGACGTTGGTGCTGACATCGACGCTCACGCCTCGTCCATCGATCGACACTTGGGCAGGCTTGACCGCGACCGCCGGGCCTTCGAGATCCGGAAAGTTGACCCAAGTCACCAAGCCCTGGCCTGCCGCGCGTCGCGCCGCAACCAGCTGGGGCGGAGCCATGAACATCGCACCGTAAGTAAGCGCGAGACCTATCGGAATGCGCTCTGCTTTGAGTGCGGGAACACGGCCGTGGTTGACCACGATCAGCAACTCGCCCGTGTCGTCAGCGACGCTCTGCGCCTTGTCTTTCAAGAGCGGTGTGATGCGCGGTGACCGGTAAGACGAACGCTCGGCCAAACGACGAATTGGCTCGTGCAAGGTGGTGTAGTTGGCTGCGCCGAGTGCCTCATCGTAGTAGCGCAGGGCTTCGTCCACCTCACCAGACATTTCGAACACGAAGCCCGCGAGATAGCTGCCGGGTCCCAGCATCGCAGCCGCCGGGTCTTGACTCTCTGCCAGGTACTTCTGCATCACCGCGAGGCGGCGGGCTTCGATCTTGGCGCCGCCCATATCGCCACGCGCCAGATAGGCGACGATGTTCATCGTGTTGATGAGCAGCTTCTCGAACGGACGCGCCTTGTATTCCCCCGTGTCGTCGGAGAACAAGTAGCGACCTATTTCGTCCGCGGTCGAGCGACTGAAATCGAGCATCTCGACTTGCTTGTCGGCCGTTTGCAGATCTCTGCTTGCGTCTTCGTAGCGCAACAGCTGCTGCTGAATCATCGAGCGATCGAGCAGAAGCAGCGCGTCGTCCGCGTCGTCGCGGGTGGGCAACTCGCTGCCGCTGTCCACCTCGAGCTCCTTGTTGTAGAGCTCGAGCGCCTTCTTCGCGTCGTGCGCATCGAGTGCTTTGCGCGCCTCCAAGGTATGGCCGGCGTGACCAGCGCACGCGGTCGTGGCGAGCGACGCGATCGCAACCGCCCCTATCGCAAGCGCACGACGCGCACTACGAACGCAACGATACAAACTTCTCATCGCTTAGATGATCGCCTTCGTCACGGCGGCTTGGTTCTGGAACAGGACTTCGCCGGTCTCTACGGAGAGAATACGGATGAACAAGTAGTACTGCACACGACGTGCGTTCGTGGAGCGCTCATCGGTCGCGTAAACCTTGCCCGTGATCACGTAGCGCGCGCCAAGCTGCTTGCCCCAACTCGAGACCTGCGCCGTGTCGAATGCGCCTTGACTGTGTTGCTGCCGCTGGATCTCCTCCATCAGCTGCTTCTGGCTCTCCATACTCACGACACGCACGGGTGCAGTGTTGATGAGTTCGGTTTCGATCTCACTGATCAGCGCGCCGAGTGCGCTGTCGATGTGTTCGCTGGTTTCGTTCTGAATGGGCAGCACGCTGACCGGCGGGCGATCTTCACCGGCCCACACCCGGTACGCGTTCGAGCCTTTCATCTTCTCGAGGTTCTCCCGCATCATCTGACTCAGATCGCGACGATCGAGCCCGGTACCCATCGCAGCGTGATCCAAGCCAGGCGTATCCGAGCCGCGCACGGCTTTGGGCTTGCTGCAACCAACTGCGCCCGTCAGTGCGACGCACAGCCCCGCCACTGCAACCGTCTGAACAAATCCTCGAATCCGCATGAGGTCCCTCCGTTGGCGCCTACATTAGCACCGCGCGTGGACGCGCCAGACGGACCGAGATTCGTTCACCCTGCGCTTTCAGGGGCGGGCTTGGTAGCGACAGCTGCTCTGCGCGGAGACCTCGCGGGCCGGAGAACCACGCCGAGTCACGACGGAGTCTGTTTCGCCAGGCATCGCCCGCAGCGTGCTTTTCGGCTCCGGATCGACGTCGGTCCAAACTTCGCAGATCACGCCCTTGTCACAGCCGTTTTTGAGCGTAACAACGTGCGTGTAGCCGTACGCCTCCTGGCGCGTGCTACCGGTCACCTGCGCGCAGGTGGTGACTGCGCGCGGCGGCGACGCATCAGGCTGCGCTGCACTGGACGAGACGCCGTGTACGCCGCCTGCTCCAACGATGGTTGCGCATACTACGAGCGCAAAAAACGTGGCTCGCTTCATGGGCATACTTTCCTCCGAGCGTGAGGTGACCGCAAGCGTTCGACGCGAAAGGCGTCTTTCCATTCACTGACAAGCGCGCGGGACCAGCCGATTCCAGACCGCCAAGCGCCGTGCATCGCGGATCTTTTCGGCCAACCCCGACAGCGAGACCTCCGCGAAAGGACCGGAGAAAAGGCGCTCGCTGCCGTCCCGCAACAGCACCGCCACGACCGCCGGTTCGGCGCGAAAACGTGCGTCCTCGATCTGGTCCCATGGCAAGAGCTCTTCCTCGAGACGAGGCTCGGGTTTGATGGCCAAACCGTCGATTCGAATGGCGACGTAGGCGTCCGCACCCATCGAACGGAGCAGCAGCACGATCGCAGACAACGGCCCGGCCGCGAGGAGCACCAGGCCCAATGTCGCAATGAATGGGACCAGGCCCGCGGAGAGCACTCGTGAGCTGAGTGACATAATCACGACCAGCCCACCCATGGGCACGAAGAATAGAGTCGCGGGCAGGAACGCGCGCAGCAAATGGCCTCGCTGTTCAACGCGATAGAAATCGACGAGCAGGGCAAATGAAGCACGAAATGCGGCTTCTTCTTCGCTCAAGGGCGGTGGGGCAAGCCCATCGTCGTTCGCGTCGCTCATCGCTGCAAAGGTAGCAAACGCGGCGCCCCGAGAGCATGCAGAGCGCGCGTCGCTATACTCGCCGCCTCATGGACAACGCGCACGTGCTCAAGCTCGCTCAGCGCACCGCGGCCGGCCTCGACAGCAGCGCGGATGCCAACTTTCGCGCCACTCTTTACCGTGATCGCCCGGATTTTCAGGCGCTCGACGCGCTCAGCAAGAACTACGTGCAAGGTGCACCCCCGCCCACTCATCCAGCGGGCTCGTGGTTGTCGTTCGTCTTCAGCAAGCCCTCCATCGGACGCGAGCAGTTGGAGATCCACTTGCTCGAGCCGAGTATCGAAACCGACGCTCATGCGGATGAGCTTTGGCTCAAGCTGAAGCGACCAGAGGCACTGGAGAGCCTATTTCCGAGTGCGCGTCCGGCCCGCGATGCGGCGAGTCTGGTCAATCGGGCCATCGTCGCTTGGGCCGCGCGCGCGATCGCCGTCTCGCCCGAACACATTCGCTACGAAGAAGACTTGGTCGTCGCTGGCGGGCCCGAATGGTTGCATACCCCACTCGAGGTAAGGCGTGAAACAGACGCTTACGTCGTGCGCTCTCCCGTGACGTTTTCGCCGCTCGATGCCTCGCCACGCTTTGCCGGAATGCACTACATGAAAGTCGTCTCGCCGAGCTGGGCCCGCGCGCGCCTTACGGAATGGAAGGGAAAGTAAGATGCGCAGCAATCTGTTCGGCATTTACGGTGTCGTTTTGACGAGTCTTACGCTGTGTGGCTGCGTCAAGAAGACCGATTACGAAGCCCTCGAGGGCAAGCACAAAGACGCGCTGTCGCACGCGCAGCAGCTCGAGCAAGAGAAGCAGGCGCGCGACGCGGCCATCGCTTCGCTCGAGCAAGCGCTCGCCACCGAGACTGCCAAGCTCGCAGAGCGTGATCGCGAGATCGCCGATCTGAAGAGCCAACTCGAAGCCTCGCGCGCGCGCCAAGTCGAGCTGCAAAACCAGCTCACGGAAATGGTAAAGGACAGCAGTAAACTCAAGGGCAGTGTCGAAGAGATGCGCAAAGCACTCGAAGCGCTCGAGGCCCAAAAGCGCGAGACCCAGGCTCGGGTCGATGAGTACAAGCGCTTACTCGCTAGCTTCAAGAAGCTCATCGACGCCGGCAAGCTGCGCGTGAAGATCGTCGACGGACGCATGGTGATCGAGCTGCCGAGCGACATCCTGTTCGCAAGTGGCTCTGTGGACCTTTCGAAAGACGGTCTGACCGCGATTCGTGAGGTCGGTACCATCTTCGCGGCCATGAAAGACAAGCGCTTTCAGGTCGAAGGCCATACCGATGATCAACCGATCAAAACCGCGCGTTTTCCGAGCAATTGGGAACTTGCGGCGGGACGTGCCATCGCGGTCACAACGGTCTTGATAGAAGCCGGCGTCGCACCCGAAGCTGTCAGCGCGGCGAGCTTCGGTGAATTTCGTCCCGTTGCGAGCAATGCTTCTACGGCCAGTCGCAAACAGAACCGACGCATCGAGATCGTACTCGTCCCCGACTTGTCCAAGGTGCCCGGTTTCGCAGAGCTAGAGCGAGCGGTCTCGAAGTAGACGCGCGCTCGGCGATCAGCCAGCGACTTGCGCCGTCTTTAGAGCCGCCCATCGAACGCGCGGTCGTACCGCCAGCGACCCGGAAACATCGACAAGCGGTGACGCGCGCCAGGAGCCTCGACGTCCGCGCCCTCGTATGCGCTGTCGCCGCCGTACAGAGACACGATGCCATTCTGGAATGGGCGCGGACGCGGCATGAAGACGAACGGCTTCGCGGCGCTGGCCGCTTCGAGCGCGCCGTCGGCTCCATCATGCTGGGCGAGCACCGTAAGCGTGACGAACGTCGGAGGCGGCAGTTCCAACTCACCGACCGCGTGCACGGCGAGGGCCTCATGGGGCGAAATCCAACGATAGGCGTCCATTTCGTGGCCGTCTACGCTGACTTCGATCGACCTCTTGAGCTGCGCCGCGAAAAACCAAGTCGCAAAGCGACGCATTCTGCCTTCCGGTGTCGTCCAGTGGGAGAACGGAACGAGTGCGTTGGCATCGAGCTCGATCGCGGCTTCTTCGAGCGTCTCACGTGCCGCAGCGACGCGAGCGCTGGCAAGTTGATCTGCGCGCACGTCGACGGGATCGACGCGCCCCCCTGGAAACACCCAGGCGCCGCCGTGAAACGCCAGCTGCTTTGCGCGCCGCAACAACAGTACTTCGAGCCCGCGCGACCCGTCCCGCAGCAAGACCACGGTCGCGGCGTCGGCGAGTTCATGATCCATCCATCGCAGGGTGCAGTCCCAACCCCGTGCGCGCAACTTCGAGCTGCAACCCATCGTGCTCGGCTGCTTGCCGCACTGGCACGGGCGACATGTACGGCGCGACAGAGTGTCAAGGCACGACTCGCGCGCGCCGCTGCGTCGTCTGAAGATCCTTACGCTTTTTCGCATGGCACGAGTGCTGCTGAGCGGCTTCCTCATGCTGGACGCACTCGATGCCGGACAACGTTCTCAACTGCGCGCGTGCTTGCTCGGAGGCCATCTCGGAGCAGCCACGCTCTCGACAGGAGCCGAGCAGAGCGCCTTGGTGCTCGCAAGCTTGATCGAAAGTGGTGGCGAAATCGAAGGCGCGCGGGCGAGCTTTCGCCGCCATCTACTGCGTTGGTGCGCGCGTGTGCCCTGCGCCGTGAGCTTGGGAACGCTGCGCTCGTGTGTACGCATCTTCTTCCGGAGACGCGACAGCGCGACAGCCCAAGCAAACGATGAAGCCGCGCTGCGGTCCGCGGTGATCGGCGCTTGTCTGCCTTACGATGACGCGCGACGCCGCGCGCTGGCTCGTGCACTGGCACGCGTCACGCATCGCGACGGGCGCGCTATCGAAGCCGCGGTGTTCACGTCAGAACTTGCAGCCCTGTGCGCAAGACAGCCCGATCGTGAGCGCGCCTCATTGGCGCTACTCGCGGCGCGCGCCGCCCAGCACGGGGAAGTGCGCGAAGTCGTGGATGGTGCTGTGCAACTCGCGTTGTTCAAAGACGAAGCGGTGGATCTACAACACGATGGCGACAGCGTATTGGACACCTTACGTCTTTGTGTTTGGGCGTTCGTTCGACACGGAGACGTACCGCGTGCGGCGTTTCATGCGGCGACGGCGGTAGGCGGATCGACGGCTGCTGCGACGGCACTCGTCGGCAGCTGGCTCGGGGTTTTACACGGAGAGCAGGCTTTGCCGCACGAGCTGATGATGACCGTGAACGACGAGCATCTTTTGGGGCCTTCCAACTCAGACGTCTCGGTCAGCTCACGATGGGATCTGCGTGCAGCACACGCTTCACACGGCTGGGCACTCACCCGCAATCTGCGGTCGCTGCTTTGGTGGTCGCGCGCTCATCTCCTGCCACGCTGAAGGTTCGCTTGACGGGCTCGCGATGGCGCTGCACGAGCTAGAGCGCCGCATAGCTTGAATGCTTGTATTCCTCGGGTCGGACTCCCGGGCGCGCTCGCGCGGCGGCGAAGGCTTGGAATCTGTGCGCATTCGAGCTATGCGGCGCTCGAGGCATTCATGATCGACTATCGCGGCAAGACGGTTTGGATCACGGGCGCGTCGTCAGGAATCGGTGCGGCGCTGGCCGTCGGCTTGGCAAAGCGTGGTGCGACATTGATTTTGTCTGCCCGCAGGCTCGACAAACTCGAAGCGACCGCGGGAGCATGCCGTAAGGCGGTCGTTCATCTCCTTCCAATGGATGTCGCCGCAGCGGACTCGCTCGCCGAGCGGACCCAGCGCGCACTCGCCTTTACGGGTCAGATCGACATCATGGTGCACAACGCTGGCGTAGGTCAGCGTTCGTTGGCCGTCGAAACTGCCCTCGATGTCGATCGCAGTATGATGGAGACCAATTTCTTTGGTCCGGTGGCGATCACCAAACATTTGTTGCCGAGTATGCGTGCGCGGGGCCAAGGCACGATCGTGGTGATGAGCAGCGTGCTTGGTGTGTTCGGCGCGCCGCGACGTTCCGGATATGCAGCATCGAAGCATGCGTTGCATGGCTACTTCGACAGCATGCGCGCCGAGCTGCAGCGCGAAGGCATTCGCGTGCTCATGGTGTGTCCCGGTCGCGTCAAAACGGAGTTCTCACAGAACGCCTTCGAAGGGGACGGCGCGCGCCACGGCCAGATGGATGCTTCTTCGTATGCGGGCTTGAGCGCTGAGCGTGTCGCTGAGCGTACCGTGCGGGCCCTCGACCGCTCGGAACAGGAAGTGATCGTGGCCAAGTGGGAAACACTCCCTGTCTTGATGAAGCGGGTGAGCCCAGGACTTCTGCGGCGGGCGCTGGCGCGTGCCGACTTGCGCTAGAAGATCAATCTTCAACCGAACTCGACTTGCTGTCGCGATCAAGGTCTCGGACAATGAGAGCCCTGGGGCTCGCCTAGCCCTCACGAGACGACAAGGGGAAATGACGCGCATGCCGCAATCTTTTCGCTCGTTCTTGGCGCAACTGTCTGAGCAAGAGCGCCCGCAAATCGTGGAAAATCTGCGGCGCCACGCCATGCGTCAGGTGGCCACTCTCAAAGCGTCGGGCGCCGCTCTCGCCCACGCGCCGACCTTCGACGACCGGGCAAGCGCCGTCGAGCGGGCGCGGGAAGAACTCGCCCATTTGGAAGAAGCCTCGGAGTTGTATCGCGAGCTCAGCGGCCAAGACCTGCTGAAGGATGCAGAAGCAACCGTAGCGGCCTTACCGATCCCCAGTTCGTGGGTCGAGGCCTCGGTCGCGCAGCTCGTTCTCTGCCTCGCTGCCCGCGTCGATCTCGATCGACAGAACGAAGTCGTGCCGGCGCTCCAGAAGCTCCGCGATAGCTCACGCGCGCACGAAGCGGAGCACGTGTCGGCTGCACGCGCGGCGCTGAGCGAAGCATGTGCAGGGTCGGTCGAACATGCGCGTGAGGCTTCCGAGTACATCGAGCGCTGGTTGCCCGTCGCGCTCGATTCGTTGGAAGCCCAAGAAACAAAACAAGCCTACCTGGACGAACTTGCGCGCGAGTCGCGAGCGATTGGACTTTCGCGCGACGAGCCGTGAACACATAGGCGCAGCGCTATCGCGAACCCGCGGCCGCGCAGTACCATCACGCCACAGCTTCCAACTTGCCACGTAGCTTCTCGCGCGCACCAGCCAGGATTTGACCCACCCGTTGACGCGACACCCCGAGTTCACGTCCCACGCTGGAGAGGCTCTCGCCGGCCTCCGAAAAGAACTGTTTGCTGAGCACCGTTTGCTCACGTGTGGTCAAAAGCCTCATCGCATCGGTCACAGCGGACTCCATTCGCATGCGCCGCTCGTGCTCTTCGAAGCTCTCCTCGGGGCCGAGTTGGTCGTCGATGGGCTCATAGGTTTGCGACCCCTCCTGAACGGTTAGCGATACATCGCGATACGATAGGGCGACATCCACCAACTCGACGTCGTGTTCGCTAATTCCCAAGGCTTGCGCGATCTCATCACGTTCGGGTTTGCGGCCGAGGCTTTGCGTCAGCTCGCGTTCAGTTTGGCGCAATCGGGCGCGGGCCACGCGCGCGCCGCGTGTGGTCGGAACGCCCACGATGCGACGATTCGCCAAGGCGTAGCGGCGGATGAACGCGCGTACCCACCAGCCCGCGTAGCTGGCAAAACGTGTCTGATGACGTAAGTCGAAGCGCCGGACAGCCTCGAGCAAGCCGAGCACGCCTTCGCTCACGAGATCGTGGGCTGACAAGCCATCCCTGGCGTAGCGGGACGCCACCTTTACCGCCAGACGCATGTGGCAGTCGATGAGCTCGGCGAGGGCACGCTGGTCGCCCCGTTGCGCCTGCACGAGCAGCTCGCGCTCCCGTCCCACTTCCAGCATCGGCCTGTTTCGCGCCGTGTGGCGGTATCGACCCCATTGAAGCTCACTGTCCTGCACCATCACACCTCCGGCATCATCCCGAGGGTCGTTTTGCAGGTCGTATGCCAGCGGGGCGTGAGGGGCCTGTGCTGCGAAGCGGAGTGGTTAGTGAACGGTAATGACCGGGATGGGACTCGCGCGCAGGAGCGATTGCGACACGCTGCCCAGCAAGACCCGTTCGACCGCACCCTTGCCGGTTGAGCCGAGGCACACCACGTCCGCATGCACGTCGCGCGCGTACTCGACGATTCTCTTTACCGGGTCGCCTCGCACGACATGACGCGGCGCAGCAGCTGCGCCCGTGCCCAGCACCTGCGTCGCCACTCGTTCGAGTTCGGTGTCGAGAAATCGTAAGTAGCGCTCTTCCTGCGCATTCGTTGGCCACGGTAAACCCAGCGCAGGATCGCTGTGACCATCGTAGAGATCCGGGTGCACGTGCATGATCTCGAGCTCAGCGCCGATCTGTTTTGACAAGTCGGCCGCGAACGAAAGCGCACGATTACTGGGAGTGGAAAAGTCGTGCGCTACTAAGATTTTCTTCGCGAGCATTTGGACTCTCCGTGTTTTGAGCACGACATCTCAGCGACCACAGAAAAGCAGCAAGTCTCGGACCAGTCCTTTCAGTCTGAACTGACCGACCAGGCGACTCGTACGAAGGTGATATGTGCGTGTCGCACCTTGCAAGTGGTGTCGGCTTGCCCCAGTGTCACACTCCATATCGTGGGGTAGTCGGAACAGCATGGCGCGTGCTTCGACTTACCCGGAGGTCTGGGTCCGAAAATCAGAACAACACCGACGCGATCGCATCGCGCCGGCATGGCGCGAGCATTTCTCACATGCTGCGTATTTTTTTCGACCCGCAAGCGCCGCCCAGAGTGGGACTGACTATGACAGTGCAAGCAGCGGGAGAAGTAAGCCATTCTGACGCAGTCAAAGCGTCGTTCCGGAATCGGGTACTCATTGTCGTCGACGATCTCAACTTGCGGCAGACACTCTCTGGTCTGCTGAACGAAGAAGGGTACGTCACGGACATTGCGACGGACGGGGAACATGCACTAGAGCGACTCAAACCGTTCGATCCGGACGTCGTGCTCGTCGACTTGAAGCTATCGGGAACAGATGCCCTCTCCTTCGTCACCGAAGGTAAGACCCGCGCACCACACGCGACTTTCCTGGTGATCACCAGCTTCGGAGCCTTGGAAAGTGCGGTCCAGGCGATTCGCCACGGCGCCGAAAGCTACTTGATCAAGCCACTCGACCTCGAGTCCGTTTCGGCGCTGGTGGTGCGAGCGCGCGAGCGCGCCTCGTTGTCGCGGGAGATCCACGAGTTGAGAGCGCGCGTCTCGCAAGGCAGTACGAGTCTGACTGCGGAGCACGCCCCAATGGTGTTACCGCCAGTGACCATGGCCGAACTGGAGCGCATGGCGATCATCCAGACGCTTGCCAACGTTTCGGGCTCGACCGCGAAGGCAGCAGAACTGCTCGGTATCAGTCGACGCAAGATACAATACCGACTCAAAGAATGGGGCCAGCGCAGCGACATCCCTTCCGAAGAACGGGCGACCAGTTAAGCGCGGCTTTCGTGGGGGAGATTGCGGGATGGCGCATGTGGGAAAGCGCGTTCACCGTCGCCTATCGCTTCGTCCAGTAAGGGTCTGATACCGTGAAACGCGGGGGAAGCGCGTTGCGTCGCGTTTGCTCTGCCTCCCGGTATGAGCTCGCACGTCGCACGAGAGTTGTTTCCTGCCATCCCCGTCATTGCTGCGGCTCGTTTCGACGTGCGCGAGTGCCTTGGCTCGGGCGGCTTTGGAACGGTCTACGCCGCCTTCGACCGTGTGCTGTCGAGCATGGTCGCCGTGAAGGTGCTGGCCCGGGCGAATCCAGAAGCCGTACTCGCCTTCAAGCGTGAGTTTCGCGAGCTCCAGGACGTGCAACATCCCAACTTGGTGCAGTTGCGCGAACTTCTCTACGAGGACGGTCAGTGGTTACTGATCATGGAGCTGGTGCGAGGAGCGGATTTTCTCGACGAGGTGCGCAAGCATCCCGATCGAGGACGACTCGTCAACGAAGCGCGTTTGCGAGAGGCCCTCTTGCAGCTGACCCACGGTCTGCACGCCATTCACGGAAGCGGGCGGATCCATCGCGACGTGAAAGCATCCAACATCAAAGTCACACCCGAAGGACGAACCGTTCTGTTGGACTTTGGTCTGGTAACGCGTGCCAACGCAACGATCTCCAATGCAGCGGGCACGATCGCCTACATGGCTCCCGAGCAAGCAACCGGTGAACCACTCTCTGCTGCTGCAGACTTTTACGGACTTGGCATCGTGCTGTATCAGGCACTGACTGGCGTTCTCCCTTTCGGAGGTGCCCAACTCGATATCCTACTGGCCAAGCACAAGGGCGAGCCGAAGAGCGTTCGCGAAACCTACCCAGAGCTATCCGCCGACTGGGACGCATTGCTGAGGGCGTTGCTCGATCCGAAGCCGGAGCGAAGACCGAACGCCAAACAGCTCATCGAATGCTTCTCCTCCGGCGCGCTCGTGGCGCCCCTCAAAGCACCGGCCAGCACCCAGTCGTTCACATTGGGGTCTGCAGATCTCGTGGGGCGTCAACATGAACTCGCGACACTGCGCGGCGCGATCGATCGCACTCAGCAGGGTCACCTTGCCTATGTCGGGATCTTCGGCGACTCAGGAATCGGTAAGACACGGCTAGTCGAGAGTCTCATCGATCAGGGACGCGTGACGAGCGAGCGGATGCTCGTGCTCCGAGCGCGCTGCTACGAGAACGAAACCGTCGCCTTCAAAGCTCTCGATTCGATCGTGGACGCGGTCGTTCACGAGCTTCGTCACATGTCGGATCTGGCGTGCCGAGCCATCTTGCCGCGCCGCGCTTTCCTTCTGCCGCTGGTCTTTCCTGCGATGGGCAGAGTGCGCGCAATAGCCGAGATGCGACGCTCTGCGCGCGAGTCACTCGACCGCATCACCCTGCGATCTTTGGTCTTTGAAGCATTGCGGGAGCTGCTCGGCAGGCTCGCAGAACACGCCGGTGTGTTGGTCGTGATCGACGACATCCAATGGGCGGATGGCGAGAGCATGGAGTTGCTTTCCCAACTCTTTCGCCAACCTCACGCGCCCGCGCTGTGTCTGATCACCATTTGCAGACCCCTCGAACAGTGCGGTCCCGAAGTGACAGCCGGGCTCGCGTCGCTGGCGCTGGCAGACGACGAGGCGGTCACTATCCGCTTGGTTCGTTTGACGGAACGAGAGTCGATCGATCTCGCGCTGTCGCTGATGCAGGACAAGAACGAAGCCTGGGCCAAGAAGATCGCGCTCGAGGCCGACGGGCAGCCGCTCTTCATCGAGCTCTTGGTGCGGCACACCGAAACCGTGGGCGAGGCCAAGACGCTCGACGAGGCACTGCTCGCTTACGTCGATTCGTTGAGTCGAGCGGCTCGTTCGCTGCTCGAGCTCTCTTGCATGGCGGGTACGCCCATTCCGCGCAGTTGTCTGCTCGAGGCGTGCGACGTCGATGGCGACACGTTCTCGAGCGAATTGATGCGCTTGCGCTTGGGACGGCTCGTACGCACGCATCGCAGTCGCGAAGTCGACACGGTCGAGCCCTTTCACGATCGAATCCGCAAGATCGTCCTGAGCCATCTACCCGCTGAAACACTACAAAAAGGCCACCGCCGCATCGCCCTGGTGTTGGACGCGCTGCAAGTAGTCGACCGCGAACGGGTAGCGCAACACTGGTTTTCGGCAGGCATGCCCGATCGCGCCGCCAAGGCCGCACTGGCTGCGGCTGATCAAGCATCGGCAGGACTCGCCTTCAGCAAGGCGGCCAGGCTCTATGGCTGGGCCGAAGCGCTCGATCCAGAGCTCAAGGTCAATCGGTCCTTTTTGGTCCGCTGGGGCGACGCGCTCGCGCATGCAGGGCGCAGCTCCGACGCCGCGAACATCTTGATGAAAGCCGTTGCTGGCGCGACAGCCGGTGAGGTCATCGAGCTGAAGCGTCGCTGCGCTGAGTTGTTGATCCAAAGCGGCAGGCTTCCCGAGGGCATGAAGCTCGCCGACGAGCTGTGTCACTCGGTCGGCCTGTCCTTTCCGAAGAATCGCGCCGCCGCTTTGCGCCAACTGACCTGGCACGCACTACGGCGCACCTTTGTGATCGAGCGCTTCGAAGCGCGTCCGATCGATGCGCTCGCGCACGCCGATCTGGTCAAGCTCGACGTGCTTTGGTCGCTCGCGTCTCGCCTCGGTCCGATTGAGCCTTTCGTATCGGGGGCGCTGCACGCTCGCTACTACTTGCTCGCTCTCGACGCGCGTGAAAGCGGCCGTTTGGCGCAAGCGCTCGCGACCGACGTCTTCGCGCAATTTTTCCGCGGCAAAACGTCGGGCGTCGATGAACGTCTGCGGCGCGCCTCGGAGCTCGCAGAGCTGTCCGGACGCCCCGAAGTTCGCGCCTTCGTTCTTTACATGCGTGCCGCTTCCTACGCCATGCTCGGCGAACCAGAGCGCGCCCTCGCCCCCTATCAGCAGGCCGAAGTGATGCTGTCGAACGAATGTACCGGCGTCGGCTGGTTGCTCGGCACGGCGCGCACGTCGCTTATCCATGCGGCCAAAGATCTCGGGCGCTGGGATCTGATAGCGCAGCATTATCCACAAGTTTTGCTCGATGCGCGCGAACGTGGAGATCCGTATCTGCACAACCATACGGTGCTGACCGCTGCGCACGTCTACGCGCTCATGCAAGACCGACCGGAGGCTGGACTCGAGGCTGTTCTCAAAGCCAACGAGTGGGCTGGGCACAGCGCGCATGCGGTTTATCAGAACTGGGTCGCGCAGATCTCCATCCGTGCTTACGAGGGCGATGAGCTGGCTTGGGAGGGTGCGCTTTTGGCGCGAAAGGACCTCGCGAATACGGGCATGATGCGCATGCCCGCCAACAACATTGCGGTCAAGTTTCGCACCGGGCTCGCCGCGCTCGCCGAAGCAAGGCGCAAACCCCATGAGCAGGCGCCTTTGCTGGCACTCGCGGAGCACGAACGACGCGAGATCGAGCTCGCGCACCACAGCAGCTGCCGCACGGTCGCGCTTGAAGTTCTCAAAGCGGCTCAGTTGGACGCGCGCGGCGCAATCGAGCAAGCCGTGAAGGCCTACGAACTCGCAGAAAACAGCGCGCTCGCAGTAGGGCAGATGACTGAAGCCGATGGAGCGCGGGCGCGACGTGGTCAGCTCAGCGGAGGCTCGCACGGTCGCGCGCTTACTGACGACGTAAAGCAACGCTTGCGTCAGCAAGGCGTGAAGTACCCGCTGCGTTTCATCAACGCGCTGTTGCCAGGTGTCGTGGGGCAAGACGGAGAGTAAGATATGCTCAGACGCGTCTTACTTCGTTGACCACGATCCCGCGCGCGCCCAACAGCGATACCACATCCTGCTGCAGCAGCGCGCATGCCTGCGGCATTTGCTTGAGCACCGCATCGAAGTGCGCAAGGCCAAGACCGTTCGCGAAGAGATGGCCGTGCGCTCCGGGCACCAGCTCCGCCATTGCGGGCAGGCGCTTCTGAATCTCGCGCATGGGGCCGATTTGTGGCATCGCGCGAAAGAACTCGTGACTGCGCTCGACGCGGTCGCAAAAGTGCATGTGATCCGCGTTTTCGAGCACGAACATGCGCACCGGCTCGGGCGTGCGTTGAAACAATGTTTCGATGCCGCTCAGCGGCAGCAAGGTGTCGCGCTCCGCGGCCAGAAAGAGCGTGTTCACGCGACCTTCGAAGCGCAACGTCAGCGCATCGCTCAGCGCCGGCGTCGACAAGTAGCCAGGACCGCCGGCTGGCGCGAGAGGCAACGCCGCGACGATACGTGGATCGTGTTCGGCGGCAACCAAGGTGGTGAAACCGCCAAAGCTGTGCCCGCTCATTCCCACGCGCTGCACGTCCGTGGGTACCGGCAGCGCGAGCTCCCCTGCTTGGAGCACATCGAGCACGAAACTGACGTCTCGCGGGCGATTGCTGGCGAAGCCGCTCACCAGCTGCGGCAGATCGAGCGGGGCGCCGCCTTTCATCGCGTCGAGCGCCAGCGCAACGACGTCGTCGAGCGTATTGCCGAGGTGATCGAACGCGAGCACGACGTAACCGTGACTAGCGAGATGCGTGCAGAAGAAGGTCGACTGCCGACGATGCCCCGCGAAGCCGTGCGAGAACAACACGAGCGGCACCGTAAGAGCTGCGGCGGCGGCGTCGCGTAAGGCGTCTTGACGCGCTTGCTGTCCGCCGAACATCGGATAGCGATCTTGATGTTGAGAATCGCGGTCGCGCCCCTGCAACGATTGGTCGGCGGGATACCAAATCTCGAGCGGTACATGGCGATCGCCGCGCAAACGATCCGTCAGTGTATGGCTGATCACGCCGACCGGATGCGGTCCTCGTTCAAACGGGTCGTACATCCCCTTCATGGTACACTGCGAGCGCCATCGAAGCTTCGAGCCTACGGCGCGGGCTTGGCCACCACTTCTCCGCTCACGGTGAGAGAGCGCTCGAAGCCTTGCGCCAGGCGTTCACGCTCGGACGCTGTGAGATCGGCTTCAGGGTGCGCGGGCAGGTAGATGGAGAGAGGCATGAAGCCTTGTCGAACCGCTTTGGCGGCTTCATCGGCATCTTCTTGCGGCTGGTTCCACTCCGAGAAGTTGAGCTGATGGCGTCCGCCCATCACGTCGTTCGTCACCACCCATGAAATGGGTGCAATCGACGCGTACCAGGGCCACACCGTCTCATTGCTGTGGCAGTCGAAGCATGCGCGCTTGGCCAACGCGCGCGTCTCGGCACTGTCCCAGACAGGCTCTACGCGGGTCGCGGGGTTGTGGTGGTCGCGGCCGAACGGAACGAGCTGAATCGCCACGAGCGCTCCGACGCAACCCACGAGTAATTTACGCAGCGGAGAGAGCGCCATGTCCTAGAAGTATACGGTACGGGGACGATCTTTGAGGAGCTGAGGCAGGGCTGCCAGGTCGGGGCATCCCGACACGCGAGCTCCGCAACAACTGCGCCTTCGCAGCGTCCCTGAACGGAGATGTCGGCGCGATCGCTGCAAAAGCAGAGTTTGGCTCGACTCATGCACTACCCATAACATCGGCTCCACGCGGGCGTACTTGTCGCCTCAGGAGGTCCCATGGCCATCACCAAGATCTTGAGCCCGACTGACTTTTCCGTCACGGCCAACGCCGCGATGAAGCATGCAGAAAGTCTGGCGCTCGCGACGGGTGCTGAAATCGTGCTGCTCCACGTTCTTCACGAGCCCGTGTTTGCCTTCTCTGAAGGAGCAGGATTCGCGCCGCCGACGCTCACTGAAACGTACGACGCGGCGATGAAGAAGAAACTCGATACGGAGGCCGACATGCTGCGCTCGCAAGGCGCACGCGTGTCCGTCAAGTTCGCGCGTGGTACGCCTCACGAAGCGATCGTCCAGACCGCAGAAGACGAACATGCGGATCTGATCGTGATGGGCACGCATGGTCGCAAAGGTTTGAGCCACCTGCTGCTTGGAAGCGTGGCGGAGCGCGTCGTGCGCACGAGTAAGCGTGCTGTCATGACGGTGCGCACCCCTTGATCATTCGTCGTCAGCGGTTGCACGACGAATCGGCGTCTTTTCCCACCTAGGAGTCCAACATGTCACCCACCAAAATCATTCTGTGTCCGGTCGACTTCTCCAAGGGTTCCGAGCACGCCGTGCGCAAGGCTCAGGAGCTGGCGCGTGCGACTGGCTCCGAGCTCGAACTACTCCACGTCTATTCGCTGCCCGTTCTTGCGTTACCCGACGCCGCCATCATGGTGAGCCCGACCTACGTAGCGGAATTGACCGAGCGCGCCGAACAAGCCCTTGAAGTGCACCGTAAGATGCTCGCAGACGGCGGGGTCAGCGTGCACACGAAGCTCGTGGAGGGCTCACCGGCCGATGCGATCGTCGAGCGCGCCAAAAACACGCAGGCACACATGATCGTGATGGGCACCCACGGCCGCGGCGGGTTTCGCCGCTTTCTGCTGGGCAGTGTAGCCGAGCGCGTAGTGAGAATGGCCGAAGCCCCGGTGCTCACCGTCCATCTACCCCCAGAATGACGCGACACTCGCTCGACCGATTGCAGCGGTCGCAAGTGTCGCGTTGAGAGGGAGACGCACCTCAGCTTCAGGAGACGCTGATCTGCTTCGTCGCCTTCTTTTTCTGTTCCGGCGCCAGTTTGGGCATCTTTACTGTCAACATCCCATCTCGGTAGTTGGCCTCGATCGCGTCGACACTGGCGTCCTCCGGGACGCTGAAGCTACGCATGAAGCTGCCGTACGCCGTCTCCACGCGATGCATCTTTTCGTCCTTGTGATCCTGCTCGTAGCGACGTTCGCCGGAGATGGTCATGATGCCATCCTCTAGCTGCAGCTTGACCTCCTCTTTCTTCACGCCCGGCAGCTCTGCCTTGAGCACGTAAGCATTGGGCGTTTCGCTGACATTGATCGACGGAGCCCAGTCGAAGGCCGTCATCGCTTCTCTCGATGTCGGGTAAGTTCGACCGAACACTCGGTTCAGCCGCGTCGACATCTCCTCCAGCTCTCGGAACGGATCCCAACCGCGCTGGTCGCGCCTCATGAGCGACATAGCAAACCTCCCTTTGATTTTGCGAGGCCTACGAGTTGCCTCGAACGCACCCAAAGTAAGGTTCGTGCGGCGCACGTCTAGAGGGGCGCTCTGTCGGCGCGTGATTTTTTGCTCGCCAAGACCCAGACAGCCAGCCGAGCTGTGATGTCCTTGGATGGCGCGCCCCGCATTGCAGTTGCGCGGTTTCAACCGGGCAAGTTCACCTTTTAGGCCACTACCGCCCTCGTGCTTCGAGAGGGGTCGTGCCGTGCCTAGCGTTTTCGGCGCTAGATGTGGCCCAACATGGGATTCGGTTGAAACTGATTTCGCCTTTCGTTACGAAGCGGGATGCGTGCCCTTCCGCTGATCCTCGGCGCCGTTTGTGTGGTCCTGATCGCGTATCGATACTATTCGGCCTTCATCGCCAGCAAAGTTCTCGTTCTCGACGACAGCCGACAGACACCGGCCCATCGGCTCAACGATGGCCACAACTACATTCCCACCAATCGCTACGTACTGTTTGGGCATCATTTTGCTGCGATCACCGGCGCAGGTCCGCTGGTCGGTCCGACCTTGGCTGCCCAGTTCGGTTATCTACCCGGCTACCTGTGGATCTTGATCGGTGTGGTGCTCGGCGGCGCCGTTCACGACTTCGTGATCCTGACAGCTTCGCTACGCCACGATGGCAAGTCGCTGGCGGAGATCGCCCGGGCGCAGATCGGCCGCCGAGCGGGTTTCATTGCCGGGCTGTCGATTCTGTTCATCGTCACGATCGCCATCGCGGCCATGGGGAAAGTGGTGGTGAATGCGCTCGCCGAAAGCGCGTGGGGCACCTTCACGATCGGCGCAACGATCCCGATCGCCTTTTTCATGGGCCTGTGGATGTACCGGTTTCGTCCGGGCAAGATCGGCGAAGCCTCGGTGATCGGCGTCGCGCTTCTCATCTTCTGCGTGTTCGCTGGCAAGTGGGTCGCTGAATCGCAGTTCAAAGACGCCTTCATCTTGAGCGAGAACACGCTCACCTTCGCCATTGCTGGCTACGGTTTCGTGGCTTCGGTGCTGCCGGTTTGGATGCTGCTCTGTCCCCGTGACTACCTTTCGTCGTACATGAAGATCGGCACCGTGATAGCGATCATCGCCGGCATCGTGATCGTCAATCCCGAGCTCAAGCAACCGGCCATCTCGAGCTTCACCGAGGGCGGTCCGATCGTGCCCGGCAGCCTGTTTCCATTCGTGTTCATCACCATCGCTTGCGGCGCGATCAGCGGCTTTCACGGCCTCATCGCCAGCGGCACCACACCCAAGATGCTCGACAAGGAGAGCGACGCGCGCGCCATCGGCTACGGCGCGATGCTGATCGAGGGCGTCGTGGGTATCGTGGCCTTGATCGCCGCGAGTTCGCTTGCACCTGGCGACTACTTCGCCATCAACACGCCGCCAGACAAGTTCGCCGCGCTCGGCATGGAGATGGAGCACTTGCCCGAGCTGAGCGCGCAGATCGGCGAGCGCCTGCAAGGTCGCGCTGGGGGCGCCGTGTCGCTCGCGGTGGGCTTGAGCAGCATCTTTGCCGGCATTCCGGGGCTCGCGACGATGATGAGCTACTGGTACCACTTCATGATCATGTTCGAGGCGCTGTTCATCCTCACCACGGTCGACACGGGCACGCGCGTCGCGCGCTTTTTGGTGCAGGAGTTTTTGGGGCGCGTCTCCCCTGCTTTTGGCAAGCCCGATTGGCTGCCTGGCACGGTGCTCTCGACGTTCATCGTCTGCGCGAGTTGGGGATACTTGGTGTTCACAGGCTCGATTCAAACCATCTGGCCGATGCTCGGCATCTCAAACCAATTGCTGGCTTGCATCGCGCTTTGTGCAGGCACCACAATGATCCTCAACCACGGCCGCGGACGCTACGCTTTCGTCACGCTCATCCCCCTAGCGTTCGTCAGTGTTGCCACCGAAACCGCGGGTTATCAGCTCATTACGGAGCATTTCGTGCCCAAGCTGATTCGCTCCGGCGTGCCTGACAAAGTCTTTCAAGGTTACTTGCTGAGCACTTTGTGTGGCCTCGCGATGTTGGCCCTGGTGGCGATCTTCCTCGATAGCCTGAGCAAGTGGCTGAAACTCTCGTCTCCGCCCGCAAGCTCGCCAGCGTCCTTACCGTGAGCGTCGCTGAGCTCGATTTCGGACCTTACGTTCCGCTGTTTCGAATCGGCGCCGGCGGCATGGGCGAGGTCTATGCGGCCAAGGCACGCCATGGCGCGGGCGCGGAGCAGCTGGTGGCGTC
>WUUC01008592.1_pt1 | contig 29239 bp, 27 predicted proteins | sample 6278441 | NCBI WGS metagenome assembly WUUC01 (sample SAMN13675441, study PRJNA597444) | soil metagenome | isolation source: soil | place: USA: Washington | collected 2017-10 | reverse complement strand
CGCCCCGGTAGCTCAGGGGATAGAGCACGGCCCTCCTAAGGCCGGTGTCGCAGGTTCGAATCCTGCCCGGGGCGTCGTTCCCGTCGCATGATCGAAACTGCCGTCATGCGCTCGCTTGCGATCCCGCTCTGCGTTCTGGTCCTTGTCGGTGGGCTGCAGGTTGGCTGCGAGGGGGAAGAGGGAGGCGAGCCGGAGCGTCCGGCCGAGAGCGGGGATCCGCTGCCGAGGCTACCGCGGGACTGGAAGCGGGACGTCAATCGCAGGGCCGGGTTAGCTATCGGGGTGCCGCCGCGCTGGTCCGTTCGGGATCGGCGCCGCAGCTCGCTGTTCCGCTCACCGGATCTGTTCGTCGCCGTCTCCGTCTCCGCGGATCGAAGCCGGGAAGCGCTGGCCGTGCCGCTCGAGGAGTTCGCGAGCCGGGTGGCCGACGCGCTGCGAGGGTTCAAGCGGTTGAGAACCGGGTGGCCGCGTCCCTTCCGCGCCCGCTACGAGGCCGTCGCCCTGCCGGGCAGCGGGCAGTCGGCGAAGGGCGACGTGCCCCAGAACCTGCTGGTCGTGGTGGAGCGCAACGAGGGCGTGGCGACGTACACGGTTCTGATCGCTCGCAACGCGAGGGCGGGCTCCAGGTCGCACCGCGAGGAGGTGAGCCGGATGGTGAGGAGCCTGCGCAGCCGTCCGGTCCGCTAACGGTCCGGTCGCTTGGGATAGACCTCGTCGATCGTGGCCAGGGAGCGGAACGGTGATCCCCCGGCGGCCTCGATCGCGTCCCGCCCCCCCGCCAGGCGGTCCACGACGCAGACCGTGCCGCGGACCTCCAGCCCCTCGTCCTTGATCCTCTCGATCGCCCGTACCGTCGATCCTCCGGTCGTGACCACGTCCTCGACCACCAGGCATGGCGTGCCGGGGTCGAGGTCGGGCCCCTCCAGCCAGCGCTGCAGGCCATGCTCCTTGCGCTGCTTGCGGACGAAGAACGCCCTGAGCGCGTCGGCGTCTGGCGCCGCGAGGGCCGCGCACGCGATCGGGTCGGCGCCGATCGACATCCCGCCCACGGCCGTGGCGCCGAGCTCGTCGGCGGTCGCCGCCACCAGCTCTCCGACGGCGCGGAAGCCCCGCGGCCGCAGCAGGGCCCGCTTGGCGTCCACGTAGTAGGGCGCCTTGCGCCCGCTGGACAAGGTCACCTCCCCGATCACGAGCGCATGGGCCCGGAGTTCCTCGAGCAGCACCTCTTTCGCCTCGACCGGCGGGCTCATCGGCGGGATCGTAGTGGCGCTACCCGAGGGCGTCGCGAAAGCCCTGCCGCCAGCTCGGGTGCTGCGGTGACCAGCCCAGCTCGCCCCTTGCCTTGGCGTTCGAGGCGCCGCGGAGCTCGTTCATCATGAACCCGACGTAGCGCCCGGCGAGCAAGGATGCCAGCCACGCCGGCACCCGGCGGGGCGGCGGGGCGCCGAGCGCCTCCGCGTAGGCGGGCAACCACTCGCTCACCGGAGCGGGCTCGTCGTCGGTCGCGTTGTAGATCCCGGGCGCGCCGCGGTCGAGCGCGGTGATCGTCGCCGCGGCGACGTCATCCACGTGGGTGAACGAGAACATCCCGGTCCCGGCGCCGACGATCGGGAACCGGCGCCGACGCACCAGCTCGGCCGTGAATCCATCTGCCGCGTAGGTCGTCGCGGGCCCGTACCAGAACCCGAACCGCAACACCACGCCCTCCACTCCGTCGGTGCCGGTCGTCGCCCGCTCCAGGGCTAGCAGGGCGTCGGCGCTCTGGTCGAACGGCTTCGGTGCGTCGCGGTACAGGGGCGCGTTCTCGTCCGTGATCGGCCCGCCCTGCGGCGCGTACAGGAAGGCGATGCTCTGCGCGACGATCCGCCGCGCCCCCGCCTCGCGCGCGGCGACCGCGAGGTTCGGGCCGGCGACGGCGCGAATCCGGTTGTTCGTCTCCTGGCCCTGCCTCATCTTCCGCCGGCTCAGCTCCTGGGGGAGGTCGGTGAGGTGGTTGACCACCACCTCCGGACGCGCCTCGGCAACCGCCCGGCGAACGGCGGCGGGGTCCAGGGCGTCACAGACCACCGGCTCTGCTCCCGCCTCCCGCAGCGCGTTGACCTTGCCCGGCGAGCGCGTCATCCCCGCGACCTCGTGTCCACTCTCGACCAGCATCGGCACGAGCCGGCTGCCGATCACGCCGGTGGCGCCCGCGATCAGGACCTTCACGGTTAGCGCCCGGCGTCCTGGTTGGACGCCTTGACGTCCGTTCTCGCCGCCTGGAGCGCGAGCCCCAGCAGGGCCAGGCCGGTGAGCAGGATCGCGACGAAGTCGGCCGGGCCGACCCAGTCGGGGTCCGACTCCCCGATGTCGATCAGGTGATTGACGGCGTGCGCCAGGTACCACACCGCCGAGACCACCAGGACCGGGAAGCGCCACGAGGGACGGCCCGCCGCGACCAGGAGTCCGACGCCGATCGCGAGCGGGAAGGTTGCGTTGTCGCGGATGTAGTGGTCGTTCTGGGCGCCGAAGCCGGCGATGGCGTCGAAGAAGGAGCTCGGCGAGACGATCATCCATGCGGCGAGGGCGAGCTGGGAGAGCCCGAAGACGAGAAGGACCGCCCGGAAGCTCGACTCGCTCAATAGACGTAGATGGACATCCCGAGCTTCACCCAGCCGTAGATGCTGCGGGCGTCGGAGATCGGGGTGCGGATGCAGCCGTGGCTCGCCGGGCGGGTGGGGACCGAGTGATACCCGTGAACTCCCTCGCCGCCGTTGTAATAGGTGGTGTAGTACATGCGAAGGGCGTTGTAGCCGGGCTGGCGGCGGTTGAAGCGGAAGTGCCCGCGGTCGGATGGCGTCCCCGGCGCACCTGTCGACACGTGATAGGTCCTCCGTGCCTTCCCCTTCTCGGCAAGCACCAGCACCTGGCGCCCGACCGCGACCTCGACGTGCCTGCCGGCTCCGGGGTACTTGAGCTTGTAGGCGCCGCGCCCGTCGGCGAGGGTCTTGAACATCCCGGATGTTCCTCGCATGGTGCGGGCCATCCCGTGCACCTTGCGATAGGCGAGCACCGCGCGTCCGGTCCGCTCGGTGAACTTCCGTCCCCGGGAAGGGACGTATCCCTCCTTGTCGAGGACGCGGTTGAAGATCTTGACGTCCTTGCCGCGATCGCCCCGGTTGAGCCCGGGGTACTTGATCTTGAGCTTGTCGCTACTCGCCTTCGCCTCGCCGCCGGCCAGCTCCGCCGTGGCCACGTAATGGCCGGGCTCCACCAGCACGGGGCTGCGGAGACTGAACTCCCCGACGGCGCCTGCGTTCTCCACCGGCACTACTTCCTTCTTGATCGTCGCCTTACCGCGCGCAACCGTCACGGTCACCTGCTGGTTCGCCTCCCACGGCGTCACCGTGCCCAAGATCCGGACCCGCTTGCCGACCCGGACCTTGCCGCCCTTCGCGCCCTTGAGGTCGAGTTTCAGGGTCTGCTTCTGCTCGCCAGGCGGAGAAGGCTTCGGAGGCAGCGGGCCGGGGGTCGGGTCTGGCGGCTTGGGGAGCTTGTCTCCGGCGAGGCTCCGCGCGGGGGCGAGAAAAGCGAGTGCGACAACCGCTGTGACGAACAGCAGTCCCTCCCGAGTCTTCACGGCCGAATCTTATCCGGCGACGGGGGCGCCGAACGCAAGCGTGTGTGCGCTCTACGCCACCAGCCGGCTGCGAAGTGCTCGCACCGGAACGTAGAAGAGCACGGCGCTGACCACCGCTAGCCAGGCCGTATGCAGCGCGATCTCGAGCGCCTCCGGTCCCGTTGCCAGCCCCCGGGTGATCTCCACCATGTGGAAGAGGGGCGTGAACCAGGCCACGACCTCGACCCAACCGGGGAGGCGCTCGAACGGGAAGAAGATCCCCGAGAACAGGAACATCGGCGTGATGAAGAGGGTGAAGAAATAGCTGTACAGGTCGATCTTCGGGATCAGCGAGGTGAACGTGTAGCCGACCACCGAGAAGCACAGCCCGCCGAGCAGGACGAAGACGGGGATCACTATCGCCCACGGCGAGCTGATCAGCCCGAACGCGGTGACGATGATCAAAAAGCTGGTCCCGTACACGGCCGCCCGTGAGGCGCTCCAGGCGAGGTCGCCCGCGACCAGGTCCTGTACCTCGACCGGGGTGGCAAGGACCGCGTCGTAGAGGCGGGTCTCGTTCATGCGCAGGTACACGTTGTAGGTGGTCTCGAACGCGGCGGACCACATCGCGGCGGACGCGATCAGCCCCGGGGCGATGAAGTCCTCGTAGGGCACGCCGTTGATCCGCGCGACGTAGGTGCCGAGCCCGAACCCCAGCGCGACCAGATAGAAGAGCGGGTCGATGAACTGCGGCAGCAGCACGCCCTTCCACAGCTTCGAGAACACCCGCGCGTTGCGCATCCATATCGCGGCCGCGTGGCGCGGCGAGGGAATCAGGTCGCGGAGCGGGAGCGGCCGCCCCAAGCCCGCGTAGGCTCCCTCCTGCATGGCGCTCATGAGGTGCCGCCGCTCATTCGCGGAGTGACCTTCCGGTGAGCCGCAGGAACACGTCCTCGAGGGTGGCCTGGCGCACGAGCGCCGAGTCGTGCGGGTAGCTGCGGTTGTCGATCTCGGCCAGCAGGGTCTCCGCGTCCGACGTGTACAGCATCAGCAGGTCCTCGGCGAGGTCGTGGCCCTCGAGCTGGCCATCGAGGGCGGCTAGGAGACCCTCCGCGTCGCATCCCTCCGCGAGGCGCAGCTCCAGCACCTCGCGGCCCACGTGCTCGAGCACGAGCGCCCCAGGCTCTCCCTCGGTGACGATCCGGCCGTGATCCATGATCACGAGGCGGTCGCACAGCCTCGCCGCCTCCTCCATGTAATGCGTGGTCAGCAGCAGCGTCACGCCGCGCCGCTTGAGGCGGTCGAGCGCCCGCCATACCGCGAGCCGGGCCTGGGGGTCGAGCCCAGTGGTGGGCTCGTCGAGGACCACCAGGTCGGGCTCGTTGATCAGCGCCCTCGCGACCAGCAGGCGCCGCTTCATCCCCCCGGACAGGGCCCAGACCCGGCCACCGGCCCGCTCGTCGAGCTGCGCGAAGGAGAGCAGCTCCGCGGCCCGGTTTGCCGCTACGCCGGGGTCGATGCCGAAGTAAGCGGCGTGGACGAGCAGGTTCTCGCGCACCGTCAGCTCGCCATCGAGGTTCGTCTCCTGGGGGACGACTCCCAGCCTCTGCTTGATGTCGCGCCGCTCGCGGGTGGCGTCCATGCCCAACACGGCGAGGTCGCCGCCGTCGATCGAGGCGAGGCCGTAGATCATCTTCATCGTGGTCGTCTTCCCCGCGCCGTTCGGCCCCAGGAACCCGAAGCAGTTCCCGGGCTCCACGGCGAAGTCGATCCCGTCCACCGCGACGCGGCCGTCGTAGCTCTTGCTCAGCCCGGCGGCGATCACGGCAGGAGCGCTGTCGGAGCCGTTCGGCGTCATGTCGAGGTGACGATCACGAGGGCGATCGCGTTATTCAACACGTGCAGGATGATCGGCGGCCACAGCGAGCCGGTGCGCTCGTACAGCCATGCCAGCAGGATCCCGAGCACGGCGAGCTGGGGCACCACTCCGATGCTGTCCGGGCCCGTGTAGTGGAGGAGGCCGAACACCGCGCCGGAGATCGCGGCAGCCGCCCACAGCGGGAACCGGCGGCGCAGCCCGCCGAACATGAACCCGCGGAAGAAGATCTCCTCCGAGAGCGGCGCGAGCGCGACGATCAGCACCGCGGCGAGGACGGGGCCCAGCCCGCCCTCGTCGAAGCCCAGGTCGCGGGTGATGTCCTCCTGCTCGGGTTGCACGAGCGCCGCGTAGATCGCGGCGAAGAGGATGTAGACGATGTAGGCGACCGCAGCGAGTCCGATCGCCGAACCCGCGAACCCGCGCAGCCCGAGGCCCCGAAGGGCCGACCGCGCCGAGCTCCGGAGGCCCCCGAAGCCCAGCGCGACCCCGATCAGCGTCACGGCGAGAAGCCCCTGGACGGCGAGCTTCGAAGCGAGGCTCTCGAGCTCCGGATCGAAGGCCGCGACCACCCCCGTCTCGATCGTCAGCAGGCCGATCACCGCGAGGATTCCCCACAGGACGGTGATCGGCCTCCAGCCACCGTCCGGTACTCCGATCGACCGGGACCACGGGCTCGGCTTGCGCGCGGAGATCGGTGGCTCCGGCAGCGGCGCTGCAAGGGGAGTCGCCGGAGCCGTCGTGGTGGGGTTCGGGTTTTGGGTCGGAGCCATGGGGGTCGGAGCCACGGGAGGCGGGAGCCGGTCAAGCGCTGTCGGAGCCACGGGAGGCGGGAGCTGGTCGAGTCGGGGGGCCGGTGCCCGCTGATCGCGGATCACCACGCTGTGAGCGAAGCGGTCGCCCAGGCGCTGGCGACGCTCGGACGTCGCGATCAGTATCGGTCCGATCACGATCATGTCCAGGAGGCGGCAGAGGTTACGGAGGGTCGCCGGCCCGAACCGAAGCCGCCCCCCGTCCTCGCCGGATACCCGGATGTTGCACATCGCCTTGCCGAAGGTCCTCCCCCAGATCCACTCCGTGAGCCAGAAGTAGTTGAAGGCGAGCGAGAGGAGGGCGAGATAGATGACGCCGACGGCGACCGGCTCGTCATCGTATGCGCGCGCGGGAATGATCGCCGCGATCACGATCAGGACTCCGAGCCACACCAGGCTGTCCACCACGAAGGCCAAAGTGCGCTGCCCCAGTCCGGCGTAGGACGGTCGCTGAGGCCCAGGGTCCTGGCTCATGGCTGCAGATGGTCGTCGATCTCGCGCAGCGAGGTGATGCGCGCGGCGGGCTGCGCCCCGGCGTTGCCGTCGTCGCCTGGCTCACGCTCGAGCAGTAGGGCGCGGATGCCCGCGGCATGCGCCCCCTCGACGTCCTCCTCGGGGGTGTCGCCGACGTGGATGGCCTCGCGGGGCGAGCAGCGCGCGATCTCGAGCGCGCGGATGAATATCGCCGGGTCGGGCTTGCGGGCGCCCGCGGCGGCCGAGGAGATGACGCCGTCCAGGGCCGGCGCGAGCCCGCAGCGCTCCAGCACGCTGGGGAGCGAGTAGTCCCAGTTCGAGACGCAGACCACCCTAAACCCCCCGCGGCGCAGGCCCTCGAGCGCGGGGGCCGCGTCCGGATAGGGGCGGAAGCGGATCGCTCTCATCAGGGTCTCGGGCTCGACGGCACGGCCGAGCTCCCGCGAGAGGACCTCCGCACAGCGGCGTCTCAGGTCGGCGAGCGAGGCCGGATCGTGCCCCTCGTCGCTGTGGGCGCGGTAGTAGCGCATCTCGGCGCGGACCGCGTGCTCCAGGCGCCGCGCGGGGACGCCGTCGCCCAGCGCTCGGGCCAGATGCACCTCCGGAGGTTCGAGCGCCACCAGGGTGCCCAGGGCGTCGATCAGCACCGCATGGGTCATGGACTCATTCTGATCGAGGCGCCGCCGCGCGCCCCTGGCGGGGCGTCGGCGGCGGGGGCTTCCTCGCCCCCGCTGCCGCGCCTCCGGCCCCCCCTCAGCGGGTACGGTGCGCGACGTGGAATCCGGCTTCTGGGAGGAGCACGGCGGCGAGATCTCGGCGGCGCTCACCATCGCCGTGACCATCGCCCTGGCGTTGATAGTCGATCGTCTGGTGCTGGCGCGGGCCCGGCACGTGGCGGAGCGCTTTGCGGAGGACGGGGTCTCGCGCGCCACCAGGACCCGGCTCCAGGTCGTGCGCCGGCTGGTCTTCCTCGTGATCCTGGCGATCGGAATCGCGTTGGCCCTGAGCCAGTTCGGCTCGATCAGGCGGCTGGCGACCGGGATCCTGGCCTCCGGTGCCCTGTTGGGCCTGATCATCGGCTTCGCCGCGCGGCAGACGATCGCCAACCTGGTCGCCGGGATCCTCCTGGCGATCACCCAGCCGATCAGGATCGGGGACCGCATCACCTTCGAGGAGGAGACCGGCAGGGTGGACGACGTCACCCTCACCTACACCTACATCGATCCCGGCGACGGGCGGCTGATGATGATCCCGAACGAGCGGATCGTGACCGGCGTGGTGTTCAACCACTCGACCGGTGACCAGGCCGCCCCAGTCACCGCTTCGGTGTGGTTGGCCCCGGACGCGGACGTCCTCGAAGCGCGCAGCGCGCTGTACTCGGCGGGGATCGCTACGGCATCGGTTGCGGAGATCACGCCGGAGGGCATCCGGCTCGACGTCGGCACGGAGCGGGAGGCCGGAAGGACCCGGACGGGGCACGAAGAGGCGGCGCTGCGGGAGCGTGCCCAGAAGGCGCTTCGCGAAGCCGGCGTGCTGTTAGCTTCCGCTTAAGCGCTCCCGGCTACCCTTTTCGCGATGACCCAGCGGGGGCGTAAAAGGCACCGGCGCTCGGGCAGGAAGCGAAACAAGGTCCTTCTCGGGTTCGGAGTGGCCGCGACGATGGTGGCGATCGGCGTGGTGAGCTTCGGCCTGTGGGCGCTGAACGTCGCCGCCGAGGCACCGCCGATCGAGGAGCTGAAGCCGGTGGACAGGGGGACCAGCTCGGCCGTGTTCGCCGCCGACGGAAGCCGGCTGGGCTTCATCCAGTCGGACGAGTCGCGGACCCCGGTGCCGCTGAAGAAGATCCCGGAGGAGATGCGGGAGGCCACCGTCGCGATCGAGGACGAGCGCTTCTACGAGCACAGCGGCGTGGATCCCAACGCGATCGCGCGCGCCGCGATCGAGAACATCGAAGCCGGCAAGATCGTCCAGGGCGGCTCCACGATCACCCAGCAGCTCGTCCGCAACCTCTACATCTCCGACCCCCAGCGGGACCTGGAGCGCAAGATCAAGGAGGCGAAGCTCGCCGAGGAGCTGGAGGAGAAGCACTCGAAGGCGTGGATCCTGGAGCAGTACCTGAACTCGGCCTCCTACGGGACGATCGAGGGCCGGACCTCGGTCGGAGTCGAAGCGGCGGCGCAGACCTACTTCAACAAGCCCGCGGAGGAGCTGAAGCTGACCGAGTCGGCGCTGCTCGCAGGGCTCCCGCAGTCGCCCTCGCGGTTCAACCCCTTGATCAACCCGACGGACGCGCTGGAACGCCGCAACGCGGTGCTTCAGAAGATGGCCGAGCAGGGCTACATCGCCGAGGAGGAGGCCGACCGCGCCTCCCAGGCGGGACTGGGGCTGGAGCGTGGCTACCGCTACACCACGATCCGCGAGCCCTACTTCTTCGACTACGTGCAGCAGGACCTGATCAGCCGCTACGGGGTGGCCACCGTGCGCCAGGGTGGGCTGAAGGTCTACACGACCATCCAGCCTGAGCTTCAGGAGGCCGCGCGGCAGGCGATCCTCGACCACGGATACACCTCCGATCCCGCCGCCGCGGTCGTATCGGTCGATCCGGCGAACGGCCACATCGTGGCGATGGCTTCGTCCGGGACCTACGAGCAGAGCAACTTCAACCTCGCCGCGCAGGGCCACCGCCAGGCGGGCTCGGCGTTCAAGGTGTACGTGCTGTCGACCGCGATCCGCCAGGGCGTGAACCCGGACACGACCAGCTACACATCGAGGGTCCTGAACCTCAACCTGCCCGAGTACGGCCCGTGGGAGGTGACCACCGCCGAGGGCAGCGCATGCGGCTGCACGATGTCGATCAGGCAGGCGACGGAGGCGTCGGACAACACCGTGTTCGCGCAGATGGACCTCGACCTGGGCCCGGAGAACGTGCGCGACACCGCCTACGACATGGGCATCGAGACGACGCTCGACGCCGTGCCGGCCGAGGGAATCGGGGGCCTGCGGATCGGGGTCACCCCGCTGGAGATGGCGAACGGGTCCGCGACGCTCGCCAGCGGCGGCGTCCGGAACACCCCGACGGCGATCACCCGGGTGGAGTTCCCCGACGGCGAGGTGGACGAGCCGGAGGAGGGCGAGCGGGAGCGGGTGTTCTCGGACGGCGTCGCCTACGAGATCACCGACGTCCTCAAGGGCGTGATCGAGGGTGGGACCGGCACGGCAGCCAACATCGGCTGTCCGGCGGCGGGCAAGACGGGCACGACGGACGACTTCACGGACGCCTGGTTCGTCGGCTACACGCCCCAGCTCTCCACCTCTGTATGGGTGGGCCACCCGAACGCCCGCTCCTCGCTGGGAGGCAACGCGTTCGGCGGCACGCTGGCGGCGCCGATCTGGCACGACTACATGCTGACCGCGAAGGGTGACTTCTGTGACGACTTCCCGGCCCCTGAGGACCCGGTCGAGTGGCAGCCGTTCTACGGCGAGTACTCGAGCAGCGGCTCCGGAACCTCGAGCAGCAGCTACGACTCCGGCTCCTATGACACCGGCACCACCACCCCAAGCACCGGCACCGGCACCGGCACCGGGAACTACGACTCGGGCGCCTACGCGCCAGGGATCCAGCAAGGCGCCTCGCCGGCTCCGCCGTAGGCGGCAAGCGCCTCTGAGCGGTCCCACGCGCCGGAAGCTCGGCGGTGCGATTGCCCTGGCCGTGCTGTGCGCCGCGGCGATTCCGCTGGCAGCGCCCGGAGAGGCGCTCGTGCCGGGGGCGGCTCGCGGCGCCCCGGACTGGCTGCTCGGGCCCTGGGGGGGCGGCTTCGGGCTGGGGGGCGAGGGCTACCTCGTGGTCCTGGCTCTCGCCTTCGCCGCCTATCTCGGCGTGCTAGCCGCCGCCCCTGCGCTGGGCCGGCGGCTCGTGTGGGGCGCGATCATCGCGCTCGTCGCGGGCTTCGCCCTCGCTCCCCCGCTGCTCTCGCTCGACGTCTTCAGCTACATCGCGTATGCGCGGCTCGGCGCCGAGCACGGGCTGAACCCCTATGACGCCGTGCCGGCGGCGCTCCCGGGAGACCCGGCGGCATCCCGGGTCGAGGACTTCCGTTTCGCGGTCTCGGTCTACGGACCGCTGTTCACGCTCGCGACGTACCCGCTGGGCCTGGCGAGCGTGCCGGCCGCCCTGTGGTCGCTCAAGTCGGTCGCGGCGCTTTCCGTGGTGGGCATCGCCGCCCTGACGGCGCGGCTGGCCGCATTCCGGGGAGCGAGCCCCGAGGCCGCGGCCGGGCTGGTCGCCCTCAACCCACTGGTCCTCGCCCACATCGTGGGGGGTGCGCACAACGACGGGCTGATGGCGCTGGGCCTCGTGGCCGGCAGCACCGCCGTCGCGATGGGGCTGGAGGGCACCGCCGGCGCATCGATCGTGCTCGGCGCGGCGGTCAAGGTCTCGGGGGCATTCGCCGGGCCGTTCGCGCTGCTCGGCTCGGCTCGGCCACTCCGGCTGCTGGCCGGCGGCGCCACCGCCTTCGTGGCGGTCTGCGTCGTCAGCCTGGCCGCGTTCGGGACCGACGTAACTAACGCCCTGGGGATCATCGGGGGGAACCAGGCCGAGAGCACCTACTACAGCCTTCCGAGCACCGTGGCGCGAGTCACCGGACTCGATCCCGAACCGGTGCGGTTCGCCTTCCTCGGCGCGTACGCGGCATTTGTCGCGTGGCTGCTGGCGTGGACATGGCGCGGGGGCGACTGGCTGCGGGCCGCCGGTTGGGCGGGGGCGGGCCTGCTCGCCGCGACCGCATGGCTGGTTCCGTGGTACGTGGTGTGGGTGCTCCCGTTCGCCGCGGTGGCTCGAGACCGCGCCCTGATCGTCGCCGTGCTCGCCATCTGCGCCTTCCAGGTCCCCAACGCGCTCCCGCTGTAGGCATCGGGGCCCCACCGACCCTCGCCTCGGCGCCACAATGGCCTCGTGACGAGACGACCCGAGACGCACCAGGACGGCGAGTTCGCCCTGATCTCGCGCCTCGCCGAGAGGCTGGCGAGGGCCGGCGCGAGCCGCGCCGACTCGACCGAGATCCCGGTGGGGCTCGGCGACGACGCCGCGGTGACGGTGCCGGCCGGCGCCACGGTCACGTCCACCGACGCGTTCGTCGAGGGCGTCCACTTCCGGCGGGATACCGCGCCGCCGCGCTCGATCGGTCGCAAGGCGCTCGCCGCCGCGCTGTCCGATCTCGCCGCCATGGGGGCATCGTCCGGAGAGGCCTACGTCGCCCTGGGGATCCCTGAGGACGTGGACGAGGACTTCTGCCTCGAGCTGTACGAGGGGCTCGGAGCGATTGCCGCGGAGACGGACACCGCCGTGTTGGGAGGCGACGTCACCCGGTCTCCCGCGCTGCTGCTCGCGGTGACCGTCGTTGGCCACGCACGCTCGGCCGGGGCGGTGGTCGGCAGGGACGGCGCCGCGCCTGACCAGGCGCTTGCGGTCACCGGCGAGCTGGGGGGCGCTGCCGCGGGCCTGCTCATCCTCGAGCGCCCCGAGCTGGCCTCATCGCTCGACGCCGACGCGGCGGCCGCGCTGAGGGACCGCCAGCTCGAGCCGGCGCCGCGCATCGCCGCCGGGGCCGCGCTCGCATCGGCCGGCACGGTGGCGATGATCGACATCAGCGACGGGGTGGGAGCGGACGCTGCTCAGGTGGCCGCGGCGAGCGGTGTGTGCGCCGAGATCGAGCTGGCCAGGGTGCCGATTCAGGCGGGCGTGGCAGAGGTTGCCGCGGTCGCGGAGCTGGATCCGCGCGATCTGGCCGCCGCCGGGGGTGAGGACTACGAGCTGCTCGCGGTCATTCCGGCGGACCTGGTGGACGACGCGGCGGCGGCCGCCTCGGCCGGGGGCACTCCGCTGACCGTTATCGGGAGGACGTCCCGCGGGGAGGGGGTTGAGCTTCGCGACCCGGACGGCTCGGTTCGACCTCCGTCGGGGTTCGATCACCTTCGCCCTCCGCCAGGGCGCGGCGGGCGCGTCTGACCTCCTTCAGCTTGCGCACGATCGAGCCCGCGACGTTGCTCGCGTTCACGGCGTAGTCCCCCGTGGCGATCCGACGCCGCAACGCCACCAGGTACTCCTCGTCATTCATGAACATGAATCTCGACATCTGGGCATCAACCTGGACTCGGGCATACGCAAAAGCTGTCCAACCTTCACATTCCTCATCGGCGCCCCGGGCGCGAATCGTTAGCGCCGCCGCATCGAAGATCCGTCTAGTGTCTAGTGCCCACCCCGCCTTGGACGACCCGTCGGACGCTCTTCTAGTTCCCCCGCTGCCGGCGAGGGCTCGCCCGATTCCTCACTCACCGGAGAGGACGGGCCGCGCACCGAGATGCGCGGCTCCGGGGCGGGCTCGGTGGGACCGAGGGCCGCAGCGAGCAGCGCGACCAGGCATCCGGCTCCCACGCCGCCCAGAAGCGCCAACGCCGGGCCGAGGTGGCCCCCGCCCACCATCAGAAGCACCTGCCATGGCACTGCGATCCCGACCTCCAAGCGCCCCGCGAGCCACACCATCGCCACGAGCAGGGGCACCAGCGACGCGCCCACCGCGGCCGCCGTAGCAGCCAGTCGCCTCTGATCGGGGGCGGTCGCGGCGAGCCAGGCATGGGTGGCGGGCACCGCGAGCAGGCTCAGGTAGGGGTTGAGGAGCCACACCGCGAGCGCGGTGACCGACAGCACCAGCCCGATCACGGTGGCTAGCCCCTCGGCCTCGCCCCGGCGGGGAACGCCGAGGGGCCGCATCGCCACCCAGGCCGCGGCGAAGGCGCCGATCAGCAGAACCAGCGCCACCGCGCCCCCGAGGTCGACCGAGAAGCGGTCCGGGTCGTAGGGAAAGCGGGGGCGGGGCAGCAGCCCGAGGATCGCCAGCAGGTAGGTCAGCACCAGGACGCCGAGGAAAGGCAGCGAGCGACCGATCACCCAACCGAGGTCGATCGGCCTGGCCCCTCCGCGACGCAGCGAGCGCGCGAACCCGTCCACCGCGGCCACCCCAGCCGGAAGCAGCAGCGTGAACGCGAGCAGGGCGATCGACCAGCCTGGGACCAGGTTGTCGGAGGCGCTCACGTAGGTGTCCGGTCCGTGCTCTGGCTCGCCGGGTATCGCGTCGAGCGCGAGCAGCATGGTCTGGGCTGCCTGGCCGATCCGCGTGAGCGTGCCCTCCGAGAGCGAGGACGGGCCGTCCTGCGAGGGTGGAAGCGGTCGCTCCCCCGCGGCGCTGAGCGCGACGGCGTCGATGCCCCGCTCAATCAGAGGTCCCTGCTCGCCCAGCCCGGTGGGCAGGGCGAGGTGAAGCAGCTCCCCGAGGGTGCCCTCGAGGCCAGCTGGACGTTCGAGCTCCGCGGACACCGTCGCCGCCGCCGTGCGGGTGAGCTGTATCGCGGTGCTCTGCCTCCCGATCGACCACGGGATCACGAACGGCGGCTCCGGATCGCGAGCACCCGGCTGCGAGATCACCAGCGCCGAATCGATCAGGTCCCGCTCCGGGTAGTGCTCGGCGAACTCGCGCAACCCTGTGGCTCCATCGAGGCCCCCCGCTGTGGAAACGAACACGAGCGTCTTGCTGTGAGAGGCGGCGCCGAAGCTCTGCGCGATCTCCAGCAGCGCGCCCGTCGCCGCGGCGCTGCTGGCCGCTCCGGGGCCGACCGCCGAGTCGCGGGGGGCCAGCAGCACCAGTCGACGCTCCGAGTCGCCCGGGAGCGTGGCGATCACGTTTCGCAGCTCGACATCCTCGCCGTCGAAGCTGGCGGAGAAGCTCTGCTCGGACACCTCGGCGGCACCGATCTCCCCGAACCGCTCGGTTACGAGGTCGGTGGCGGCGACGTCTCCCTCGCTTCCCGGGGTGCGTGCGGGCGCAATCTCGACGATCTCGCGTGCGGTCCCGGCGGCGGCATCTCCATCGAAGCCGCCGAGCGACACCGGCGCGCGGAGCGGCTCGGGCACCGGCTGCAACGAGAACAGCGCGACGACCACCGTGACGAGTGACGGCAGGAAGGCGAGGCGGTAGAGGCGAAAATCGATCACCGGACTACCCTTTCCTCATGGCCGAGGGATCGGCTCGAATTCTGCTGGTGGACGACGAGCAGGCGGTGCAGAAGCTGCTCTCCTATCCGCTGCGCAAGGAGGGCTATGACGTGGTCGCGGCGCGCGACGGGCGGGAGGCGCTGGATCGGTTTGCGGAGCAGCGCTTCGATCTCGTGGTACTGGACATCATGCTGCCGAAGCTCGATGGGATCGAGGTGTGCCGGCGGCTGCGGAGTCGCAGCCAGGTGCCGATCATCATGCTGACGGCCAAGGACGATGAGATCGACAAGGTGCTGGGACTGGAGATGGGCGCGGACGACTACATCACCAAGCCCTTCTCGGTGCGGGAGTTCCGAAGCCGCGTCAAGGCCGCACTGCGGCGCGTGGAGATGCTGCGGACCCGACCCGCCAGCGGGGAGCCGGTCGTCGCGGGCGAGCTGCGAATCGACTTCGACAGACGGGAGGTCACGGTCGGGGATCGACCGGTCCGACTCACCTACGTGGAGTTCGAGGTGCTCGCGGCGCTGGCCACAAGCCCCGGGCGGGTTCACACCCGCGAGATGCTTCTGGAGCAGGTCTGGGGCGACTCGGGGTACCGGGATCCGCGCACCATAGACGTGCACATCCGCCACCTGCGGGAGAAGGTGGAGGAGGACCCCGGCGAGCCGGACTACCTGTTCACGGTGCGAGGCGTGGGCTACCGCTTCAGGGGCCCCGAGCGGCCATAGTGGCCGGCGTGGGGAATCGAGGTAGTCCGGCGCAGCGCGGCGCGGTGCTCCGCCGCCTGCCGTTCAACAGCGTCCGCAACAGGCTCGTGCTGCTCTTCTTCGCGATCACCACGGCGGCGGTCGGGTTCGTCTACCTATACGTCGTTCCCCAGCTTCGCACCAGCCTCACCGCGGAGAAGCTCACCCGCCTCGAGGGCGTGGCCGCCGAGCAGAGCGAGCGATTGTCGCGCGCGATGGAGCGCGGTGCCTCACAGGCGCAGCTTCGCCGGCTGGTTCGGGACCTCGCCCAGGAGACTGACTCGCGAGTCACCCTGCTCGGGCTTCAGCGCGGAGGCGCCGCGGCCGGGCCGGCGTTCGTGATCAGCGACTCGGAGGGGGAGCGCACGGCCGTCGAGCCGCGGTACGTGGCCGCCGCGAACGCGGCGGCGAGTGGAACGGTCAGCTCCGCGGTGGAGCGCGTCGACGGGGTGCAGGTGGGCGAGACCGCGGTCGCCGTCGGCGACGGCCGCAGCCCGCGGTGGGCGGCGGTCCTGTCCACCTCGCTCGAGGAGGTGGACGACAACGTGGCCCTGATTCAGCGCCAGATCCTGATCGCCGGCGGGATCGCGCTCGCCGCCGCGCTGCTGGCCGGGTACTTCGCCGCGCGGGCGCATTCCCGCCGCCTCAGAAGGCTCGAGGATGCGGCGGACAAGGTCGCGGAGGGGAACTTCGAGGTCCCGATTCCGATCGATTCCTCGGACGAGGTGGGACAGCTCGCGATGACCTTCAACGAGATGCAGCAGCGCCTGGCGAGGCTCGATGTGGCGCGCAAGGAGTTCATCGCCAATGCCTCGCACGAGCTGCGGACCCCGATCTTCTCGCTCGGGGGGTTCGTCGAGCTGCTCGAGCACGAGCAGCCCGATCAGGCCTCGCGGGAGGAGTTCGTGCGCGAGATGCGAGAGCAGGTGGCTCGGCTGACGAAGCTGACCGCAGACCTGCTCGACCTCTCCAAGCTCGACGCCGACGCGATCGACCTGCGGACCGAGCAGGTCGATCTCGGTCGCCTCGCGGAGAGGACCGCGGCGGAGTTCCGACCGGCGGCCCAGCGTCACGACTCGCCTCTGGAGGTGAGGGCGGACGGGCCGGAGACGGCCCTCGCCGTCGCCGACGCGGATCGGGTGGCGCAGATCATCCGTATCCTGCTCGACAACGCCTTGACCCATACCCCGCAGGGAACAGCGATCTCCGTTACGACCGCACGGGAGGACGGGACCGCGCGGCTCGTCGTCAGCGACACGGGCTCCGGGATCGACCCGCGTACCCGCGGACGGGTATTCGAGCGCTTCTACACCGGCGACTCGGTGAGCGGCTCGGGCCTGGGGCTTGCGATCGCGCGCGAGCTGGCGATGCGAATGCGAGGCAGCCTCCGCGTCACCTCGCGGCGCGGCCGCACCGAGTTCACGCTCAAGCTTCCAGCCGGCGTCGCGGCCCCCGCCACCACACGCGGTCGATCCCGATGAGGCCCCGCGCCCGTCGCGCCCTGCCCGCCCTCGCGACCCTGGTCCTGGCGATCGGGGGCTGCGGCGACGAGAGCGGGGAGCAGGGGTCCGGCAGCACGCAGACCACCACTGTGGGCCGGGGCGACCGCGAGAGGGTGATCGTCGAGGCCTCGAACGGGGCCTTCAACCCCCAGGCCGTGTACGACAAGGCCGCTTCGGGCGTGGTCACGGTGCGCTCGGTGTTCGGGGGAGGCGGCGGAGGCATTCTGGGCGGCGGCGGGGCCGGCCAGGGCTCCGGGTTCGTGGTCAGCGAGGACGGCGAGATCGTGACCAACGCGCACGTCGTCACCGATGCCCAAGCCGGCGGCGGTGGCAACATCGGCGAGGCGGACGAGGTCTACGTCGAGTTCGCCGACCGCAACCAGGTCCCCGCCGATGTGGTGGGCTTCGACCCCTTCGCGGACGTCGCGCTGCTCAAGATCGATCCCGACGGGCTCGACCTGACCCCGGTCGAGTTGGGCAGCAGCGAGCAGATCGAGGTCGGCCAGCCCGTGGCGGCGATCGGCAGTCCCTTCGGCGAGGAGCAGTCACTGTCGATCGGCGTGATCTCCGCGACCGACCGTTCGATCGAGTCGCTGACCCGCTTCACGATCGACGGCGCGATCCAGACCGATGCCTCGATCAACCCGGGAAACTCCGGCGGTCCTCTGCTCGACGCCGAGGGGCGGGTGCTGGGGATCAACCAGCAGATCAGGACCGCCTCCGGCGCCGACGAGGGCGTCGGCTTCGCGGTGCCGGTGGACGCCGTGAGCCGCTCGCTGGAGCAGCTGCGAGCCGACGCCGAGGTGGCCTACGCCTTCCTCGGCGTGACCACGCAGGCGCTGTACCCGCAGCTCTCCGACAGGCTCGACCTCGACGTCCCCACCGGCGCCCTGGTCGCCGAGGTGGTTCCAGACGGGCCCGCCGACCAGGCCGGGATCACCGCCGGCGATCAGGATCTGCGTTTTCAGGGACAGGAGGTGAAGGCGGGCGGGGACGTGATCGTCTCCGTGGACGGGCAGAAGGTGGTGGCCGAGAGCGACCTGGCGCAGGCGATCGCCGACAAGAGTCCCGGCGACACCGTGACCCTGGAGGTGCTGCGGGACGGGCAGGTCGAGGAGGTCGAGATCGAGCTGGGCGAGCGGCCCACGCAGGTTCCACAGGGTTGAGTGTGCTCGATCGGGAGTGGGTGGCCGGCCTGGCGAGCGAGCTGGCGCTGGCCCTCCGGGGAGAGGTCCTGCCGCTGCTCGGTCGCCACGAGGGCCGCACCCACGTGGGCGAGGCTGGGGGAGGTGACGGGGGCGGCGACGTCACCTTCGCCATCGATGAGCGCGCGGAGTCGTTCATGGAGGGCTTCCTCGCCGAGCGCGCCCCCGAGGTCGCGTTCTACTCCGAGGATCGTGGGATGGTCGCCCCGGACGGCGAGGCGGAGTGGGTGCTGATCGTTGATCCGATCGACGGGACGCGGCCCGCGATGGCGGCGCTCGAGTCGGCGTGCGTGTCGGTGGCCGTGGCGCGGCTCGACTCGGAGCCGCGAATGGAGGACGTCGAGGTGGGCTGCATCGTGGAGATCAAGTCGGGAGCGCTGTACCGGGCCGAGCGCGGGGGCGGCATCGATCCGCCGCCATCGCTGTCGGCCAACACGGACCCCTCACGCATGTTCTGGAGCTACGGGCTGCGAGGGCGGCCCGTCCGCGCGATGGCGGAGGTCCTGGGCGAGCTGATCGACGCCTCCTCGGTGGGGGGCGCCACCTTCGACCTGGGCTCCGCGACCTTCGACATGACCCGGGTCGCGAGCGGCCAGCTGGACGCCTATGTCGAGCCCGGCCCCCGCATCGTCGCCGACGTGCCGGGGATGCGCGAGCAGTTCGAGCGGGTGGGCGGCGGGGCGATCCTCAACAACTCGCCGCACGACGTCGCGGCCGCGGCGCTGTGCCTCCAGGAGGCCGGGGCGCACCTCACCGACGCGTACGGGAAGCCGCTCGACGGCCGGCCGCTTCTGGGGTCCGGTCCCGAGTTCCAGATCTCATGCGTGGCCGCCGCGAACCGGGACCTCCACCGCGCGATCTGCGAGGCGATCGACGCGGGCATCCGGCGGCTCGCGGACGGCGGGAAGATAGCCTGACGCCGTGCTTCAAGAGGTAAGCCTCGGCCAGCGCTCCCTCGCCGACTACACGCACCTCGTCGGACGGGGGTTGGTCGAGCAGATCCGGGCGCTCGCCGAGCCCGTGCAGGGACTGCGGGTGCTTCATGTCAGCGCCTCGGCCTTCGGCGGGGGCGTCTCCGAGATCCTTTACACCCTCGTCCCCTTGATGCGCGATGCCGGGCTCGACGCGCACTGGAACGTGATCCTGGGCCGGGAGGAATTCTTCAACGTCACCAAGCTGCTTCACAACTCCCTGCAGGGGGACGAGAACACGCTGACCGAGCAGCAGTGGGAGGTCTTCTACGGATACAACGCGATGAACGCCCGGGGGTTGGAGGGGGACTGGGACGTGGTGATCGTCCACGACCCGCAGCCCCTGGCCCTGCGACGCAACGCTCCGGATCGCGCCACGCGGTGGATCTGGCGCTGCCACCTCGACATGTCGGAGCCGAATCCGGCCACGCTGAAGCGGGTCCTTCCCCTGATCGAGGAATACGACGCGAGCATCTGGCACATGCGCCAATACGTGCCGGCCGGGGTTGACGGCGGCGTGCGAATCATCCCCCCGGCGATCGACCCGCTGTCGCCCAAGAACATGGCGCTCTCGCCGGAGGACGCGGCGTTCGTGTGCGAGCAGTTCGGGATCGATCCCGACCGGCCCCTGCTGTGCCAGGTGTCGCGCTTCGACCCCTGGAAGGACCCGATCGGCGTGATCGACGCGTACAGGACCGTGACCGAGGAGGTCCCGGAGGCGCAGCTGGCCCTGGTCGGCTCGATGGCGACGGACGATCCCGAGGGGTGGGAGTTCTTCCACAAGACCTACCGCTACGCCGAGGGGGACCCGGACATCAAGATCCTCAACAACCTCAACAACGTGGGGGCGATCGAGGTCAACGCCTTCCAGTCCCAGGCCGACGTGGTGCTCCAGAAGTCGATTCGCGAGGGCTTCGGGCTCACGGTCACCGAGGCGCTGTGGAAGGGCCGCGCGACGGTGGCCAGCGACGTGGGCGGGATCCCGCTTCAGATCGTGGACGGCGAGACCGGGTTCCTCGTCTCCACCTCCTCGGAGGCGGCGCGCCGCTCGATCGAGGTGCTCAGCGACCCGGAGCTGGCCAAGCGGCTGGGTCGGGCGGGCAAGGAGCGGGTCCGGGCCAACTTCCTCACCCCTCGCCTGCTGCGAGACTGGCTGGAGGTTCTGGCGGGGGAGGCGGCGGCGGAGCCCGAGCGGGCCGCCGAGGCCGTCGAGGAGCCCGGATGAGCGGCGAGGGCCGGGGCCTGGTGATCGTCTCCAACCGGGGCCCGGCGCAGTTCGATCGCGACGCGGAGGGCAACCGCGTGGTCAGCCGCGGTGGCGGGGGCCTGGTCAGCGCGCTCACCGACCTCGTCTCGCATCGCCGTGCGCTGTGGATCGCCTCGGCGATAACGGACGAGGACGTCGTCGTCAGCGACGAGGCCGGCGGGCCGGTCGAGGTGACGCTGGCCGAGGTGGATTACGAGGTCCTGTTGGTGGAGAGCGATCCGGCCGCGTACGACCGCTTCTACAACGTGATCGCGAACCCGATCCTGTGGTTCATCCAGCACTATCTGTGGGATCTGTCCAACGCACCGGACATCCGTCGCGAGGAGACCGAAGCATGGGAGCGGGGCTACAGGGTGGTGAACGACGACATCGCCACGGCGGTGCTGCGCCAGGTCGAGGACACGGAGTCCCCGCTGGTGATGCTGCACGACTACCACCTGTACACGTGCCCAGGGCGGATCCGCGCCGAGCGGCCGGACGCCTTCCTGCACCACTTCGTCCACATCCCGTGGTCGCAGCCCGACAGCTGGAGGATCCTCCCCGGGGCGATGCGTGAGGAGCTTTACCGCGGGCTGCTGGCGAACGACATCATCGGCTTCCACACCTCGGCCTACTGCCGCAACTTCCTCGCCTGCTGCCAGGAGCTGCTGGAGCTGGAGGTGGATTACGGGCGCGGCTCTGTGATGCATGAGGGCCGGGAGACCTGGGTCAAGGCATATCCGGTCGCGATCGACGCCAACCGGCTGCGCCAGGCGGCCGCGTCCGAGGAGGTGGCCGAGTACGAGGAGGAGGTGCTGGCCCGCCGACGCGACTGTCTGGTCCTGCGCGTCGATCGCGCCGATCTGTCGAAGAACGTGCTGCGAGGCTTCACGGCGTTCGACGCATTCCTGGCCCAACATCCCGAGTTCCGGGAGCGGGTGACGTTCGTCGCCCATCTGCAGCCGTCGCGCCAGGACGTGCCCCAGTACGTCGAGTACCTGGAGCGCATCGAGGCGCTGGTCGCGGTCGTCAACCATCGCCACGGGACCACCGACTGGATGCCGATCGACCTCCGGATCTACGACAACTTCGAGGAGGCGGTGGCGCGCTACAAGCACTGCGACCTGTTGATCGTCAACGCGCTGTTCGACGGCATGAACCTTGTCGCCAAGGAGGCGCCCGCCGTCAACACCCGCAACGGCGTCCTGATGCTGTCCGAGAACACCGGCGCCCACGAGGAGCTCGGCGACTGCGCGCTGACCGTGAACCCGTTCGACATCCAGGAGCAGGCGGACTCGATCTACCGCGCCCTGACCATGGACGCCGAGGAGCGCGAGCTGCGCGCCAAGCGACTGCGAGAGATAGTCGACGCCCGCGACCCCGGCGACTGGGTCGACGAGCAGCTCGCCGACATCCGAGCCAAGCAGGAGGAGCGAGAGCGGGTGGGGTAGCGGGCGGCGCCAAGCGCTCCAGCGCACGCGACAGCCTCGGTCACGTGGCGGCGAAATAGCGGACGGAACGTGACCACCCCCGGCGTACGCTCAGAGGCCGAACTCACGCTCCACAGGGCTCGGGGACGGGGGCGGGGGAGGAGCCGGAGCCGGCGCGGGCGCAGGAGCGGGAGCGGGCGCGGGCACCGACGCAGGAGCGGAAGGGGGCGCGGGGGCTGCGGTGGCCGGCGCTGGCGGTGACGGCGCGGGGCCGGTCGGTGGCGGTGAGCGATCCTCACCACCGCCGGGGTCCGAGCGTGCGAGGCGCTGTGGATCTCGATCGCTGTGGCTGGTGTGATGCCGCTTCCGTCGATCTGCGCGAGCGCAGTCGGGCGTCGCGTCGGGGAGCTCCCCCCAGCCGATCTTGGGATCCGTGGTGCGAGTGCCGCTCGGGCACCCGGTACTCGCTCCCGCCCGGTCGCGTCCCTCCTGGCCGCGCTGGGTGATTCGAAGCGGTGGCTCGGGGCCCACGGGCACGAGGCCGACGTCGGGCGGGGGCGCCGAGGGCTCCGGGCCGCCGAGCAGGGAGGGAAGGGTGATGACGACCGCGAGCGCGGCGGCGAGGCCCGCGGACAACTTCGCCACGTTCGCCCACCTGACCCGCCGTCCTCGCATGCCCATTCGAAGCCCGGGGTCCTCGGCTTCGCCCCCCGCGAGCGCCCATCGCTAAGGTTGTCGGCCGGTTGACTCCGAGGGAATACGAACTTGTGCTGATGCTCGACCCGGCCGCGCCGGACGGGCGTCGCGACGATGTCGCCGCCGAGACGCAGAAGCGGATCGAGTCGAGCGGCGCGCTCAAGCATGCCGACACCTGGGGCACCCGCAAGCTCGCGTTCGAGATCGGCCAGCGGACGGAGGCCGACTACCGCTTCTACCGCTTCGAGGCGGAGGGTGAGCTGCTGGAGCAGCTCGATCACACACTGAAGATCACCGACGGAGTGCTGCGATTCCGGATCTTCAAGGTCGACTCCGGCACGCCCACGATCGCCCCGCCGCCCACCGCCCAGCCGGCCGGCGTCTCGGCGCGAGCCGCCCGGGCGGAGGCGAGGCGCGAGGCGCCGGAGCCCGCCGCGGAGGAGGAGGGCGAAGCGGAGCCCGCGGAGCCGGAGGGGGAGCCCGAGCCTGCTCCCGAGCCGGCCGAGCCAGCAGAGGCGCCTGTCGAGCCGGCCGAGGGCGGCGAGCAGCCGGGCGGATCCTCCGAAGAGCAGTCCGGATAACCCGCAACCTGCGTGCTCGAGCCCTTGGCGGGGGTGGCGGGGGGAGAGAAGACGCCGCTTCGCTACTTAGAATCGGGGACCGATTGAATCGATCGAGAAGGGACTGATCTCTTGGCCGCCACGAACATCAATGTCGTCTGCGTCACTGGAAACCTGACCAAGGACCCGGAGCTGCGCACAACTCCGAACGGGACCTCGGTCTGCAAGCTTCGGGTCGCGGTCAACAGCCGCCGCAAGGACTCCGCGAGCGGCGAGTGGGTGGACAAGCCCAACTACTTCGACGTCACGGTGTGGGGCGCGCAGGGGGAGAACTGCGCCACCTATCTATCGAAGGGTCGCCCGGTCGCGGTAGAGGGGCGCCTCGACTGGCGCGAATGGGAGGCGCAGGACGGATCGAAGCGGCAGGCGGTCGAGATAATCGCCAACTCCGTCCAGTTCCTCGGCTCGCGTGGCGACAACCCCCCGAGTGGCAACGGGATCGAGGCCGACTCCGACGTCCCGGCCGACACCTCCGACTTCGAGGGTGAGAAGGCCGGCGTCGGCTCGAAGGAAGACGACATTCCGTTCTAGGCGGTAACGCGGTCCCGTAGCGTCCCTGAGCGCCTCAGGCGACCGGCTATCATGGCCGGCCTCCATGGCGCGCAAGCAGCAACGGCAGGCTCCACGGCGGCGGCGAGGGCCGGACCGGTACCGTCCGCGCAAGTACACGCGGATCAACGTCGAGCAGATCGACTACAAGGACCTCTCGACGCTGCGCCGCTTCCTCTCCGACCGGGGCAAGGTCCGCTCGCGCCGGGTAACGGGCCTCTCCCGCAAGCATCAGAGGCAGCTCGCGGTGTCGGTGAAGCGGGCGCGTGAGCTGGCGCTGCTGCCCTACGTCGGCGAGCGGTGAGCCTGCCGCCCGCGAGGTCTCGCTGATGGCCGAGGCGATCCTGCTCAAGGACGTCGAGAGCCTCGGCAGCGCCGGGGACCCGGTGGACGTCTCGCCGGGCTTCTTGCGCAACTACCTCGTGCCGCGGCGCCTCGCTCAGCCCGCGACCAGGGGTGCGCTCGAGGATGCCCGCCGTCGCCGCGAGGCGGCGGAGCGCGCCGAGCGCGAGCAGGCGGAGCGGGCGTCGGAGACCTCGGCGCTGCTCTCCAAGACGGTGCTGACAATCTCCCACCGCGCGGGGGAGGACGGCAAGCTGTTCGGCTCCGTTACACCGAAGGAGATCGCGGAGGCGATCCGCGAGGCGCGCGGACTGCGAGTCGATCGCAAGCGCATCCGCCTCGAGGAACCGATCCGTGAGATCGGCACCTACATGATCGACGTCGAGCTGGGCGGCGGGGTCACCGCGACGGTCAAGACGATCGTCGCGGAGCAGAAGTAGCCGCAGCTTTTTCGCCAACTTTGCGAGGGCGCGTCTCGGCGACCTCTGGCGGGTCGGCGAGCCGTGTGATTGGGTGGCGACATGCTCCGTCCGGGGCGGGGCTAATCCTCTGTTCCGATGGCTCTACGGGGTGAGATTCGGAACGGGGACCGGCCGAACCGGGGGCGAACCGAGGCAAGCGAGGCCATGGCTCAAGCACAGACAGCGGCGCACGTCCCACCCCAGAACCTCGAGGCGGAGGAGTCGGTGCTCGGCGCGATGATGGTCTCCGAGGCCGCGATGGAGCCGGTCCTGCTGGAGGTTCACCTCAAGGAGGAAGACTTCTACCGGGATCGCCACCGCGCCGTCTTCCGCGCGATCACGGGTCTTCACGAGCGCTCGGAGCCCGTGGATGCGCTGACGGTGACCGAGTACCTCTCCCAGCACGGCGAGGTCGAGGACGCCGGGGGGAAGGACGCCGTCTCCACGCTCGCCTCGACGGTGCCCGCACCCGGGAACGCCCGCCACTACGCGCAGATCGTGAAGCAGAACGCGCTGCTTCGTCGCCTGCTGACCGCCGCCCAGACGATCCAGCAGTCCGTCCACGAGCGCGACGGGGAGCCCGACGAGCTGGTCGAGGAGGCGGAGCGCCTCCTGTTCCAGGTGGCCCACCAGGACCGGCTCAGCGAGTTCCACAGCATCGCCCAGATCCTGGAGGTCGAGATCGACCGCCTGGAGCATCTCGCGAAGGGAGACACTCCGCTCACGGGCCTACCGTCCGGCTTCCGTGACCTCGACGCGCTGACGGGAGGCTTCCAGGCCGGCAACCTGGTGATGATCGCCGCAAGACCGTCGATGGGCAAGAGCGCGCTGGTCACCAACATCGCGGAGCACCTCGCGGTGAAGCACAGCCGGCCCGTGGCGCTGTTCTCGCTCGAGATGTCCGAGACCGAGCTCGCCCACCGGTTCATCGCCCGCAGCGCGCGGCTCTCCAGCGACCGGTTGCGTCGCGGCAGGGTCGCCACCAAGGACTGGCCCGGCGTGGTGCGGGCGTGCAACCAGCTCGAGCAGGCGCCCCTGTGGATCGACGACTCCTCCGACCTCGGAATGCTGGAGCTGCGCGCCAAGGCGAGGCGCCTGCGCGCGCAGCAGAAGGAGCTCGGAATCGTGATCGTCGACTACATCCAGCTCATGCGCCCCGAGGATCCCCGCCAGAGCCGGGTTGAGCAGGTCGGCCAGATCAGCCGCGGGCTGAAGATCCTCGCGCGCGAGCTCGACATCCCCGTGATCGGGATCTCGCAGCTCTCGCGCGCCCCCGAGCAGCGTCCCGACAAGCGGCCGATCCTCTCCGACCTTCGTGAATCCGGACAACTGGAGCAGGACTCGGACCTCGTCGCTTTCATCTACCGCGACGAGTACTACAACCGCGAGGACTCCGACGACCCCGGAGTGGCCGAGCTGATCCTCGCCAAGCACCGCAACGGCCCGACCGGCACCGTCCGGCTTGCCTTCCTCGAGCACTACCCCAGCTTCGCCGACCTGTCGAGGCAGGAGAAGCCGATGGAGCAGAAGGCCGGCGAGGGCCCGTCGATCCTGGACGCCGCCGAGGAGGGGCAGGGGTGAACGATCGAGCCGGGGCCCGGGGCCCGAGGCTCGCCGCCACCGAGGCGGGCGACCGGGCCTGTCCGTTCGGGGCCTGCGACGGCTCCGGATGGATCCTCGGCCCCGAGAACGTGGCCCGCCCTTGCGAGTGTCGCGAGCGGAGGGTCTCACGCGCCCGGTCGCGGGGCGTCGCCTCGGTGATTCCGGCCAAGTACAGGGGGCTCAGCTTCGACCGCCCCCCGGTGACGGATCTCAATCCGACCGTCGTGGGCGCGGTGCGGGAGTACACGGAGAGCCTCGACGAGAAGCTCGAGGGCGGGCGCGGCCTGTGGCTGATGGGAGACGTGGGCACCGGCAAGACCTCGCTCGCGATGCTGGTCTCGAAGGCCGCGCTCGAGGACGGTCACTCGGTCGCCATCTACTCCCTGCCGCGCCTGCTCTCCCGGATCAGGCGGACCTACGACGCGGAGGCCGGCGAGCAGTCGTACCTCGAGTTCTTCCAGCGGCTGACCTCCGTCGACCTCCTGCACGTGGACGACCTCGGGGTCGAGAAGCGCACGGACTGGGTCCTGGAGCAGCTCTACGCGCTCGTCGACGAGCGCTACGAGGCGCAGCGCTCCATCCTGGTCACGACGAACCTCGACCAGTCCCAGCTCGAGGAGCAGATCGGCGCCCGCACCGTGTCGCGCCTGGTCGAGATCTGCGGCGATCCCCTGCCGCTGTTCGGGGACGATCTGCGCTACCGGATCGACGCCCAGTAAGCCGGTTCCGGGGCGGAACCGCTCATAATCATCGGGGGGTCAATCGACTCATGCCTGGAATCGTGATCGTCGGCGCCCAGTGGGGCGACGAGGGAAAGGGAAAGGTGACCGACCTGCTCGCGGAGCGGGCGGCGCTGGTCGTGCGCTTCCAGGGCGGGAACAACGCCGGCCACACCATCGTCCGCGACGGGGACGAGTTCAAGTTCCATCTCGTTCCCTCCGGGATCCTGTACCCGGGCAAGGCCTGCGTGATCGGCAACGGCGTCGTGCTCGACCCCCGGGTGCTGATCGGGGAGCTCGACGACCTGAAGCGACGGGGGGTGGACGTCAGCGGCCTGCGCGTGTCGGCGAACGCCCACCTGATCATGCCCTACCACGTGCTGCTCGACACGGCGGGCGAGCTGAAGCTCGGCAAGCTCTCGATCGGGACCACCAGGCGGGGGATCGGCCCCTGCTACGCGGACAAGGCGGCGCGCCTCGGGATCCGGATCCAGGACCTTCTGGACGAGAAGATCCTGCGCAAGAAGATCATGGCGGCGCTGGAGCCCAAGCAGCAGCTGCTGCGGCCGTTCGCCAAGGACCCCGAGCTCGACCTGCACGCGATGACCGAGAAGTACGTCGCCTATGGTCACCGGCTGGAGCCCCACATCTCGGACACCGCCCGGCTGTGCTGGGAGGCGCTCGACGGCGGTGAGACGGTGCTCTTCGAAGGCGCCCAGGGGACGCTGCTCGACCTCGATCACGGCACCTATCCATTCGTCACCTCCTCGAATCCGGTCGCGGGCGCCGCCTGCGTCGGCGCGGGGGTAGGCCCCGCCGACATCGACGAGGTGTGGGGGGTGGCGAAGGCGTACGCCACCCGGGTCGGCTCGGGCCCCTTCCCCTCCGAGCTGGACGACGAGATCGGGCGCATGCTGCTGGAACGCGGTCACGAGTACGGAACGACCACCGGCCGCCAGCGGCGCTGCGGGTGGCTCGACCTGGTGGCGCTCCGCTACGCGGTTCGCCTCAACCGGATGAGCGCGATCGCCCTGACCAAGCTCGACGTGCTCTCGGGGCTCGATCCGCTTCGCGTGGCCGTCAGCTACCGCCACCCCGAGGGGGCCCGGTTCGACGAGTTCCCGTATCACCAGTCGATCCTCCACACGGCGGAGGCGGAGTACGAGGAGCTGCCGGGCTTCGAGGACGACATCGGGGAGTGCCGCCGCGAGTCCGACCTACCCCCGGAGGCGCGCGAGTACCTGGCGCTGATCGCCGATCACGTGGGTGCGCCGGTGCGCCTGGTCGGAGTCGGACCCGGGCGCGATCAGGTGGTGTGGCTCGGCGAGGAGCCCGAGGCCAGGCTGCGGGCGGCGTAGCTCGCGGACTGGGCGACCCTGCGGCGGCGGAGGCGCTCCGGGCGGGTGACGGGGCTGGTTATCCTCACCCGCCATGTTCGAGAAGGTCCTGGTAGCCAACCGGGGCGAGATCGCGATTCGCGTGATGCGGACGCTGAAGGAGATGGGGATCGTCTCGGTCGGCGTCTACTCCGAGATCGACCGCGGCGGCCCTCACGTGCGCGAGGCCGACGAGGCCTACCTGATCGGGCCACCGCCTCCCGCGGAGAGCTACCTGGCGATCCCGAAGATCATCGAGGCCGCCGAGAAGGCGGGCGCCGGCGCGATCCACCCCGGTTACGGCTTCCTGGCCGAGAACGCGGAGTTCGCGGAGGCGTGCGAGAAGGCCGGCCTGACGTTCATCGGCCCGCCGGCGAAGGCGATCGAGGCGATGGGCTCGAAGACGCGCGCTCGCGAGCTGATGTCCGAGGCCGGCGTGCCGATCGTTCCCGGCACCACCTCCCCCGTCGAGAATGTGGAGCAGGCCCGCGAGGAGGCGGCCGAGATCGGATACCCCGTGGCGTGCAAGGCGGCGGGCGGCGGCGGCGGGAAGGGCTTCCGGGTCGCCGCGTCCGAGGACGAGCTCGAGGACGCCTTCGAGGGCGCGGCGCGGGAGGGGGAGAAGTTCTTCTCCGACCCAACCGTCTACATCGAGCGCTACCTCGACGACCCCCGGCACGTGGAGGTCCAGGTGCTCGCCGACTCGCACGGGAACGTGGTCCACGTCTTCGAGCGCGACTGCTCGATCCAGCGGCGACATCAGAAGCTGATCGAGGAGGCGCCGGCGCCGGCCGTGGACGAGGAGATGAGGGAGCGGATCGGTCGCATCGCGATCGATGCGGCCGCCGCGGTCGGCTATCGCTCCGCCGGCACGGTCGAGGGACTCCAGGCCGGCGACGAGTACTTCTTCCTGGAGATGAACACCCGCGTTCAGGTCGAGCACTGCGTGACCGAGATGGTCACCGGG
>WUUC01180215.1_pt1 | contig 29253 bp, 15 predicted proteins | sample 6278441 | NCBI WGS metagenome assembly WUUC01 (sample SAMN13675441, study PRJNA597444) | soil metagenome | isolation source: soil | place: USA: Washington | collected 2017-10 | reverse complement strand
ATGCAACCAGACATGCAAAGCAGAACGTGTTGCTTTGCGCGAAGTTATCAATCTTTTGTCCTGTACTTAGTAAACGCAGATGTAATTCCTCCTGTGGCCGGACAATTAGAAAGTGTCACGGTGGCCTGGGACGGGCCGCACTTATTGACCGCACATGGCCACGCTTCTTTCTATTCCAAGCTAATCTCTGCCAACAAAACGCTGCCACTGTCAGGGCCACTATGCTTTCAGGTGTTCCCTTCACTTTCTGGAGAACAGTAAATCCTCCCAATCGACAAGCAATTCTGGGCTGTTCGGCTGTAGAGCAAGCTTAATGGCCTTGTGTATAGCTATCCGCATGTACGAGTGCATGGTCCAAACGAATTCTTCTAAGGTCATCTTGCTTCCGTCAGGTTTATTAGGAAGTTTTTTTGCTTTAGGAATCTTTCCGTGCGCGATTGTACTTCTGAGGCCGTAAGCAGCCTTCATGAACTGAAAAATGTGCTTGCACAGTGCCGTGTCTGAGCCGCCTATAAACAGCGCTGCCCGTTCCGACAGCCGATGAGTTATCTCGCCAGTATTCTCATCTTCTGATATGAATAGCGCTTCCGCAGCAATAAACAAATCAAGAACCCTATCTTCCAAACGATGTCGCTCATGCCCGTAGCTAAAGCGGCTTATCGCCACGACTAAAAACTTCCGCCTCTTAACCTCTGGGTGTTGCAGGTTAAGCCAAAACTCTCGAAACCCTGCGACCCATCCGCCTCCCTGTTGGAACCACAAACTAGGTTCTCCCAGGAAACGACTTTGAAAGCTGAATGGCGCTATCGGCAGCAAGTCGGAGGCGCGATGAAAAATCACGTGATAGTACACGTTCTCTATTTCGGCGAGCCTCAGCGCGTTTATTACTTCATCAATACGCTCGTTAGCTTGAAGCTGAACTTTTCTGGCTCGATCAGCTTCCTCTAGCGAGGCTGAATGTTCACCGACTATCTTTTCGAGGGAATACCATGTGCGTACGGCGCATAGTTGATGAATCGTAGGGTCCTCCGACATTTTTCTAGTTTTGATTGCCGGAGAATTGTTAATTTCGTTCTCTGTTAATAAGCTGAGTTCTAAATTGTCAGAGAGTCGGGCTGACTTATCAATCATCAGGCCCTGTAAATACGCGACGGCCTCAAACCATATCTCGTCGCTATAAAATACTTCCTCCAAACTGTTGTACGCCGCCTCGAAATACTCCCCGTCAAATACATAGCGATCTCCCTGCATTCCGAGGTCGAGCAAGTAATCCATGTAGTTTTCCGCGTCCGGCAATGATGAGCCGCCTAGGGGCGTACCTACGTACGCCCCTAGATGCCGGGCTATGACGGAATCGCCACGGAGTTCTTCAAGGCACTTTCGGTATTCGGGTAGCTCGGCCAGGTCCTTGCTCGCCAGAACGCGGGCCCACTGAAACCCATCCATCCCCTGCGCAATCCGAATTTCAGAGACTTCTCGCCGGTTAACTAGGAAGTTGATGGCAACCGGGAGGTAGGCTTTTAGTGCTTGATATAAAGCTTCATTTTTATGAGGCATTACCCCTACCTTCCTCTGCCAAACCTTGCTAAGAATCCTGATAGGTAGGGTTTGGCACGCTTCAAGCCGCACTGCTCGAAGCGGATGAATTGTGCTATGTCGTCGAGCATAGCCGCTACCGGCCTGAGGTAAAAGCAGTGGCCGAAGGCAGGTCAGGCTCCACCCGACTAATCACTCAATCGGACTCTTCCCACCTACCTTTTAAGCGAAGAACAACGTTAGTTATAGAGGTAGCTTTGCAAAAAACATTCTGTCTATACTTGCAACGGGCGCTACAGACAGCTATTTGACGACTGAATATTGCTCTTACCTTGTGAAATCGATTGTTATTCGTATGCCACCATCAAGGTATGTCAGCCACGTCTCAAGAAGTGGAGCTGTCTCTACCAACAGTTCCACGGTGGTCCCAATCCCCATAGACACCCACGGCAGACTCACTACCATGATGAACTCGCCACGGGGCGCCCCCGGCCAGGCTGCTATCCGGCACTCGTGCATCTGAACTGGCTCGGTTGGCATCTCGACTACTGACGCATGACTGGCCATGTTAGGGTGCGCAAAGTCCGACAGCATATCGTATCCGATCCTAACGTCCCGGTATCGGTCGTCGCGCTTCGCCAGATGATCCAATGCGGTTAGAACATTCACCGCGCTCGTTGACTCGGCCGGGGTGAATTTCTTTCCCAAAGCATCTCGGTTGCCGGCAAATAAGTCCGGCCAGTTGAAGCGTGTTCCGTGTGCATACTGGAGGAGTAGGTCCTCCATGCCGTTGAGATGGCTCATCGCGAATACTGGTCCTTGGACCTGAAGCTGACTGATCTTCTTGAAGAAGTAGTAGCTAACAGCCGCGTATTCCATCGATGAGCGTCCCAAGATAAGCCATGCTAGATGGTTATCGCTGTTGTAGGACTGCACGAGTGCCGCCGCCAATTGGCGGGCCTTGAAAGCACTGGTCCACCAGAAGAATTTTAGCCAGTTATAAACGTCGGAGAGAAGATGTAGGCAAACCTGCTCCACATCGCCGGTATCGGCAGCCTTCTGGTGGTCTTCGAGTCTGAAGAATCTTGCGGAGTCCTGCTCAGGAAGGGCAAGCAAGACATCGTAAGAGCGCTCGATGGCCATAAGTGACGGGCCAATGACTCGGTCTTCATCTCGATACTTACCACGCTTGAAATGGCTCGCCATCCCCCTCGCCCTCTCTTATGAAAAATCGGTAGAGCATACTTCCTAACACTCGGGACTTGCTATTGACAAAAAATAGAAAGATTGCCGAGCTAACTTCCGACCGGAATATATCCTGCTATTAACTTTCCATGACATCAATAATCTCCAACGGCAACTGCGCGCTCGGGGGCGGCTTGAATTGAACCTGGTGTGCTTGGATCGTTGGCATGACAATGAAGAAAGGCGACCGCGCCGGGAAGACGACCGACAAAGAGGGGTCGAGAAAGTCTTTAACCATAGGGGGGCTGCCGCCGGCTAGGAGTGCTGGCCCGAAATGGTTTATGGCGCCGCCCTTCGGGTTGAAAAGCCGCACGCCCATCTGCGGTGCCGTGAAGTCGAGTCCGTAATGAACGAGGCAGAGGAGTTTGTCCACTCGGCCGGCCAGCGCCTGAAGCACACGTCCGTAGGCGTTCAGTAGATAAAATCTGCCCTGCTCATATCCCACTACTATGGGCTGCACCGTTTGGGCGAGTTGGTATCTGAGGATCAACTGATCTCCTTCGATTACGCGGTTCAACGGCTGCAAGCCGATGACGGAGGAGAAATACAGCGAGCCGTTCGGGCCGGCGGTGTAAGTCGGCGGCGGGCCGATCAGCGAATACTCCGCCAATGACTGAGGGTGACTGTTAAAGACGGCGACTTCCTGAGGGAGCGAGTCTGCGACCGATGTCGTGGCGATCAGGTTTGAGATCTCCACCCATGAATAGCTCACAGGCATATCCGCGCCGATCGGCACCGCTTGGGAGGCCATTCGCAGCACGGCGAGTGCCTCGGGCTCCTCCACGGGGGAGAGGCAGCACTGACCCGCCTCCGGCCGGGGCGCTAAGCCCCACGCGGTGCCGTGCAGGGACCGGACGCGGGCGACCACTTCCTCCGGCCAACTCCCCGCAGCAGGGTGCACCTTCCGGACGTCCTCTTCCCGGAGGAACCCTGCGAGGATCCGGTGTTCCGCGTAGGGCTGGAGCCACGGGTCATGCGCGTCCTGCTCTTCAATAAGCGTGTCTGACATCAATCCCTCCTACGCATACTTGGCGGCGCGGTAAGCGCGCGCTTCCGGGTGTCCGCACAGGCAGAGGCACCGCTCCGACTTCTGAAGAATTTTGCGCTGCATCCCTGTGAGGAAAAGGGCGTCGGCCTCCGCCGAGATGCTTTCATTCGTCGGTAACAGGCCGAGGGCGCGCTGCAACACCCGCGCGGAGAGGAACGCCGCGCCTAGAAACGAGACGAAGCCGTAGCTCTCGAACGGTTGAAACGTCTGGATCCCTTCATCAGCTTGGCCGCCCGCGCAGCGCATCGGCGCGCGCAGCTCGTTGAAGTTTCGCTGGCTGTTACCAGCAAGACATCCGGCGCACGCTCCCTCGCTCGCGGACGGGAAGGTCGAGACGCGCCACGTGAACCCGCCCGTCCCGCCGTCAATTAAAAGTCTCGGCCACCCGCTCTGAATGAACGCGCGCGACGCCATCTGGTCGACGCCGCTTACCACGGCGTCGTACGTCTCGAGCGGCAGCCGGTCGGCGGCCCCGACGGCCTGTAGGCGCTCGAACCGCTCGACATGAGCCACTACCTCAACCGAGGAGCCTGACAGGGACTCGGCCGCGATGTGGGCCTTAAACTGCCGCAAGTGGCGGACGAGGGCCGCCACCAGCCTGTTCAGGTTGCTTAACTCAAGCGGATCGTCGTCGGCCACCTCGACGCGCCCCCAGAGGCCCTTCAACGCGCTCAAGATGGCGAGCATGTTCCCCCCGAGGGCGCCGGCCCCTACGACTAGAATCCTTCCCAGATCGAGGTCGGCCGGCAGTCGCGGTCCCCGCGACCATGCCGCCGCCTCAGCCGCCGACGCGGTTGCGGCGGAATGATGGGCCGAGAGCCAGAGGGGAGACTGGGGCTCGTAACGGGAGAGGAGGTCACGGTTAAAGTGGTGATAGACGGCGGCCGCGCCGAGCGCCGCGGCCAGCGCGGCCCCCACCGGATTCATGTCAACACCGGCGACGGTATCAACGGGGCCGAGCGTGCCCTGATCGCCGAGCGCAGCGCCCCACCCCTGAGGGCGCACTACACGGCCGTCAACTCCTGCCGGCACGTCACCGACCGAGACGATGAAAGCGCCCGCGGCAGGGCGCTCGGTCCACTCGTAAGTGCCGCAAGGGTCCGCGCCCTGAAGGTGGCCGAGCACGGCGGTTGCTAAGTTCGGCGCTGTCACGCCGGGGATGAGGCACTGTGAGTTGGCCGCCCCCTGCGAGAGCCAGACCTGAAGGCGGTTGTACCTCCTTCCCATCCGGGCTATCAGTGAGCATAGCCAGAGGAACGTGAGTTGGCCGACGGCGGTGGCCGCCCACTCATCAGCGAGGGAAGCCGCAAGGAGAACTGGCTCCTTCGGCTGCGCGTAGATCAAGTCGGTTCGGCTATCACGCTCCGCGTAAAATTGAGCGCAGCCGGCAACAATATTCTGAGCCATGGCACCTCACTTCTCCGGCAGCCAGACGTCGTCCAAGATGCGAAGCCTGTCCTCCGGCGCGTCCGCCCAACTCCCCCTCCCGTCGCACTCGAACAGACGCCACCGCGGGGTACGGTTGTCGGAGAACTGTGCGCCGAAGGGGATGACGACCGATATGAAGCCTTCCCGGTGCGTCGGCGACCACTCCTCGTCCGCCGAGGAGTGCGGCTCGTCTGTCGGGTGCGTGTGCACCTGCGCCAGGAGCCACAGGCCCTCGCGGGCGGACCAAGTTGTGAGCTGCGACATCTGGCCGGGCATGAGTTCGAAAGAACTCTCCGTGCTGTAAATCCTGGGGAAGGCGGCGACCATCACAACGCCCAACCCCTCTTCGAGCGCGCGGCCGTACCAGTAGCAGAGGCCTTCCGCGGGCACGTACCCCCTCAGCCCGCGCAAGCTCGAAAAGAGAATTGATGAAGGAACGATAAGTTGGCGGAGCGGCCCTGGCGGGCGCACCATCTCAGTCTCCCCGTCCTCACGTGATTGTTCCTGCGCTCCCCTACGGCGGAATATCATCGGCCCGCACCGTAGTTCATTTCACGCCACACGGAGAAATGAACGGCTTTCTTCACGGCCTCGTTGAGCGAGGTGACGACCCGGTAGAGGCCGTAGGTGTGCGGCTCCCAAGGGTTGTCGCCGTGGTAGTGGAAGAACTCGGTGGTGAACGGCAGGCAGACGAAGACGCGGTGCTCGCGTGGGTAGTGGACGTGAAATCCGCCGAAGGCGCCCGGCAGTTGGCTGTAGGGCCAGAAGCGCGGGTCCCTATCGGGTACGATCAGCCGCCCTGCACCCTCAACCGTCGGGTCGATGAAGCCGACCCGCCAAGGCCCTACGGGGTAGAGCCACGGCTCGATCTTGGCCTGGTAGGGCTCCGAATCGCCGCCCTGCCCGAACATCCTGACGAATAGGACGTCACCTTCCCACTCAGGGCGCACGCCTAGAGTGGCGTCTTCCTCGATCCGCTGCTCGAGCCGGCGGAAGTCAGCCGCGATCAGCCTCCGCTGGAATTCCGCGTCCATCCCGTTAACATCCCCCGCCGGTGACCCAGACGAGGGCGAGCGTCAGGTCGGCCTCGGGGCCGCCGCCCTGCTCGCGCTCCGCCAGCGCCGAGAGCACCTTCGAGTCGTCCTGCCTGCTGCCGTCAAACTCGATCCACGTCTGGTCGAAAGGCGTCTGCTCCTTCTGCCTGACCAAGCGGTTGTAGGCGAACTCGCGGACTTCGCCGACCGTGGTGGTCTTGTCGAATGGGTGTTTGACGTGTCCGTCGTTGGAAGTCACCAGCACCAGAAGTTTCTTCGGCCCCTGGCCGCCCCCCTTATCCTTATCTTTTTCCATCCTTACCCTCCGGAGTTAATGCGGTTCGCCGAACTCAACGCTGTTCGCAGCCGCCTGCTGTTACAACGCGCCCTAAGCCTATCGAACCGGGCGCACACTACTATTTGCACGAGCCATGCCAATGTCTTGCCGTCAGGGAATTAAGCCGTAACTATGGAGAATGTTACAGTTATGGATGCGAGGAGATTGAATTAGGCTTTATCAATTCCGGCAAATATTATAAACTTTGATAGGAGGATATTTTATTTTATATGCAAAGCTTAAGGCGTGTGGTCATCGGCCTTCTCGCCACTACTCATGACGCGGCCGAGGGTTCCAAGAGGTGGGCCCAGTGGAGGCCGACCATCTCCTTATTCCAGAGCCCCGCTCAGCGCTTTGACCGCTTGGAGCTGCTCTATCAGCCAAGGTTTAAGGAACTGGCCGACGCGGTCGCCGAGGACATAAAGGCCATATCCCCCGAAACAGAGGTGCGGCTCCACGTCATCGAATTTCAAGCCCCGCGTCAATTCGCCGAGGTGTACGCGGTCCTGTATGACTTCGCCAAGGGTTATGAATTCGACCTGGAGGGCGAGGAGTACTTTGTCCACATAACCACGGGCACCCACGTCGCCAAGATATGCCTTTACCTTCTGACGGAGTCGAAGCACCTACCCGCAAAGCTGGTTCAAACTTTCAGGCCTTACAAAAATAAGAAGGACGCGGAGAACGTCAAAGTTATTGACCTCGACCTAGCCGTGTACGAGCAGATAGCCGCCCGCTTCAAGGTGGAGCGCGAGGAGGGCGCGACTGTCCTGAAGAATGGGATTCAGACCCGCAACATCAGCTTTAATGAAATGATAGATGAGATAGAAGCGGCCGCCGTCCGAACTAAAGACCCGATCCTGCTTACGGGGCGGACCGGCTCGGGGAAGTCACAGATGGCCGGCCTCATCTACGACCTGAAAAAAAGCAGAAACATGGTGAAGGGCTGTTTCGTCGAGGTCAACTGCGCAACCTTACGCGGAGACTCCGCCATGTCCGCGCTCTTCGGGCACGTGAAGGGGGCGTTTACCGGGGCCATTAATAAAAGAGACGGGTACTTAAAATCCGCTGACAAGGGCGTTTTATTTCTCGACGAGATCGCGGAGCTCGGGGCCGACGAGCAGGCCATGCTTTTGCGAGCCGTCGAGAAGAAGTCCTTCTTCCCGGTGGGCAGTGACACCGAAGTGCACAGCGACTTTCAGCTCATCGCCGGGACGAACCGCAGCTTCGCGGAGAGAGTCGCGAAAGGTGAGTTCAGGGAAGATTTATTATCGAGGATCGAGCACTGGGCATACGAAATGCCGGCCCTCAAAGACCGGCGCGAAGACATCGAGCCCAACGTCGATCACGAGCTACAGAAATTCGCCCGGGAGCAGGGCAAGAACGTCGTCTTCAATAGCGAGGCCCGGCGCCTCTTTCTCGACTTTGCCATGTCACCCGACGCCCTGTGGACGAGAAATTTTAGGGACCTGAACGGGGCCATCAGGCGCATGGCCGCCCTGTCCCCTTCAGGCCGGATTTCAGAGGCCGCCGTCAGGCAGGAAATGGTCCGGTTGCGGAAGGCATGGTGGGGGAAAGCCCAGAACGCGGATCGCGCTTTCCTCGAGAATCTGGTGGGCGCTGAGTCTCTCGCCCGACACGACCCGTTCGACATTCTCCAACTGGAGCGGGTGGTAAGAGTGTGCAGGACGTCACGCAGCCTCGCCGACGCCGGACGCATCCTCTACGCGGCCTCCCGCGAGCGGCGAAGAAAACTCAACGATTCAGATCGGCTGAGAAAATACCTCGGGGGGTTCGACATCACGTGGAAGATGATCCGGATGCTGGCAGAGGATAGAACCCAGTAGTTCTCTTAGTTTAAACCGAAGTGCGGGCTGCTTCCGACAGGTGATTATGCCGGTGATACCGGGATCAGTAGAGCGACGGCTTCCGTCGCGGCTCAGAGTCCAAGCACTCCCGTCACTGTTAGCTTTTCTTGGCGATGACAAGTGGGCGCTGTCTTCTGAGTTTTCCCGTGAAATCAAACAGTGTTGGCTGCTGGAGTGGGAGTTCATCTCTGCCCTTAGAGACGAGTCGGACGCCTTTCTCCCCCGCGCCTCTAATGACGGCTACAGCCTCTTGGTCTTGGGCGCGGGCGGCCTGCCGGCGCAGTTCCGCGTACAGCGGCGGCACGCTCGCTACCCCGTATTGGAGCCACTCCGGCGCCAAGATGACCGCGTCGCCGTTAACATTCGCGCGACCTTCGACGAGCCCCATCTCGACGAGCGCGTAGGTGAGCAGCCCTTGTTTGATCCTTAGCCGCTCGTCTTCGAAGTTGACCTCGGCGGCGGTCGTCTCGGACTGCGTGGCAGCGAGCACGCGCATCCCCTTGTCGTAGGCCAACTGCCCCATCCCGCTGCTGCCCATCGGCCCCGGCTTGAAGTCGCCGCTGCTCACGGCCGCGGCCGCGTGGCAGGCGTCCACGATCAAGACCGTATCGCCGGCGTCCACGTCGCGCAGCCATCGCGAGAGATCGCTGCTGGCAACGCAGTGCCGCAGCAACTCGTCCGTGATGGCGCGCCCCGCGCCCTCGCCGATGTCGTAAGGGAAGAGGTAGAACTGCTCCTCGTCGCGGTAGCCGTGGCTTGAGTAGAAGATCAGAATCATGTCGTCCGGCGTGGCCTCGTGGAGTCTCCTCGCTTCGGGGAACGCTGCGAAAAACTCCTCACCCTGCTCCTCGCCTGCCAGCAGCCGGACGAGTTTCCTGAAGTTCTCTTTCGTCGCGAGCCTCGGCGGGCCGGCCACCCCCGCGGCGGCCTTCAACTCGGACGTGAGAAGCACGTCCACGACCTCGCCGTAAGCGCCGGACGCGCGCAGGTGGGCCCCCACGGTCTCGTGCACCCGCCGCGCGTCGGCGGCGGCGAACTCTAAATCCCACGACGGGTTCTGGTGAGAATTCACGCCGACGCTTATCAGGTAGGCGCGCCCTTTGACGGGCGGGACGCCCGTTGTGAAGGGGAACGGCAGTTGGTGTGTCTCGCTCTTCACCCCGCTCGTGTTGAAGGCATAGGCGGAGAACGCGACATCTCTGACGCCGGGCTGCCGCGGCAGCATCACCTTCTCGAAGACGGCGCGGCACTTGTCGGGGTCGCCGGCCACCGACTCGCAGGCTGTGCTGCGGCCGGGAGCGCGTCCGAACAGGTCGCCGTCACGGTAGGCGGCCAACTGCGAGTCGCGGAACAGGCGCAAGTCTTGCGCGCCGGACTCGACGACCTCGCCCCCGCGCCGCTCGAAGCGCCGGCGCGTCTTCTGGACTTCGACCGTGACGGCAGCCGTGTACGGCCCGTCCAAGGTGGCCCCGACGATTGTGACTTTCGGCTGGACGCGGTTGAGGCTGGCGAAGGACGGCGCGGGCCTGAACTCCTCGACGGCGACGAGGCGGGGTAGTAGGCGCGGCTCGAAGTAAGGCTGCATGAAAATCTCGGCCGGGAGGGCAGTCAGCGGATCGTCGCGCATGACCCAGTGCAGGCCCTCGACGCGTTCGAGGTTGTTAGTGTCGAAGCGGCCCTCGCGGTCGGCGACGAACCACGTGCCATCGCCGAAGGTTATCATCCGGCACAACTCGCCGCCTGACGAGGTCTCCCACAGGCGCGAGGTTTGGTCGGACGAGGCAGTAAGGACGAGGTCGCCGTTCGGGGAGAAGGCGGCGGCGCTGACGCCGTCGGCGTGCCCCTCGAAGCGCCTGACCTCTGCCCCTGTTCGCACGTCCCAGAGAATCGCCGTCTTGTCCGAACTGGCGGTCAGCGCGAACCTGTTGTCTCGCGAGAAGGCGACCGAGTTCACGTCCGACGTGTGCCCGATGAAGACTTGCAACTGGTTCCGCGTGGCGGCGTCCCACATCCGCGCCGTATACTCCCTCTCATGGAAGTCCCCGCTGCCGGTCAGGATGAGTCTGTCGTCGCTTGAGAAGGCGATGGTGTTGATGTCGGCATCGTGAGCATGCCAGCGGGCGATTTCCGCGCCGCCCTCAGTCCGGTAGATGCGGACGTCGCCGTCGTCGCCGCCGGTCGCCACGCGGGTGCCGTCGGACGAGAAGGCGAGAGCGTCAACGAACTCCCCGAACCTTTTCAATTCCGTGCGGGAACCCAGCCCCCAGAGGCGCATGATGCCGTGTGACTCCTGCCTGTCCTCCATATAGAGGCTGTCCAAGGTCAGGAGCCGCCGCCCGTCCGGCGAGAAGGCCACACTGGTCACAGATTCTGAATGCTGCGGCAGTTGCCAGAGCAGCTTCCCGGTCGCGGCCTCCCACAGGCGCGCAGTTTTGTCCCCGCCCCCCGTCAGCACGAGCCGACCGTCTGGCGAGAATGCGACGGCCCTTATCTCCGCCGTGTGTCCTTCGTAGCGACGCACCTCCCGGCCGCTGCTCAAGTCCCACAGATGGCCCGTCCCGTCCCAGTCACCGGTGGCGACGAAGCGGCCGTCCGGCGAGAAAGCCGCGCAGGAGACCAGCGCCGAATAACCCTTGAGTGAGTTTATCTCTCTCCCCTTGAGCGTGTCCCACTGCCGCGCCGTGCTGTCGTCGCCAGCGGTCAGCACTGTGCTCCCGTCGGGGGAGAACGTGGCAGACCTGAGTACGTCAGTGTGGCCGCGGTAGGTGACGACGCGGCGGGCCGTCATCCTGTCCCACAGGACAGCAGTCTTGTCGGTGCCGGCCGTCAGGACAAACCGCCCGTCAGGCGAGAGGGCGACCGAGTTTACGCCGTCCGTGTGTCCGTCGAACCGCCGCCGGAGGAGTCCCGTGCCGGCATCCCACAGCCGCGCGGAGTTGTCGCCGTCGCCGACACCGACGCGCGCGCTGCTGCCCGTCAGTACCTGCCTCCCGTCGGCGGAGAACGCCACCGCGTTGACGAAACCCGTGTGACCCTCGAACTTGCGCACCATCCGGCCCGACGCGACCTCCCAGAGGGCCGCCGTGCCGTCCTCACTCCCGGTAAGCACGAACGCGTCATTGGGCGAGAAAGCGACCGAGTTCACGTCCGACGTGTGCCCGGTGAATCTGCGGACCTCGGCGGCCGTCTCCACATCCCAGACACGCGCCGTGAAGTCCGTGCCGTCGCGCAGAGCGTTGCCGCTGCCGGTAAGCACGTACCGGCCGTCGTGCGAGAACGCGACCGCCTTGACGCTGTCCGCGTGGCCGACGAACTGCTTCAACTCTTTGCCCGTGGCCACGTCCCAGAGGCGCACGGTGTGATCCTTGGCCATGAGCGTGTCGCCGCTCCCGGTGACGACGAAACGGCCGTTGGGCGAGAAGGCTGCGCACCGTATGTTACCGGTGTGGCCCTCAAAGCGGCGTATCTCGGCCCCCGTCCTCGCGTCCCACAGCTTGGCCTTGGAATCGCTGCCCCCCGTGACGACGAACCGACCGTCGGCCGAGTATCTGGCGACGAAGACGAAGTTGCCGCCGTGCCCGAGTTGGACGATCATCTCCGGCAGCACGTCTTCCTCGGCCCGCAACGGCGTCGCGCCCTCGTGCGGCGGAGATGTCCTCGCCGCCACGAGCGCGAGAAATATCAGGGTCAGGGGCAGGCATCTTTTCATAAACTCTCCGTACGTCCATTCGCCCGGCGTGAGTGAGTGTAGCGCCTGGCGCGCGCGGGATGGTAGACTCCGCCAATCCGTTTGTGCCATGCTGACCGGGCCTGGTCATAGCCCGCCGGTTCTTACGCCCTCTCAGCCATTAAAGATTCATCGTTCGTGGAGCCCACCGACCCGCCGGATAAGATAGTAAATGAGGGCGGCGTGGCCTGCCGCGAGCGTGCGGTTAGATTTCACCGAGCTCGCTTATCGCCCGGCGCGCAACGCACAGGCTGCCGCCCCCATCGGAATTTCAGCGGGCTGCTCGCCGCTCGCGTCAGTAACCTTGCTGCCTTCGTAAAGATGAGACCCCATATGTCATACCGGGCCGCCATCTGTGTGCTCGCCGCCGTCTGTTTCTTAAGCCTTATTGTGCGGGGGGCGGACGGCGAGGGGCCGAAGCCGAATCTTTCGGTGCAGCTGGGCAACAAGTACGCGGTCCTCGCCGTTGCCTTCTCGCGCGACAACAAATACGCGCTGACGGCTGGTGGGGTTATCACGTGCCTCTGGGACATCTCGACCGGAAGCGAGTTGAAACGCTTCACCAGCGCGGACGGCTCCAGCTTTAGCTGGGTCGGTTTTTCCGCGGAAAACAAGTACGCGGTGACTATCAGCGACGGCCTGAGTGTCTGGGACATCAGCACCGGCGAGAGGGTCAGGCAATATCCCGGCTCGGTCTTCGCCGTATCGCCTGACGGGCGTTACGCCGCGGCGGGTAAAGGCGACGTGGCCATTGTGTTCGACGTGGAGACCGGCGGTGACGTCGGCCGACTCACCGGCCACACGTCCGAGGTCACGAAGATAGATTTTACGCCCGACAGCAGACACGTCCTGACGGTCACAGGCACCAGCCCCGATCTCCCTGGCAGACGGGATGTAAGAAGGGTGAGAGGCGGCGGGGCGGCGGAAAGTACCGGTAGCGCGCAGGCGCATGACTACTCGATGCGGCTCTGGAGTCTTGAGTCCGATGAGGTGTCTGTGAGATTCGGCGGTAATGCCTCGCAGGTCACGGCGGTCTCCTTTTCTTCGGACGGGCAATCCTTCCTCACCACCAATAAAGACGGCTTCGCGTACCTCTGGGACCGTGAGACGGGAAACTTAAAGAGAGGGTTTGGGCCAGCCTCTGCCAGGTTGAAAGCATCTTTGTCTCCTGATGGGAAACTTGTTCTCTTAGGAAACACGTGGGACAAGCTCTCCACACTTTACGACGCCGCGACGGGCGAAGAGGTCTGGAAGGACGGGCCGGAAGGGGCGGGCTACGCGGGCTTCTCCGCCGACGGCAGATACTTCCTCACGTGGAGCGAGGGCAGGAGGATCCGCCTGCGTGAGACGGTCACGCGCAGAGAGGTGCGCCTCGGCATTCTGAACGATGACCCGACCAGTTGCGCCGAGTTCTCACCAGACGGACAGATGCTCATGATCGGGCACGGGTCTTACGGCGCGGCCGTTGAAGGTCTGCCCTATACGGGCGGGTATACGACGGTGTGGAACCTCAAGACGGGCGAACGAGTCAGACAACTCACGGGAAAGTCTGCGAGTGTGACCTCCGTAATTTTCTCCCAGGACGGCCGGAGCATTATTACGGGCAATGAAGACGCATCGATCAACCTCTGGGATCTGACCAAAGGTGAGATGGTCTTAAAGTGTAGGTACAAGCCGGACGAGCGGGGGAGCACGTCGGGGGGAGGCACAATCACCGGGCTCGCCTTGTCCCCGAATGGCAGAATGGTCATGTCGAGTGACAAAGGCGGTTACGTTTACGCGTGGGACGTAGAGACCGGGGGCGAGTTGAATAAGGTGCGTGTCGGCCGCGAGGCGGATTACATTTACGCATCCCGGAACGGGCTCCTATTAACCTACGACCCTTGGGGACCTAACTATGCGGATAATGGCCTTCACCTGCTAAGCCAAAGCACCCTGAAGGCGCTGCGCCCCATAGTAGGCAGCTTCAATGCCGGCACCCTCGCGCATGACGGCCGCACGGTCATAGTCAGCGGACAGGACGGCACCGCGTTGATTAGCACTGCCACCCGTAGAGTCCTCCGCAGGTTCGAAGGCGGCGCGCCAATTGCCCTCTCCCCGGTCGGCCCGCTCGCCCTCACCACGCAGGGTGGGAGCCGCAGACGAACCGGGGCGGGCCGCGTGTCGGTACACGTGTGGGACAGGATGACGGGCCGCGAGGTGACGAAGTTCGAGACGGCCGACGGTCTACAATCCGCTCGGTTCTCGCCCGACGGGCAAAAGATACTCACGGTCGAGAAGATCGGCGCGAGACTCTGGGACGCCAACACCGGCGCGCTCCTGCAATCCTTCATCGGGCATACGGATGGCATCAACGCCGCTGACGTGTCCTCCGACGGGAGGCTCGTCGCCACGGCCGGGATGGACTCCACGACGCGGCTCTGGCGAGCCGAGACCGGCGAGCAGGTCTGTCAGCTCGTGATTTTCGGCGATGGCACATGGGTCGTGGTCACACCCGAAGGGCGCTTTGACACAAACAACATGGACGGCATCGGCGGGATGAAGTGGGTGCTGGCGGACGACCCGCTGACCCCCCTGCCAGTGGAAATATTCATGCGCCAGTATTACGAGCCCCGGCTGCTCTCTCGACTCCTTGCCTACGATGCTTTCGCGGAAGTGCCGCCCCTCGCCAGTCTCAACCGCTCACAACCGAGGGTGATTATCACGGGCGTCAGGGATGACGGTGACGGCACCGCCTCCGTGTCGGTAGAGGTGGAGAGCGTCGTGCGGAGCTTCGTTCGCCGGGGAGAGCAGGCTTCGGAAGAGTCCGGTGCCCGCGACCTCCGCCTCTTCCGTGACGGGCAGCTCGTTCGGTACATCGACGGCGACCTCCTGAAGCGAGGCCAGGGCCGCGCCGTCGATTGCATCCCGGTGCCCGGGAGCACGACCGTATGTCGCGCGACCTTCAATGGGGTCAGGCTGCCGCAACACGGGGGCCTCAAAGAGGTGGAATTCTCCGCCTACGCGTTTAACGCCTCCGACGTCAAAAGCGAGACTCACAGGCTCACGCACGCACTGCCTGCGGCGTCAGCCGGGAAGAAGGGGCGCGCGTACCTCATCTCGGTGGGCGTGAGTGAGTACGAAAACCCGGCGTGGAATCTCAGCTTCGCCGCCAACGACGCAAGGCTGATGCGGGAGGCGTTGGTGCAAAGTCTGCGCGGCACCGGCGAGTATGAGGAGGTGATTGACGTGTTGCTCACCGCCGGGGGCGGCGCGGCGCGCCGCGAGGGCGGGTCGGAAGGGGTCGCCACGAAAGAGAACCTGCGGAACGCTATCTCGCTGCTCGCGGGTGGGGAGCTAAGTAATGAAGAGAGGGCGCGCATCCCCAACGCCGGACGGATTCTGATGACCACCCCCGAAGACCTGGTTGTCGTCTTCATCTCCAGCCACGGATACAGGGACGAGCAGAATTTCTACCTGCTGCCTTACAACATCGGGCGAGGCGTCGGGCGGGTCATCACCCCCGAGCTGCTGCAAAGCAGCGTCTCGAACGACGATTTGTCCCTCTGGCTGAGGGACGTGGACGCCGGCGAGATGGTGCTAATCGTGGACGCCTGCCACGCGGCGGCCGCCGTGAGCAGCGGCGACTTCAAGCCCGGCCCGATGGGCAGCCGCGGAATGGGGCAGTTGGCGTTCGACAAGGGGATGAGAGTGCTGGCCGCCACGCAGCCCGACACGACGGCCGCGGAAGTCAACCACGTCGGTCAGAATAAGACCATACAGCAGGGCCTTTTGACGTACGCGCTGGCCGAAATGGGTCTCGAGAGAAGGATGGCGGACGCCGACAATGACCTGACGATTCTCATGCCGGAGTGGCTGCAATACGGCGTCAAACAGGTTCCGGCGTTGCACGCGGAGGTGGTTGCGAGTTTCCGCGCGGGCGGGTCGGCGGCGCGCCGCGCGCGCGGGGGCGCTGGGAGTAAAGCGATTGGGCCGGTCAAGTTCGCCTCTAAAGGTGAAGAAGGCGACCTGTCTTCGCAGCAGCCCGCGTTGTTCGATTTCAACTCAAAGCTGAGGAACAGGAGACAACTGACGGTAAAGAGGGCGACCTCTCGTACGCCCTGATCATACCCCCCCTGTTCGTCGTCAGCGACGGGCGGGGTTCGCCCGACACCGAACAGGCCGGGCGGCCGGGCGTATCGGAGTTTGACGTGTCGCGAGGGGCGGGTGTTAGACTTCGGCGGCCTTACGGGTCGCCCCGCACTCCGCACGCCGGGCGCCGTCCACCTGAAGGTTATGTCAATGCCCGGCACCTTAAAGAGCATTTGCACATGAACTACCCCGCTCAAACGGAGACCACGGAGTATACCGGAGACATGGCCGAGCGCGTCTCCGCGTACGAGAGCGCCGTTAAGAGACTCCCTCAGGCGAAGGGCGAAGGCTGCGAGCCGCGCGAGGTGATGGCCGCGCTTCTCGCGCGTGACGAAATCGCGCGCGCCCTCGAACGCGGCGAGCCGGTGCCGGACGGGCCCCGTCAGTTGCTGTCCGACGCGGACGCGGAGCTTAAGCGTCGGAGCACCTTTATCGACGACTGCGTCGGCTCCGCGACGCTTGCCGGCTGGCGCGACACGTTCCACCCGGCCTCGTCGGCGTGGTGGTGGGCGCTGGAGGGGAGGGCCGCGGCGTCGGCGCAGCGGGGCAGCCTCGTGTGGGCGGTCATGACGACCTTCGCTGTCGCGCTGGCGCTCGGCTTAACCGCGGACATTTCCCGCCGCTTCCTGAGTGGTGGCCCCGACAAGGTCGGGCTGTTCAGCATGTCGGCGCAGATTTTCCTCGCCCTACTCGCCGGGGGCACCTTCACGCAGGCCGGCCGTCAGTGGCTCGACGACGCATTCGACGCCTTCAAGGTCGGGAAGAAGCGCCGCCCCCTCGCCAGCTTCCTCGTGACCGTCGCCGTCCTCCTCGCGTGCGTCGGCTTCTGGCTCTCGCTACCGCTCTTCTCCGACTATTACAACGAGCGCGGGCTCACCCAACTCCGAGACGAGAAGCTGACGCACGCCGTCGAGAGTTTCGAGCGCGCCGCCTCGCTCGACCCGAACTCGGCGAGGGCGCTTTACCACCTCGCCAACTCACGCGAGATGCTCCTCGATTACGACAAGGCGCTCGCTGAGTACCAACGAGCTGTGGACGCCGACCCAAACTTCAAGGAGGGGCTCAACAATCTCGCCCACCTTTACATGCTCCACCGCTCCAACTACCAGAAGGCCCTCGACCTGCTGAGCCGGGTGTTTCAAACGCCTTTACAGAGCCGGGAGACCGAGTACGCCGCCTACAAAAACCGCGGCTGGGCGTTCCTCGGCCTCAAGCAGTATGGACTGGCGGAGGCAGACCTGCGGCGCGCCATCGGCATCTCAGACCAAGCGGAGGCCAACTGCATGCTCGGTCAGGCGCTCGACGCTCTGGGCAAACCCGACGACGGGATCGAGTACTGGGCGCGGTGCGTCGAACTGGCGAAAGATGAGAAGCAGAAGATCGAGCCGCGCTGGCTCGCGGAGGCCATCACGGCACTCGGGAAATGACGGGAGACATGAGATCAGCCACACTGCCCATCGCGCGGCTGCTGGCGGCGCTCGTCGCCTTCGCCACGCCTTTGACCCAGCCTGCGCGCAGCGCAGTGCCGCAGCCAGGAGGGCCGGCGGTCGGTAAGATAGTGAAAGTCACCGGCAGCGCCAGCATCAGACGCCCGGGGCTCAACAAGAGCGTCGCCGCCGGCCGCAACGTGCAGGTCTTTGCTGGCGACCGACTCGTCGTTGATCAGGGCGCGAGCGTGAAGATTGTGTGCTTCGCGGGGATGAGCCAGCCCCAGTTCGTGCCGGGTGACAACCCCGTGGAATGCCCCCAGCCCGCGCCGGGTGCCGACACCTTCACCGACATAATGAACGGCGGGAGGCAAAAGGTATCCACTATCAGGGGGCCGAACGGCAGAGTCCTGACGCCGAAGGCGAACGAGTACACCCAGTTCCTCGTGAAGATCATCAACTCGCGCCCGGTCGGCTGGAGCACCAGCATCACTCTCGACAAGCCTCTCGGCAACGAGCAGCGGCAGCGGTTGGTGAATAACATCCGGGGGATGGCTGGCATTGAGCCGGACGAGAAGAGGCTCCTGCTCGCCGAAGTCTACGCGATGAACAAGAGATACGACCTCGCCGTCGACCAGTTGAAGACCGTCACGGGCTCACAGTCGGATCCGTTCGTCCAACTCTTCCTCGGCGACCTGTACCTCGCGCTCAACCTCGGGCTGGACGCGAAGCGCTCCTACGCGGCAGCCGTCGCGGCGTCCGTCGCGGCCAACGACCGGCTCGGCGAGGCTTACGCGCAGCACGCGCTTGGGTTGATGTTGCTTTACGAGGGTGCGCGGGCCGAAGATGCTAAGAGTGCGCTGGACAGGGCCGTCCTCCTCTACACCGAACTAGGCGAGACCCGCGCGGCGGAAATGGTTCAGGCCGAGTTGACCCCCACGCCCGTACCTACAACAACTCCGACGCCCGCCCCAACGACGACACCGACTCAGGTGACCCCGAAGCCTGAGGCGACGCCTCCGACGACGGGGACGCCGACTCCGACGCCGCCGTTCCAGCACGCTGGTTCACGGGGCGACAGGCATCGGAGTCGGTAAAAGGTGCGTAGTGCCGTCCGCCCGCCTGTCACGGGCCGCCCCTCTGAATCACCAGCGGGCGCTGGCCGCGCAGCTTCTCCGTGAAGTCGAAGAGCGCGGGATACTGTAGCGAAGCGGCCTCGCGCGCGCCTCCCTGCACCGCCACGGGCGCATTCGACCGGCCGGCCGCGCCCGCGACTCCTTCTTCTTCCGTCCTGCTTTGGAGTGCCCTTGCATGAAGCGCCGGCACGGCTTGGGAGCCGTAGCCTAGCCACTCGGACAGGAGAACCGTCCCGTCTCCATCGACGTCGGCGAGATTCCCCGACAGCCCGTCCACGACGAGCGCGTGGGTCAGCAGGCCGTTATGAATCCGTAGGAGGCGGCTGTTGAGGTCGGCCTCCTGCGCGGTCGTCTCGGCCTGCGTAGCGGCGAGCACGCGCATCCCCTTGTCGTAGGCCAATTGACCCATCCCGCTGCTGCCCATCGGCCCTGGCTTCAGCCTGCTGCCGGGCGCGAGCGACGCCCCCGCGTGGCAGGCGTCTATGACGAGCACCATCTCGCCCGCGTCCACATCGCGGAGCCACAGGTAGAGGTCGCTGTCTGTGATGGTTTGCGGCAGGACGGCCGCCGGGTCGCGCCCCCGCCCTGCGCCGATGTCGTACGGAAAAAGGTAGAAGGTTTCGAGGTCGCGGAAGCCATGGCTGGAATAGAAGACGATGACTACGTCGTCGGGCGCGGCCTTCCTCAATCCCGGAAACCCGCGGTCGTCGCCGCCCGCCGCGAGCGTCGCGAGCACGCCCCGGAAGTTATCCTTCGTCGCGAGCGAGCGTGGGTCGGCGGCCGGCCGCTCGCCCGCGTCCGCCGTCAGCCGCACCTCCACGACCTGCTCGAACGCATTCGTCGCGCGCAGCCTCGCCCCTACCCGCTCGGCGAAGAGCCGCGCGTCGTCTGCCGCGAAACGTAGGTTCCAATCTGGGTTCTCGTAGCCGCTGACGCCGACGCTGACGACGTACGCGCGCCGCCCGCCCGCCCGCATGGCCGCGCCGGGCCGGAGGCTGCGGCGGCGCGTCTCGCTCTTCACGTCGGAAGAGTTGAAGGCGTATGCGTAGAACTCGACGGCGGGGGGCGGTACGCCGCGAGGCAGCGTGATGCCCTCGAAGATGGCGCGGCAGGCGTCGCGCCGTCCCGCGATTAGCTCGCACCGGACGCCAGCGCGCGGCGGCCCCGCGCCGAACAGATTGCCGTCGCTGTAGCCGACGAGCCGGCCGTCCCTGAAGAGGCGCAGGTCTTTCGCGCCGGACTCGACGAGCTGCGACCGGCCGTCGCGCTCGAACTGCCGACGGGCCACTTCGACCTCGACGGTGACTACGGCCGTGCCGTCTTCGGCCCGCCGCGCGTCGGCGATCTGCACGAGGGGCTGGACACGGTTGAGCCCGGCCAGTTCAGGTACCTCGCCGAATTCGTCGTGGTCGAGGAGCCTTGAGAGGAGGCGCGGCTCGAAGTACTGGCGCATGAAAATCTCGACCGGCAGGCCGGTCATCACGTCGTCGGGCATAACCCAGCCGAGCTGGCGCGCCTGTTCGATGTCGTTGGTGTCGAAACGGCCTTCCGGGTCGGCGACGACCCACGCCCCGCCCTCGAAGCTGATGAGGCTGCAAAACTCGCCCTGCGACTCCGCCGCCTCCGTGTCCCAGATGCGCGTCATCCCGTCGGCGGTCGCGGCGACGATATACCTCTCGCCCCGGAAGAAGACCGCCTCCGCACCCCACCCGGCGTGCGGGCCGAAGCGGCGGTGGGTGCCGCTCTGCACGTCCCAGAGTCTGACCGTCCCGTCCCAACTCCCCGAAAGGATGCGCCGGCCGTCGCGCGAGACGGTGAGCGAAGCGACGCGCTCGGTGTGCCCGGCAAGCGTCTTTTCTACCGCGCGCGTCTTCACGTTCCAGATACGGATGGCCGTGTCCACGCCGCCGGCCACTACGATGGCCTTCCCGCCGTGTATGAAGGTGACCGCCTCGACTGAAAGCCGCGGGTCTGGCCCGTCGAACTGCGCCTCCTGTCTCTCGCTTTCGACGCTCCACAGGCGCACGGGCGAGTTGTCGCCACCCGTCAGGACGTGCTTCTCGTCGGGCGAGAAGGCGACCGCATTGATGATGCCCTTCGACGTCCCGAATTTCTTGAGCTGCTCGCCCGTCCGGCGGTTCCACAGTCGCGCAGTGCCGTCGTTCCCGCCGGTTAGGATGCGCTCGCCGTCGGCCGAGAAGGCGACCGAGGTGATGTCGTTGCGGTGGCCGACGTAGCGTTGGAGTTCGCGGCCGTCGGCCGTGTTCCACGTGCGCCCGACCCCCTCGTCGTCTGACGTGAACACCCAACCCCCGTCGGGCGAGAGGCGCGAGGAGGAGACGCCGCCCTCGCCCTGCTTGAAGCGCCGCACCTCGCGACCCTGCTCTGTGTCCCAAAGGACGGCGGCGTGCGCGCTGCCGCTGATGAGCACCAAGCGCCCATCTGCCGACGCGCTCACGCGGTTAACTCTGAGCGCGTCGCCGCCGAAGCGCTGCAACTCCCCGCCCCCCTCGACGGCGCGGAGGACGGTCGTCCCGTCGTTGGCCCCGGTCAAAACCTGACGGCCGTCGGCCGACACGGCGACGGCCGTAATGTCGTTTTGCGGCAACTCAAGGCGACGGAGCGGTTGCGTGTCGGCCAGCCGCCAGAATACGACGCGCTCGGCGCTCGCTGTCACAAGGGTCTGCGTTTCCGGCAAAAAACTGAGGGCGAGTATGATGGCGTTGAAACTGAGGTCGGGGTTTCTGGCCTTGTGCTCGCCCGCGAAGACGCGCAACTCTTTACCGGTGCGCACGTCCCACAGGCGCGCGGTGCTGTTTGTCTCCTCCGCCGTCACCAGCAGGTCGCCCTCGGGCAGAAACATGAGCGCCGATATGCCCGACGACACCCGCAGAGGTTCGCCGAGCGGCTCGCCCGTCGCCGTCCTATAGATGCGTACCGTCTTGTCCAGGCTCCCCGCCGCACACAACTCCCCGCTGCGCGAGAAGGCGACGGCCTTGACGTAATGGCCGAAGCCCTCGAACTTCTTCAACTCCTCGCCCGTCTCTGCATCCCAGAGCCGGGCCGTTCTGTCGTGGCTACCGGTCAGCAAGCGCCGCCCGTCACGCGACAGGGCGGCGGCCGTCACCCACTCTTTATGGCCGACGAAGCGCCTGCGCTCGCGCCCCGAGGCCGTGTCCCACAGCCCCGCCGTGTAATCCATCGAGCCCGTGAGGATTGACTTCCCGTCCGACGAGAAGGAGGCCGTCATGACCGAGTGCTCGTGCGTGAACAAACTCCTGATGGTGCGCCCCGTCGCCGCGTCCCACAGTTGGAGACTACGATCCATGCTAGCCGTCAGCACGTACGGCCCCGCGGGCGAGAAGGCGAGGGACTTTATCGTGTCGGAGTGCCCAACCTGCGCGACCAGCGTCGGGCGCTCCGCCCCTGCCTCCCGTAGGGGTGCGTTCCCTGAGACCCACGGGCGTGAAGACGCGAGCAGGCTGACGCTCACGACGATACAGGCTGAAATAAGTGAGGCTCTCTTAAACATAAACAACGGAAAATATCATTATATCGACATTCAACCGTATGAAGGTTATTTACCGCAGGCTACTGACTTGTTGGCGAGACGAGAGCGACAGGCAGTTGACGCTTTCTTCTGAGTCTATCCGTGAAGTCGAACAGCGTGGGTTGCTGAGTTGATGAGTCTCCATCCCCTTTTGAAATAAAGCGTACTACTTTAGAGCCTAGTTGTTGGATTTGTGCCTCCGTCCCTTGGCCAGCACTGACGTTTTGGCTCCGTTTCACTATGCCGTGGAGGGCGGGGACATATGCCACGCCGTACTCTAACCACTCAGGTAGCAGGATGGCCTTATCCCCGTCGGTATCGGCGCGGTGGTATACCAGACCATCTTCGACCAGCGCGTAGGTGAGTAGCCCGTGCCGAATCTTTAGTTTCTGGTCGGTGTAGTTGACTTCGGCGGCGGTGGTGTCCGGTTGCGTCGCTGCCAGAATCCTCATCCCCTTGTCATAGGCCAGTTGACCCATTCCCCGGCTCCCCATCGGGCCGGGCTTAAACTCGTTACCCGTCACCGCCGCGGCATGACAGGCGTCAATGACCAATGCTATCTCGCTGGCATCTATATCTCTCAGCCACAGATATAGATCGTCACTGGAGATTGTGTGCGGCATCACCACTTCGGGGTCCCTGCCTTGCCCCGTCCCCGTGTCATAGGGGAACAGGTAGAAGCGCTCGGCGTCCCTGAAGCCATGACTGGAGTAGAAGATCAAGACCACATCTTCCGGCGTGGCCTTCTCGATTTTCCGCGCGTGAGGGATGCCCCTGGTTTCTGACGCGGCCAGTTTCTCCCCCGCGAGCAGCCTCATCACGCTCCCGAAGTTCCTCTTGGTGGCGTTCTTGATCAACCGCTTCTTCCCGTTCACCGTCTCCTCTTCAGAAGTCAGCGATACGTTCACCACCTCACTATAGTTGCCGGTCGCCCGCAGCTTCGCAGCCACCGTCTCGTCAACGAGATGGGCGTCGTTGGCGGCGAACTCCAAGTCCCAGGCCGGGTTTTCATACTTACTGACTCCGACACTGATCAAATACGCGCGCCCCTTCTTGGGTGATAGTCTTCGGGCGAACTTGAACAGGAATCGGGACGTTTCGCTCTTCACGTCGGAAGTATTAAAGGCGTAGGTGGAGAACTCTACATCCCTGACGCCTTCCAGCTGCGGCAGTCGAACGCGCTCGAACACGGCCCGGCATCTCTGTGCGCTGGCGTCAATCGGCTCGCAGCCGATGAGGGCGTTCTGCTTGCGGCCTAGCAGATCACCGTCGCGATAGCCGACGAGTTGCCCGTCTCTGAACAGACGCAGGTCCTTCGCCCCAGACGCGACAACCGGGTTGAGCTCTCGCTGAAACCTGCGCTCGACACCCTCGACCTCGACGGTGACCGCAGCCGTGGCCGGGCCATCCTGCTTGACGTCCGTGATCCTTACCTTCGGCTGGACACGGTTGATGCTCTCCAGCGGCGGCACTTCTCTAAAATAATCGCTGGCGAGTAGGCGTGGGAGCAGACGAGGTTCGTAATACGGTCTCATGAAAATGTCGAGAGGCAGGGCCTCTAGACCTTCGGTACGGATAACCCAATGCAGCCCCGCAACCCGGTCGAGCGACTTATTGGTGTCGAAGCGGCCTTCGGGAGTGGCCACGACCCACTCGTCTCTATCCAGGGAAATCAAAGTCGTTAGCAAGCCATTATTTCGCACGTCCCACAGCTTAATGGTTGCGTCAACGCTGCCGCTGGCAAGAAATCTCCCGTCGGACGATAAGGCGACTGTGCTGACCGACTTGGCATGACCGGCAATAGTTTTGACCGCTTGCGTTGCGGCGACGTCCCACAATTTGATTGTTTTGTCATTGCCGCCGGACACCAGAGTTCTGCCGTCGGGCGAGAAGGCGACTGACAGAACCTCTTCGTCGTGGCCTTCGAGGTTTTTCTGTTTATCTGATTTAACTTCCCACAAGCTGATCGTGCTGCGACTATTTCCCGCAGCGAGGAGTTCGCCGTTCGGCGAGAAAGCGACTGCGTTGGTGTGGACGTCTTGATTACCCGAATGGGTGAAGGTTTTTATTGCCTGTCCGGATGCGAGGTTCAGTAGTATGACTTCACTGAGACTTCCCGCGAGAGCCAGAGCATTCCCGTCCGGCGAAAAGGCGAGGGAATAGACAGAACCGGCTTGACTTTCGTACTTTTTAATCTGTCGGCCGGTTTCGACGTCCCACAACCTCACGCTGCTGACATCGCCGCCCGAAGCGAGGGTCTTCCCGTCCGGTGAGAAGGCGACCGCCCGAATCCAAGACTCATGGCCCTCAAGAAATCTGACCTGCCGGCGAGTTTCGAGGTCCCACAACCTGACCGTTCTATCCATGCTCCCGGAAGCTAACGTTCTGCCGTCCGACGAGAAGGCGACCGCGGAAACGGAACCGGTATGACCTTCCAGAGTCTTGGTCTGCTGCCCCGAGTTGAGGCTCCATAATCTGATTGTATTGTCGTCGGCCCCCGAAGCCAGAGTCCGCCCGTCCGGCGAGAACGTCACCGCATTAGCCGCAATGGCGCGTTCGTCGAGAGACCTGAGTTGTTGACGGGTTTCGACATTCCATAATTTAACGGTGCTGTCGAAACTTCCCGACGCCAGAATCTTCCCGTCGAGCGAAAACTTGACCGAGTGAACCAACTGCTTATGCCCGCCGAGGGCCGTGATTCGCTCTCCCGAGTCGGCATTCCATAAGTTGATTTTGTTGTCGCCGCCCCCCGAGGCGACAGTCTGCTCGTCCGGCGAGAAAGCCACCGAAAAAACTGAGCCGTCGTGCGCCTTGAAAGAGTTGCGTTCCTGCCTCGATTCCACGTCCCATAACTTGATCGTCCGGTCGCTGCTCCCCGAAACTAAAGTTTTCCCGTCCGGTGAGAAGGCGACCGACAAGACTGAATCCGTGTGGCCCGAGAGTGATTTTATTTCTCGTCTCAAATGGACGTCCCACAGTTTGATTGTGTTGTCCCTGCTCGCCGAAGCCAGAATTCTCCCGTCCGGGGAAAATGCCACTGAATACACCCAGCCGGTGTGACTGAGGAGGGTTTCGATTTCTCGTCCTGATGCCACCTCCCATAACCTCACCCTTCTGTCGCGCCCCCCTGAAGCCAGAATTCTCCCGTCCGGCGAAAACGCGACTGTCTGCACCCCGTCTGGAAACGACTCTTCCTTTACGCTCTCGGCGTGTTTCATCAGAGGTCTGACCAGCTCTTGCCCGGTTTCAACGTTCCACAATTTGATCGTGTTGTCTATGCTTGCCGAAGCCAACGTTTTCCCGTCGGGTGAAAACGTCAGTCCCCAGACCCACTTGGTGTGTCCGGTGAGAGTTTGGATCACCCGCGCCCCTTCAACGCTCCACAAAATGATCTTCTCGTCATTGCCTCCCGAAGCGAAAATTTTACCATCCGGCGAGAAGGCGACTTCCCCGACCTCCTCGGTATGCCCGATCTGGACGACGAGGTCGAGTTGCTGGGCCTCAAGCGGGGCGAGGTGCGCGTTCGACAGCAGCCACAGCCAGAGCAGCAATACTGTTTTTGCCAAGCGCGGGATTGTTCTGTGAGGTAGCATTTGATTTACCTGTGCTTTTCGGTCGAATAGACAACGGTTAGGAGGTGGTGAACACTCCCTCATCTCAGCTATGAGAAATTAATCCTTCTATAGTCTCTTCGTGGCATTTAGGTAACATTGGGTCACGAGGGGCTTCATGCGCCGATACTAAGCCTCTCCTTACGCGGTTGTGAAACAACCTCTAGAGGCTAACGGGTTAGCGCGCTGACTGGTTCCTCACTTTCTTCTTGGCCTTATATCTGCCTTGCAACTCCGAGAAGGAGTCGATCTCCTGTTTCAACAACTCCGGTGACGGCCTCTTTGCGGCGAACACATCACTGGAGAGGTGCCCTTCTATGTAACGCGAAAGGAAGTTGAATTTGCTAACGACCTCCTTCAGGACTTCGTCGTCGACGAACACGTCCTTCAGGTTGTTCACCTTGATGTGCTCTTCGAACCGCCTCACGACCCCGCCGAAAAGGTCGTACACGATGAAGGCTTCGTACGTGGTGCGCAACGCCCCGAAACCCTGCTGCAACCAGGCTTCCCGCTCCTCGGGCGACTGTGCCTGGCGCGCCCGCTCCCAGAAGCGCAGGGGCTTGTGCGTCGTCCTAGACTCGTGCTCCGAGAGGGGCGAGTTGTTCAGGTAAATGTAGCCGGGCTTACCGTCGTTAGGCCCCCGCTCGATCCAGTGCGCCACCATCTCGACGCCGGTCTCCGCGCCGTAGGACCGGAGCAGGTAGAGGAAGTGCAGGTCGTGGGTGAAAATTACGACTTGGCGTTCCACGGACTCGCCGACCAGACGCCTCGCGACGGTCTCCTTCCAGTCGCAATCAAGCGACGTGACCGGGTCGTCAAGGACGAGCACGTGGCAGCCCTCGTCCAAGGACGCCTCGGTAAGAAAGTCTGCTAGGGCCACGGCGCGCTTCTCACCCTCGCTGAGAATCTTGTCGGGCTTGGCGACCGCCAGTTTGTTCGAGGGATCCGCCTCTAGGACGATCTGCTTCAAGGTCTCCCCCTTCTGGCCCTTGGTGGAGACCCTGACGTTCAACGGGCAGTTCAACTCCTCCAGGATGTTCGCGAATAACTGTATGTACCGGTCGGTGACGAGCGTCTGGAACAACTCATTATGCTTTTGCGTGATGTGCCTAGTGGATCCCAAGGCCTTCTTGGCCTGCTCGGCCCATTTTTGATGCCCGACGTATTCTTCGATTTCCGGAATGCTTTCGCCGAGCCTCACCCTGTCACTTAACGCCTTCGCCTCCTTCTCCAGTACCTCGATCTCCTTTTCGGGGTTCTTCTTCTCCAGCTCCTGGAGTTCGCCCTTCAGCCCCGCGACGACGCTCTCAATTTCAGATATGGGCGGGGAGGGTGCGCCACCCGCGTCGCGGGCTTGAAGTTCCCTGATGGACTGAAGTGCGGCGGTCTTACGCGCGCGGCTTTCTTCGATGAAGGCCGTGATCGTCTCTACGAGAAGAGAATGCCGCCCCTGCAGATGCCTGTAAGAGACGAACTGGTCGTTAAAGCAATCGAGCTCGACCGAACTGACGGCCCGCCGCTTCCGCTCCAACTCCGTGCGTGCCTGATCCAGCCGTGCCTGCGTGTCGGCTCTGAGGAAGGCCCAGAGGCTGTGCAGCAGTGCCCGCGCGTCGGCGCCCAAATGTTGTTGGCAGAGAAGGCACTTGTCCCCTTCTTCCGGGTAAGTGACGTCTCCGCCAACCTGCTCGCCGGCGAGGGTGCCGGCGAGAGTGTCGGCTGCTTCGATAAACTTATGCCACTCCGGGCTGCCGATGCCCTTGTGGCCGGCGGATTTAAAACGGTCTACCCCCTCGGCCTTAGCCTCCTCTTGAATTTGATTGATTAGCCTGATGTTTTTTGCGACGTCACCCATGACGGTGCCGCCGAGGGCGCTATCTATGGCGCGGAGCCTCCGGATCAACTGCTCCAAATCAGCGATAGCCTGCGTGAGATGCTGTATCTGCTCCGGGATGACGTCGCTTTTTAACTGTGCGATGCGGAGGTCTAACTCTTTGAGCCTTCGGTCCTCGTCCTCGGTCAGGGCGGCGAGCTTTTTCAATTTCTCGGTGTTGGTTTTCGAGTTAAGCCCGGAGAGAAGGTTCCTGACCTCTGACGAAGTCGAGAAGCGAGCGGCGAAGGGCGGGGGGTAAAAAAAGTTTTGGGTCGTGGCCTCCAGTCTTTGACAGCATTCCGTCACCACGTTGCTCAGTTGCGTCAGATACTCGAGTCCGGCCGGGGAGAAACTCAACTTTTCCGACTTGGTCATGTGAATGACCACGCTGGTGCTGTCGAACACGTAGACGGACTTGAGCTCGGGGCAACGCTCGCCGACCTTATAATTGATGCGAAGGTGCTTGTCGGCCTCGGTCAGAATGTCCAACTCCACGGTCGGCTCCCCGACGCTGTCGGCCGGCCGCATGATGTCGGGGAGAATATCTTTATCCCCTCGGCTAAAACCCGCCTTCGCGAGGATGCGCGCGTAGCCCGACTTGCCCGAACCGTTAGCTCCGAAGATCGCCGTCAGAGAGGGGTGGAACGAGAGCGTCTGGTTTCCCGCCAAGGCGTTAACGTTCTGGACGTTGGACAACTCGACGAGTTTCACGGGCCCGTGCCTTTCCGCGGGCCTGATCTCCGCCTCTTGGAGGTACTTCAGCAGAGGCCTTTCGCCACCCCTCTCCCGCAGCCCGGCGTCCTCCAGACACCACTGTATTAACTGGTCATAGTCCTCGCTGGTGAGCGGCGTCCCGGCGATGACGCGATCTAAGGCCGCCTGCTCCCAGAAAGGCCTTGTGCCAATCCATTCTTTAATTTGGGTGAAGATTGCGGACATGCGAGGTCTCCGTCGGGGGGCTAACAATGCGGATGCATGATTTACGCTTGGAAGGGGAGTTGTGTGACCACCTGATTGTTTCTCGTCAAGGGGGCGTGCCTTTGCGCCGGCGCGCCACGGCCGCGCTGTGCAGGTCGCGCTTGACGGCTATGCGCTGCACGTACACGGTGGTCGTGCTGAGGTTCGTGTGGTCGAGCGCGTCTTGCGTCGCCGCCATTGAGCCGGTTTCTTCTGCCACAATGCGCCCGAAGGTGTGCCTCGTCTGGTGCAGATGCACGTGCGCCAGCCCGGCCTCTCGAGCGTAGAGCTTGAGGTTGCGGACGAAGGCATGGGAGGTGAGGGCCTCGCCGGCCAGCTTTCGATGGT
>WUUC01159012.1_pt1 | contig 29254 bp, 25 predicted proteins | sample 6278441 | NCBI WGS metagenome assembly WUUC01 (sample SAMN13675441, study PRJNA597444) | soil metagenome | isolation source: soil | place: USA: Washington | collected 2017-10 | reverse complement strand
GCTTCTTCTTACGAGTTCCACGGCGGATCTCCCTTTTCCCAGCCACTCGTGCGCTTACGGAGGAAAACTTTACCTTCTCTTCGCGCTAGATGTCGACCCATAAACTGGCCGGACTGTGAATTCTTCGCGATTTCAGAGCCGAAGTGAGACGGGATGACCGGCTTGTCCGGCTCCTCCGACCACAAGGATCCGGCCGCCGCCGGAATCCCGCCTCGCCTGCTCGCAACGGCAGGTCAGATGAGGGTCGATGTCGTGACCGCGGAGGTCGTCAGCGCGCTTCGAGCGGAGGGGGTCCGGTCGATCCTCCTCAAGGGTCCGACGGTTGCCCGGTGGCTCTACGACGAGAGGCAGAGTCGCCCCTACTCGGATACGGACCTGCTCGTAGCGCCCGATGCGGTGGAGCGAACGGACGCGGTTCTTCTCTCGCTGGAGTTCGAGCGGTTTTCGGAGCCGATCCCTTTCGATCGTCCCGCGCCGGCAACCGCTTGGGTGCGATCCCGCGACGGAGCATCCGTCGACGTACACAAGAGTTTGATCGGAGTGAATGTTTCACCCGAACGAGCGTGGAGCGTTCTCTCGGCCGGAACCGAGACGTGCAGGATCGGGGGGGCCGAAGTCGAGGCCCTCACCCCCGCGGCTCGCGCGGTCCACGTCGTCCTCCACAGCGCACAGCATGGCCTCCGCTGGAAGGGCCCGCAGGAAGACGTAAAGCAGGCGATCGCGCGGCTGCCCCGGTCGCTTTGGGTCGAAGCCGCTCGCATCGCCGAGGAGCTCGACGCCGGGGGGGCTTTCACGGTTGGATTGCGGATGACCGCAGAAGGCGAGGACCTCGCCAGGGAGCTAGGCCTTCCGCTCTCCGCTCCGACCGACGTAATTCTGCAAGCGGGCAACCCGCCGCCGCTGGCGGTGGGACTCGAATGGTTGACACGGGACCAGGGCATCAAAGCGAAGCTGCTGCTGGTCGCGCGGAAGATCGTGCTTCCGCCGAGCGAGATGCGACGATGGAATCCGCTCGCGCGCAGAGGCCGCGCCGGTCTCTTCCTAGCGTACTTGTGGCGTCCGCTCTGGCTGATCCGGATGCTTCCCGGCGCGCTGCGCGCACTGCGCGCGGCGCGCGCCAAGGCTAGTCCGCGCGAGTGAGCGACAGGTCGAACTCGATGTCGCCCTCGAGGGTGCCGGTCGCTTCGAACGTGGTGACCTCGTTGCCGGCCTCGTCCACCACCGCGTAGCCGACCGGCGGGACCAACGTGAACGAGTAGCGGTCGGGGAAGACGGTCGTCTGGGGCACGAGCGTCATGTCGAAGCTGCCGCCGCCCGGATCCACCTCGGCCATCTGCTTCGACGAGTACAGGACCTCGAGGACCGTCGTCTCGCCGGCGGGGATCGTCAGCAGCTCCCACACCACCGGGTGTCCGGCCTCGTGGTCCATCGGCGCGAGCCGCGACTTGCCGTTGAAGCGGAAGTCTTCGTAGTGCGCCTTCTTCGGCAGGAGGATGTCGAGGAACATCCGGTTCATCCCCGGCTTGTCGTTGCGCAGACCTTTGGGATCGCCCTCGATATTCGGTCCGAGCAACAGCGACGGCGGGCCGTCGGGCGCGGTGTTCCGCAGCGTGACCTTCGTCGTGACCAGGGCCTCGCCGGTCTCCGTGAGTCTGACCTCGGTGTCGATCGTCCGCCTGAGGAAGTAGTCGACCTTGCTCGGCACCGCGTTGTTGTTGAACACGAGCTGGACGTTCGGCCCCGCCGGTTCGTAGCCGCCGTCGGCACCGAGCTCCTCGAGGGCGCGCTGGTCGTCTTCGTCGCGGCTGTAGATCTTGAGGTGCTTCGTCCGGATGGCCTCCGCGACGCCGCTGACGAGAGCGGGCTCGTCGACGTCCGGTCCGTTGAGCTTCGACCAGAAGTCGCGTATCAGGTCCCCGAGGAACCGCTCCTGCGCGGTTTCGTCGCGTCCGAACGCGACGTAGGAGTCGCGCAGGATCACGCTGGCGGCGTTCTCCGGTCCCACGGCCACGTCCAGCCCCCTGCCGCGCAGAGGTCCCGTCGCCTTCGTGAGCTCCGCGAGCGCGAGCGGGTCCATCGCCACGACCCCGTCCAGGCGGTCGCCGACAACCCTCTGGTACATGCGCAGCCAGACCTCTGCGGCAACCGGGAAGTTCGGCGTGGCGTTCGCCTGTTGGAACTCCCGCAGGCCGAACGCCGTCTCGTAGCGCTTCTCGAACCAGGGCGTCGGCGGCTCTACCGAGCCGAACGGGTAGGCGGTGAGCCGCACGACCGGCGCCACCGTGACGAGATCGACGCGCCCGTCCACCGTCTCCAGGATCCCGTAGAAGCCCATCACGCCCCCCGACCCGCGCGCTTCCGACGGCGTCTGGAACGACAGCAGGTACGTGCGGGCCGAGCCCTCGCCGAGCAGTCCAGGGAGCGCGTGGAGCAACGTCTCCGCCCGCTCCGCGGTCGCGGTCGCGTCGGCCACCTTCTCGCGCGCCGTCCGGAGCGCGTCGAAGATCGTCCCGAGGGTGGGTACCGGCGCGCGGCGGAGCTCGTCGGCCGCCTGCGCGAGGAGCGTCCTAACGTTGCCGACTGCAGGAAGAGCAGCCGCGAGCGTCTCGAGCTGCACCTGGCCGTCCCTGTAGACCGCGGCCGCGAGGTCGCCCTTCAGCGCACCGGCGTCGCGCGCCGCATCGATCGCGCTCAGGCCCGCTTTCGCCGAGAGCTCGGCGGCCCGCGCCAGCACCTGGACTGCCTGCGCGTCGCTCCGGACGCCGGGCACGCGCTCTGCGAGCGCAAAGCTCGGCCGGCCCGTGAGCCCGTTTGCCGCGCCCGCCGCGACGAGGGCGGCCGTGAGGTCCTCCTCCGCAGGACGGAGCTGCCCGTCCCCGAAGAGCGCGTTCGCATCGGCCAGGCGGTCCGCGGCCTCGCGCAGGTTCGACCGCAGCGACAGGCCGACGTGCACGGCGTCGGCGACGAGTATCGTCGCGAGGACAACGACTCCGATGAGGACCCGGCGCCGCAGCCGCGAGCGCTTCCCCGGCACGGGGCGGCCGGGGCGATCGGGCGGGGGAGCGGAGCTCATCGGTTCCTCCATGGTCTTACCTGTCCGCCGCGCGGTACGCAGACATCAGGTTGCGCAGACAGTTCTCGATCGAGTATTGGCTGCCGATCATCGCAGCTGCTGCTTCGTCTCGGGGATAGGCGGGCTCGTCAAGCCGGGCGAGGATCGCCTCCACCCATGCCGGCTCTCCCTCTTCGAGCGGGACGCGCGTCACGAGCTCCGGCACGACGTCGGCCTCCGGAGGGACGGCCGGCGACGCGATCACGGGAACGCCGGCGGCCTGCGCCTCGAGCACGACAATGCCCAACCCCTCGAAGAGTGACGGGAAGACCATCAGGTCCATCGCGCCGACGTGGCGTGCCACTTCCGGCGTCTCTCCCGTGATCGTGCATCGATCCGCGAGGCCCATCGAGTGGATCGACTCCCTCACCTCGTCGATGTTGCCCCGCCCTCCGACCAGCAGGAGGTGCACGTCGCCGCGCCGCGTCGAGAGCTCCCGGAAGGTGCGGATCAAGAAGGGGTGGTTCTTCTGATGGTGGAAGCGGCCCACGTGCCCGAGCACCTTGGTCGCAGGGTCCAGCCCGAGGTCCTCCTTGAGCCGGGCCCGCGGCGGGAGGCTCTCGTACGCGGAGAAATCGAACCCGTACGGCACGAGCGTGAAGCGGCGGTCGACCCCCCAGCGCGAACCGAAGAGGTCGCGGCCGGAGCTGTCGGAGTTCGCCAGCCCCGCAGTGGCGCGGCGCCAGATCTGCCGCCGCATCGCCTCCTCGTAGACGACCCGCCACGGCGATCGCCGGGCGCGGGGGACACCGTCGGGCGATCGCAAGGACACGTGGGCGTGCGCGACCCTCGCCGGGACGCGCTCCCGCGCGGCGACCCCGAGGACGTAGCCCGAGAAGTGGTGCACGTGGCTGTGGACGGCGTCGAAGGGGCCGTGCTCCCGCAGGATCCGCCTCAGGTCGCGCGCGTAGCGGACGGGGCTGCGCGCACTGTCTACCGGGAAGATCCTCGAGCCCCGCGCCCGGATCTCGTCGTCGTAGGCGGCCGGCGCATGCCGGTGGGAGAGGAAATCCATCTGGAGCTCCCCCGGGTCGCGCGCTCGGAGCACGTGCATGAGCCACGTCTCGACGCCGCCGCGGTCCATGCCCCCGGTCACGTGCAGCACGCGCATCACTTCGGGATCAAGCCGGTGCGCGCCGGCCCCGGCCGCGCGGGCCGCGGAAGACCTTCGTGCTGCCGGCGTAGAGGACGGCAAAGGGCAGCAGGCCGTTCTGCAGCAGGAAAACCGTCACGTTGTCGGAGTCGGACAACAGGACGACGAGACACAGGACGCTCAAGAACGGGTAGACGAGCCGGCGCACGTCTCCCCTCGGTAATCGGAGCTCGAACCGGCGGATGGCACGGACCAACAGCCCGAAGAGGCCGAACGCGACCGGCACGGCCCACGGGCCAAAGTTCAACATCGCTTCGCCGGCGAGCCCGTAGACGAACGTCGCCTCTTGCACGACCGGCGCGAACCGGCCGCGCCCGTACAGCGCTTCGGTGCCTTCCTTGACCTTGAGGACCGGCCGGTTCGGCCACACGGCTCTGGGAACGACGACGGCGAGCCCGGCCGCGTACGTCCGGCCCCAGCCGTAGTCGTACTCGTCGACGTTGGAGAGCCGGTAGAGGAGATAGCTCTGGATGCTGCTGCGACCGAGGTCGATCAACAGCACGTTGCTGATGTCGTTGCGCGTCTCCGCCTCGAGCTGCGCCCGGCGCCGCGACCCCTCGAACGCCGTCAGCGCCTCCGCGCCCACGCCCTTGTAGAACCCGAGGAGATAGATGAGCAGCAGCACCCCCACGATGCCGGCCGCTATCAGCTTGCGCGTCAGAGGACGCACCCAGATATGCACGACCCCGACCGCCCAGATCAGGGCCCAGACGAGAGTGCTGCGACTGCCGCGCAGCGCGCCGAAGCCGAACCGGAGGGCGAAGACCGTCAGGAGCACGGCTCCCACCACGAACCACGAACGCGCGCCGCGCCGCACCGTCGCCACCAGGACGTAAGCGAACAGCAAGAGGATGGGCAGGCTGTCGGCGAACATGAACATCCACCCGGCTCCGCTGAAGGCCTGGCGCTCGCGGACGTATACGTCGACGTAGCCGGAGAGGCCTCCGAAGCTCACGTATATCCACAGGGAGAAAGCCGCCGCGACGGGGATGGCGACTGCCAGCGCCGTCGTGAAGCGACGCCGGTCGAGCATCCACGTCGTCTTCGGCGGTCGCAGCGTCTGGGGGAGGGAGCGCGGTCCGCGGGTCATCCGGTAGACGATCAGCCCCGCGACGTTCAGCAGCGCCATCCATCCCAACCAGTCGCGCCAGTCCGGCGGGTACGCGACGTAGGCGATCCAATGGTCCCAGTACACGTGGAGCAGGGGGGCGAGGAAGAAGTGCAGCGTTCCGACGATGCCGACGAGCCCGATGGGATCGAACAGACCCACCTTCCCCCGCGCCCAGTCCACGACGTCCGCCACGATCAGCACCCCCGCCGCGAACACTGGGAAGACGAACCAGTGGCGGAACGCGTCGGAGATCAAGAGGAACGTCCACGTCACGAACAGGCAGACGATCACCGCGATCACGAAGCTCTGGGATGCGTGCTCGCTCGCGGCGGGGCGTCCGCGGCCGAACGGCGTGTCCACGCGCCCGCGCCCGACCGCCACGGGCCCGGCGTTCAGGGTCGCCCCCCGTCTTGCCGCGGCGGTGCGAATCCCACCGCGCACACGTTGCTCGTAAAGACACGTTCGAGCCCTCGTCCGCAGATCCGGTACACGAGCCGGTGGAGGCCCGCCTCGACCGCGAGACGCGCCCTCCCCCCGACGTGCGGGGCGCGGATCGGGACGACGCGCGACTGCTCGAACCCCCCCGCGTCGAGCAGCTGTAACAGCGACGTGCTCGTGAAGGCACGCTCGTGCGTCAGGTCCATATAACGGACGTAGCTGCCGGTCAGGCTCGCCGCGTTGGGCGAACGGCAGTAGAAGAACCCGCCCGGCTTCAACGCGTGCCGTGCAGCCCCGACAAGCTCGATGCAAGCGTCGATGCCGGGGATGTGCTCCAACAGGTCGGTACAGAACATGCCGTCGAACGTCTTCTCGTTCGCTCGGAGGAACTCGAGGGCCCCGGCGCACGCGATCTCGACGCCGGGGAGCTTCGAGCGGGCGAAGCCGACCATCGTCGGCGACAGGTCCACCCCGACCGGCGTCACATCGGTTTGATCGGCGAGCCAGAGCAGAAGTATCCCGGTGCCGCACCCGACGTCCAGGACCTTGCTGCCCGGCGGCAGGGGCGCGACGAGAAACCCGTAGTTCAACGTCATCGTCTCGAGGTCGCGCGCGCTCATCTCGCCCGGGTCGACGAACTCGTTCACGCGAGCGTAGTGCTTGGCATAGTCGTGGATGAGCCTCTCGCGATTGCTCACGGCGCGGCCGCTTTCGCCGTCCTGAGGATGCTGAGCGGAGCGAGGCAGCTCGCGACGGCGATCACTCCGAGACTTGCGGTGGCGCCGGCGATGCCGAAGCGGGGGATCAAGGCGGCGGAAGCGACGATCGCGACGGCGGTCACGAGTACGTACGGGAGAAGGAACCGGCCGAACGCGCGCGTCGCGGTGATCGCATGGCCGAGTATCACGGCGAGGTAGTGGACGGCGGCGGCGGCCATCACCCAGACGAACATGTCGGACTGGCGCGCATACTCGGAACCGTAGAGCACGAACAGGATGCGCCGGCCCAATAGGGCCGCGCCGAGTATCCCGGCAATGCCGAGGACACCCGTGAGCGCGAGCATCTTCAGCAGCAGGCGGTTGAAGGCGGCCCAGTCGCTCCGGGCGACGTCGCCTGCCATCCGGGGGATCGCCGCTTGACCGAGCGCGGCGACCAGCGTGGTCCCGGCGATCGTCACGTACGCCATCGCGGAGAACAACCCGAGCTCTCGTGCGCTGTGGGACCGTTCCAGGAACACGCGCGGGATGTTCGCGTGCAGGGAGATCAACGTCGTGGACAGGCCCAGCGGCAAGGCGAACCGAGCGAGCCGCACCAACCGGGCCCGGCCCTCCTCGGACCGCGGCAGCCGCGGCCGCCATACGACCGGACGCGGCGCGGCGACGTCTTCGGAGCGCGTGACGGCCGCACGCACCACCCACTGGTCGTACGTCACGAGGACGAGCGCGGAGCAGAGGGCGGACGCGATCACGCCGGCGAGCAGGCTGCCCGAGACCGCGACGACGGTCCCCAGCGCGACTACAGATAGGACGTTGCGGATGATGAGCGACTTCGCGATCGTGTCCATCCGTTCTCGCTTCTGGAGCAATCCCCAGAGGATGTCGCTGATGGAGTCGAAGGCTTTGCTCAACGCCACGGCGACCACGACGAGCGCCGTAGCGGCGTCGTATCCGAGCGCGAGCACGACGGCGGCGACCACCACGAGCCCCGCGGCCGTCGTGGCCGCCCGGAGATCGACGTACTCGAAGAAGTCGAACTGGTTGCGAGCGTCCGTCGCCAGCACCTGCCGCAGCGACATCATCGCGAGGGTCATGACCGGCGTCGACAGGGCCAGCCCGAGCGCGTACTTCCCGACCATCGCCGGTGATCCCAGCTGCGCCAGCACGACCAGCGTCAGCCACTGGCACAACGCGTAGGTGCCGTTGCCGGCAGCCGTCCACGAGAAGTTGCTTCGCAGCGAAAGCGGGGGCGATGCGCCGGCGGCGGGGGGGATGTCCCGAGGAACCATGTCGACCGGTTGGTCGTGATGTGTTGCCAGGCCGTCTCTCTCCGGGTTGGGAAGCCGAAGGGCGATGGTACGGAAACCCCGGCGTCGAGCACAACCGGGGTCGGCGTGGCGCTCTCCTGCGGCCGCGGTGACGACGGTGACGAACGCGCCAAACCCGTCACCAGCGACGGCGGCGCGTTGCTAGGCTCCCGCCCCGGAGCCCATACGAGGAAGGTGCCATGGAGCCGGCGACACGGATCGCATATGCGGTGGGCGATCGGGAGCTGGCCGTCCGCGTCTTCTCGTTCCTCCTCGACGAGGGGGTGTTGCCGGAAGCCCTCCTGGTACCGGCACGAGACGGCGCTCACGTCCCCGCGATCATCCGGTCGTGCGGTTATCTCGCAGAGGACCGGATCCTCGAGGGGAAGTCCTACGCGAGCGATGAGGGGCTCGACCTCCTGCGGTCGCTCGACCTCGACTACGTCGTGTGCGTCCGGTTCCCGTACATCGTCCCGCCGCCGGTGCTCGAGATACCCCGGGTCGGCGTCACGAACATGCATCCCGCGCTCCTGCCGGCGAACCGCGGCTGGCACACCCCGACGTGGGCGATCCTCGACCGGACGCCCTACGGCGGGACCCTGCACTTCATGACCGCGGGGCTCGACGAGGGAGACGTCATCCACCAGAAAGAGCTCCAGGTGCTTCCCAGCGACACCGCGGACTCCCTGTACCGCCGCGTCCAGGCGCTCGAGCTCGAGATCTTCCGGGAGGCGTGGCCGTGGCTCGCGTCGGGTTCACCGCCGCGGACGCCGCAGGACGAAGCGCGCGCGACGTTCCACAGGAGCAAGGACCTCTTCACGCCCGAGGTGCAGGGGATCGACCTGGACGAAAGGGTCCGCGCGGGCGACCTCCTCGACAGGCTGCGCGCCCTCACGACGAACCGCATCGACGAGGCCGCGTACTTCGAGGCGGACGGGACGCGGTATCGGGTTCAGGTCCGGATAGAGCCCGAACCCGGCGAGCCCTGACCGGAGCGCGCGCCTTCGCGCGCCAGCACCTCGTCGTAGAACCGCAGGATGTCGGGGACCGTCTTCGACAGGTCGAACATCTCCTGCGCGAGCGCGCGTCCCCGGGCCGCCATCTCGCTCGCGCGGCCGCGGTCGCGCAGGAACGCGCAGACCGACCGCGCGAGCCCCTCGACGTCGTCCCGCTCGAACAACAGCCCCGTCTCCTCGTGGCGGACGATCTCCGGGAGGCCGCCGACGGCCGCCGCCGCGGTCGGCACTCCCGCCAGCAGCGTGTAGATCGCCCCTCCGGGGTTCTCGGAACGCGAAGGATGTACGGCGACGTCGAGGTCGGGTTGGACGGCCGCCGCGTCGCTGCGGGGGCCCAGGAACGTAAGGACAGACGCCACCCCCAGTGACGCGGCCATCGCCTTCAGCTGCGTCTCGTACCTCCGGCGCCCGTCGAGCTCGGCCCCGACGATCACGAACCGCGCGTCGGGGAACTCCCGCAGGACGCGGGGGATGGCTCGGATGAACAGGTCGTGCCCCTTCAGGCCGAGCCGCTGACCCAGGTACCGCTTGGGGCGGTACATCCAGGCGACCATCCCCACGAGCGGAACGCCCTCGTCTACCCCCAGCAGGCGTCTCAGCTCGCCGGTGCGCGGCGTCATGTACCGGGACGTATCGCAGCCGCTGTACGTCTGCATGATGCGGTCGTCTGCGACGCCCGCGGCGAGGTAGAGCCGGTGGGTCGCGCGCGACGTGGCGACGTAGTAGTCGCGCGGTCCCCGCGTCCACAGGTCGGCGCGTCTCGTGTGGGGCGACTCCATGTGCAGCGGGCCGTGGACCTCGAAGATCCGCGGGAACGCAGGGCGCCGGCCCGTGGCCACACGCAAGAGCAGACACGGTGCGACGTGGTGGACGTGCACGAGGTCGGGCTGCAACGCCGTCAGCTCCCGGCGCAGACGCAGCGCGTTCGCCACCGTCTTGGCGGGGTTCGCGGGATAGAGATTGGGGTCGGCGTCGATCACCGGGAGCCCGCGGGAGGCGTAGCGTTCCGCCATGTCCCCGCGCGCCCGCGCGGGAAGGATCGTCGTCACGTCGAGGCCTGCCTCCGTGAGCCGGCAGACCTCCTCGTAGACGAAGACACCGCCGAGGTTGTCCTTGACGACGTGGACGACCTTCACGATGCAGGTTGCGCAAGCGGGGGACGGTTCAATACCGCTCTGGCCGCCTCTACGACCTTGCCCGTTTGTTGGTCGAGCGAGTTCTCGGCTGCAACCCTTGCCGCGTTCTCCGACATGGTCCGCCATTCCTCCGGTGACCCTAGGATGTCGATCAGCGCGGCGGCCAGCGACTCGGTGTCGTTGGGCGGCACAACCCGTCCTGCGCCGCCAGGTTCAACCAGTATGGGCATGTCCCCGACGCGCGTTACGACGACTGGCAACCGAGCGGCGAGCGCCTCCAGAAGTGCACCAGGCATGCCTTCGCTATGGGAAGGTAGGCAGAAGACGTCGGCGCGCGCGTAGAGCTCCCTGAGACCTTCGACTCCCACCCACCCGGTGAACTCCACATGACCGGCCACGCCGCAGTTGGCAGCTAACTCCTCTAACTCGGTTCTTAGCGGACCATCGCCCGCGAGGATCAAATGCGCGTCAGGCGTTGCCTCTAGCACCGAGGCCATGGCCTCGACGAGCGTCTGGGGGCCCTTCTCTCCGGTGAGCCGACCGACATAAAGGATGGTCCGTTGCTTGCGTCCTTCAAGGCTGCGCTCCATTTCGAACAGGAAGGGGTCACGCAGCGAACGGTATGCAATCACGCTCGACATGTCCGAGGCATATTTTCGGTCCAGGGCGTGGGAGGCGACGGCTATCGCGTCCGCCCGTCGAACGATCGCCTTCGTGACTGCCGCGTAGATCCTGTACGTCAGTCGGATTGGCCACTCGTCGTACACACCCAAGGCCGTTTCCTCGATGTCCCCGACTGCCCATACAAGGACCCGTTTTCGCGACGACCGGGCGACGCGGTACGCAAGAACGGAGTAAAGGTTGGGGACCACCAGCCAGACGAGGTCTGCTTCTCTCAGCTTTTTGCGCAGGAGTTGCAATGCGCCCGGAGCCTTCAGGAGGAAGGTGTACTTGTGGAACCAAGGGAGCTCGATGACCGAGGTTCGAGAGTCCAGTTCTAACCTCGACCATCCAATCGGGGGGGATGCCTGGGAGAAAATCCGGCAGTAGATGAATAACCGCGGGCGATCTGGCGAGAACATGTCGGCGACGCGTCGCCAGTCGTAGCCTGTGCTTGAGTAGTACCGACCATCGCCCGTCCGGCAAACACGGTCATCAGAAACCACGGCGATGTTGATGTCTTGAGCCCCGGCGTCAGGGATTGACGTCATGTTGTGTGCGTTTCAATCCCCATGTTGTGTGCGACCTTGGATGCAGATCCCAACTGGAGGATGGGCGCACCTCCCGGAGTCAGGTCGTTTCCCACGATCGTGTTGTGAGAGCTGCTCGCGTCTTCTCGAATCTGCGGGTTCTGTGTCGTGGTCGACTGGTCGTCGCCGATCTTATTGCCGGTGACGACGACCCGCGTGCATTCGTACAGCCTCACGCCGTGGGTATCCGACCCGGTGTCGGTGGCCCTCCCATTATTCATCACGAGATTCCCCGAGATGAGGCCATTCGACTGACCGAGCGCGCGGATACCGGTTCGTCCATTCTCAAAGATGCGGTTTCCGGTGACGGAGTTCCTCTTGCCACCGAGGTATAGCAAGACGCCGTACTGGGCATTCCCGATGACATGATTGCCCTCGATCATCAGATCGCCTGTGTCTGCGGCGGCGAAGATCCCGCTATGGCCGTTTTCCACGACGTTGTTGCCCCGAACGGATGAACGTGCAGCATGCTGGTTGAGTAGCACCCCGTGCGCTCTGCTTTGGGTGACGAGATTCTCGGCGACCTCTGAATACTTCGCCTCGACGTAGATGCCGTTCCCGTTCGGCCCGTCGGGCCGCGCACCACAGCTCCTGCAGATGTTGCCTTTAACAATGTTTCGCTCACATCCGGGAAAAATGTGTATCCCGGACCAGCCAGAGGACAAGATCGTGTTGTCTGCCACCACCGAGTCTGTCGTGAAGATCGTGCCGCCGGCTCCTGAGGGCAGTACGTCGATACCGTAGTTAGCGGCGTCCTGAATAGTGTTGCCGATACACGCGGACCCGACTACGCCGCCGAAGCGGATGCCGTCCAAGCCGGTTCCGCGTACGACATTCCCGATGATGGTGATCGCGGCGTACGGCCCGCCTCCGGGGCACAGAATTCCCGAGGTTCCACAATCCAAAAGGATATTTCCCACGATCGAGACACGTGTTGCCTCGGCGCCCTGAGTGTTTCGCCGATATGTGATGCCGTCATCGTGAGGCTTGTCCACGATGTTGCCGGAGACAGTGACTTCTCGCGCGCCCCAGAGGACGATTCCATCGAAGACCCTGTTCTTGCAAATCAACCGGTTGGAGTCGATGACGCCGCGCGACGCGGTATCTGCCTGTATTCCAGAGAAAGACCCGGTCTCTGGGGCGCCCTCGCTCGCCTCGAGGTAGTTACCCGAGATGTCGAAGTCGTGGACATCGGCGGCGATGTAAACGCCGCCTTGGTTGGAGAAGTTGGAGACAACAGCATCGCGTCCGACCATGCGGTTGTTCCGGATCGTCACGTCACCCAGAGCAGGACTCGAAGCGGCCGGATTCGCATAAGAGCTGGCGGGACTCGTCGTGTAGGCCGCGATCGCCCACGCATGCCACGACTTGACGTCACAGTCCTCGATCGACGATCTGGAGTGCAAGAGGATCACGGCGTCGCCAGGCGGAGTCACCTGGTCGTTCGCGTCTAGAACGAGACGCTGGATCGTGACGTCGGACCCTCCCGTAGCGACAACCGTACCGCCGGCTGCACCGGAAGCCAGCCTCAGAATTGAACTGGCGCGGCCTGCCCCGAGGAAATGCACCTTCGTAGGGACTCTCAGGGCTCGCAAGAGCAAGTAAGTCCCCCGCGGGACGTAGACGACACCTCCTTGCGGCCCAGGCGTATCCAGCGCGGACTGGATGGCGTCGGTGTCGTCGGTCGCTCCGTCGCCGACGGCTCCATAGTCCCTAACGTTGAAAACGAGCTCGTTTTTTCGGACGAACTCGTCCTCCTGCGACTGCGCAGATGCCGGTGTGGATGTAGCCGCCATCGCGCCCGCGGCCCCGACCAGCCCGAAGCGGGCCGATCTTCCGATGAACGCTCTACGGTCGTAAGGCTGCGCCAAGATCCTTCTCCTCCGAATCTGGGTGAACCTGGAAACGTTACCGATTCAGAGGCGTTTCCGCCAGACCCGGCATCAACTGAGCGTTTCGGCCAACGATATGGGGCTCGCGGACCCGTTTAAGCGGACCCGGTTAAATCGTGGAGACCCTTGGCCACGCGCCTATCGGCCAGCGACGGCCAACGCGCGACGCAGACGATACCGACGGCGAGCTTCACCGAACTTCCGGATCTCCTGGTCGAGCGTCTACCTTCTCGTTAGCGTTTCAAGCGCCAATCGGATTCCTCATGAGCCACGGCTTCTTCCCCCATCGGGTGGTCGCAGAGTTGGACGGAAGGGAAGAGTAGCCTCAGAATCGCGTGCCTTGCGCGGGCAACGGAGGACTTCACGTTGCTGATTCTGTGCCGATGGGGTCGCGGGTCACGACCACCGCCACTAAGGACCTCACGTGGACGACGTCCATTCCCTAAGAAGCCGTGGGGCGCTTCCGCTGTCTGGCTACGTCTACGAATGGAAAGGCAGCTGGGCACTTCGGCCAGCAAGCAATGTGCTTACCGCGTGCTTCGCAAACGCCATCGACGACGTGAACGCGGGCGAGACGGCGTTGAGGACGTGGAGCGAGGTCCCGTCTTTCACCAGCACGAAGTCCATGACGAGCTCCCGGGTCGGCCAGTGCACCAGCTGCGGCCGTATGCCTACCTTGTCGCTGGGCTGGAGATCGTCGAGCCTCAGCTCGGGGACGAGCGCCGCCGCCTCGCGGTAGACGACCTTCTTCAGGTACTTCCTCGTCTCGCTGCGGGCGGCGCGGCGGAAGTCTTTGTTCCTGCGCAGGAGGAGGAGGTCACGGCCCGCGATCACGGGGGCCTCGCGCCCCAGCCCACGCACGCCCCGGTAGCCCTCTCTCCCGAACGCGGGCAGTGCCGTCGGCCCCGCGTAGACGTCGCCGTCGGCGCCGCGCGTCAGGTGGACGCCGAGGAACGGGTTGCCGAGGTCGGGAACCGGATAGATGCTGCCCCGCACGAGGTGGGCGCTCCGCGGTGTGAGCTTCCTGTAAGTCCCCTTGAAGGGGATGAGCTTGTACTCGCGGCCCGCTCCGAACGCATGCGCGATCCGATCCGCGAATGCGCCCGCCGAGTTCACGAGCCACCCGAACCGGATCGGGCCCAGCGACGTCTGGACGTGATCCCTCTCCAGGACGCGCTCGAAACGGGCACCGTAGGCGATCTCCGCCCTGCCGGACGCCTCGAGGTCCGCGGCGAGCGCGGCGAGGATCTCGACCGGCTTCACGACGGCGGTGTCGGGGGAGTGGAGCGCGACGTCGTGGGTGCGCGCGTGTGGCTCCAGCTCAGCGAGGCGGGCGCGGCCGACGAGCGATGCCCTGGCGCCGGCTCGATCCGCGCGGGATTTCAGCTCGGCGAGCTGCTCGGTCTCGGCCTCGTCCCGGGCGACGACGACCTTGCCGGTCTCCTTCAGCGTCAGGCCCTTCGACCTGCAGAACTCCTTCATCAGGCGGTTGCCCTCCGCGCAGAAACGCGCCTTGAGGGAGTCCGGCGTGTAGTAGATCCCCGCGTGGAGCACGCCGCTGTTGCGTCCGCTCGCATGCGCGCCCAACGCGGGCTCCTTCTCGAGGATCAAGACGTTCCCGGCACCGGCGGCGATCAGCTCGCGGGCGATCGTCAGGCCGGTGATGCCGGCTCCGACGACGAGGAACTCACAGCTCTTAGACGTCACGGTGCGCGTTCGTCCCGACCCTCTTCCGCCGGCGGATGGAACCGGCTACTCTTTCGCGCCTATGGAAAAGATTAGGATATCGCTCGCGCAGGTCAATCCCACGGTGGGCGATCTCGAGGGCAACGGGCGCCTCGTCGAACGGGCGATCTGCGCGGCGAAGGAGGCCGGCGCGGACCTCGTGGCCCTGCCGGAGCTGGTCCTGACCGGATATCCGCCCGAAGACCTCCTGTTGAAGCCGTCGTTCGTCCGGGACAACCTCCGCACGCTCGATGCGGTCGCCGACGCCGCGCGGGACGTCGCCGCCGTCGTCGGTTTCGTGCAGCCGGACGGGCGCCGTCTCTACAACGCGGCGGCGCTCCTCGCCGAAGGCCGGGTCCAGGCCGTCTATCGCAAGCATCTCCTGCCCAACTATGGCGTGTTCGACGAGAAGCGCTATTTCGAGGCCGGCTACGGGATCGTCGTGGCCGATCTCGGGGGGGTCCGCCTCGGCATCACGATCTGCGAGGACCTCTGGGGAGAGGAAGGCCCGCACGTCGCCTGCGCGGCTGCCGGAGCGCAGCTGATCGTGAACATCAACGGCTCCCCGTACCACCGGGGCAAGGGAACGCAGCGCCGTGAGCTGCTCGAGAAGCGTGCCCGCGACAACGGTGTCGCATTCGCTTACGTCAACATGGTCGGCGGTCAGGACGAGCTCGTGTTCGACGGTCAGTCCTGCGTCATATCGAGCGACGGCACGACCCTCGCGCGTGCAGCGCAGTTCGACGAGCAGCTGCTGACGTTCGACGTTGCGGGCGGCGCCGTCCTGGGGTCCGAGACGTCGCACGTCGGGGAGCCGGTCGAGATCGTCGGCCTCGCCGCGGGCTCCGGGCCGAAGCCTCCCGTCGAGGCGGCGGTCGCTCCCGAGCTCGACGCGGTCGGCGAGGTCTACCGCGCGCTCGTCCTCGGCGTCCGGGACTACCTCGGCAAGAACGGATTCGGCCAGGCCGTCATCGGGCTGTCGGGAGGTATCGATTCGGCGCTGACGGCCGCTATCGCCGCGGACGCGATCGGTCCCGGGAACGTCCTCGGCGTCCTGCTCCCCACCGACTACACGTCGCAGGAGAGCCTCGACTACGCGGACGACCTCGCGCAGAGGCTGGGGGTCGAGAGCGTGACGTTGCCGATAAGCGACGCATACGAGGCGCTATTGAAGACGCTCGACCCGATCTTCCGAGACACCCCGTGGGGCCTCGCGGAGGAGAACCTCCAGGCGCGCGTGCGAGGGACGCTGCTGATGGCGATCTCGAACAAGACGAACCGCATCGTGCTGACGACCGGCAACAAGTCGGAGATGGCCGCGGGCTACGCGACGCTGTACGGGGACATGGCGGGCGGCTTCGCGGTTCTGAAGGACGTGCCGAAGACGCTGGTCTACGAGCTCTCGCGTTGGAGGAATCAGGAGTCGGAGGTGATCCCGGTCGAGATCATCGACCGGCCCCCGACCGCGGAGCTTCGCCCCGGGCAGCTCGACACGGACTCACTGCCTCCGTACGAGTCGCTCGATCCCGTCCTCAAGGCGTACGTCGAGGACTTCGAGAGCATCGGTGCCATGGTCGAGGCCGGACTCGACGAGGCGGTTGCGGGGCGGGTCGTGGCGATGGTCGACCGCGCCGAGTACAAGCGCCGCCAGGCGCCGCCCGGTGTGAAGATCACCGACCGCGCCTTCGGCCGCGACCGCAGGGTTCCGATCACGAACAGGTACCGGGTACCGTCGCAGTGAGGTTCCGAGCAGCCGGCCACACGTCAGCTCCCCGTCGCGGGGCGCGTGTAGGGTCCCGGGTCCCGAGTTGCCACAAGGAGGACGTCGAAGGTGTCTGAACTCGCCCTGGTTACCGGGGGCGCCGGATTCATCGGCTCGCACGTCGTCGAGGAGCTGGTGACCGAAGGCTTCCGCGTCCGCGTGCTCGACACCTTGATAAAGGGGAAGCTCACGAGCATCCAGTACCTGATCGACAGCGGTCAGGTGGAGTTCGTCGAAGGCGACATCCGCGACCGGGACAGCGTCGACCGGGCCGTCCGCGGCTGCGACTACGTGTTCCACACCGCGGGCGTGCACATCGTCCGCAGCTTCGAGTCGCCGGATGAGTGCATCGAGGTCAACATCCGGGGTTCCTACAACGTCTTCCGGTCGTCGCTGAACCACGGCGTGAAGCGCGTCGTCTTCTCGTCGTCGTCGAGCATCTACGGCGATCCCGAGCGGCTGCCGATGAGCGAGGACGCGCCGGTGAACGCGACGGAGCCGTACGGCGCGAGCAAGTGGATGGCGGAGCAGCTGCTCGTCGTCCTCGCGAAAGAGGGCCTCGAGTACAACGCGCTGCGGTACTTCAACGTCTACGGCGAACGCCAGGCCTCCCACGCCTACTACACGACGGTCATCACGACTTTCATCAAACGCATCCTGAACGGCGAGCCGCCGGTGATCGACGGCAAGGGCGAGCAGTCGATGGACTTCACGCACGTGAGCGACGTTGCCCGCGCGAACGTGCTCGCGATGAAATGCGAAGCGCACAACGAGATCTTCAACGTAGGGACGGGCCTCTCGACGACCGTGAAGGAGCTGGCGGAGATCCTCCGAGCCGCGCTCGGTGCGGACATCGTGCCTCAGTTCAGCGGCCGCCGGACTCTGGTACAGCGGCGCCAGGCGGACACGCGCAAGGCGGAGGACCTGATGGGCTTCATCGCGAAGACCGACGTCAGGACCGGGTTGACCGACGTCGCGAAGGCCATCGCCGCCCAGCCCCACCTCTACTGATCGCGGCCGCAGACTTCACGCAGAGGACTCGTTTTCGCCATGGCGGGGCCACTCCGTATTGTGGAAAACCTCTTGCGGTGTGCTAGCTTTCGCCAGTATCTTCCAGGGAGTTTCGCGGAACACAGGGCGTAGCGAGGTGTCGAGGGGGGATCGCACCGCGTTGCGCGGCGGGGCCCTTACCGTGGTGCCGGTTAGAGGAGGAAACGATGTTCGGCGACACATCGAACGGGCGGGTCACGGGGGCCGAGGAGACGCCGCCCGGGGCTTTCGACCACCGCCAGGCCCTCTTGGAGGGGAGCAAGAAGATCGGCGTCTGGGGGACGGGCCATATCGGCTACTCCTCGATGTGCCACTTCGCGGAGCGGGGCGTCCGTGTCGTGGGCGTGGACGTGGACCTGGAGAAGGTCCGGTTGATCAACAGCGGCGAGAACCCGATCTTCGCGATGGACTACTGGCTGGGATTCACCCCCAAGTACCTGTACGAGACCGGCGTCGCGCGCGCCACGACCGAGTGGGGGGAGCTGATCTCGCCCGACGTGCTCGTGCATCTCGTGTGCATCCCGACCGAGCAGTACGGCAAACCCTACTTCGACATCCTCGAGGAGGTCTGCCGGAAGCTCACGGCGTTCCGCGACGTCCACACGGAGGGTCCGCCGGTCGTCATCATCGAGTCGACCCTTGCGCCCAGCACCGCCGACAACGTCGTCATCCCCATCTTCGAGGAGGCGGGGATGCGCGTCGGGCGGGACGTCCTCATCGGGTGCGCCCCGCGCCGTGACTGGTTCGGGACCCCGGACAAGTCACTGCGCACTCTCCCGCGGATCATCGGCGGGACCGACCGGAAGACGACGACGGTTATCAAGGACGTGCTCGGCATCGTGTGCGAGAACCTCCTGCCGGCTCCCGACCACCACCACGCGGAGGTCGTGAAGAGCATCGAGAACGCGTACCGCCACATGGAGATCGCGCTTGCGAACGAGCTCGCCCTGGCCTATCCGGGGCTGGACGTCCGCACCGTGCTCGAGCTCGTCGGAACGAAGTGGAACGTCGGGACGTTCCACCCGAGCCTCGGCGTCGGCGGCTACTGCATCCCGCTCGCGAGCCTGTACGTGCTCGAGGGCGCCACCCATCCCGAGTACCTGACCCTGCTCGAAGCCACGGTCGTCTCGTCGGAGGCGCAGCCGAAGCGCGTCGCGCAGTACCTCGTCGACCGGGGCGACGTGAAGAAGGTCGGGATCCTCGGCCTCTCCTACATCGGCAACGTCAAGGTCTGGTCGCAGAGCCCGACGATCGAGATCGTGCGCGTCCTCAAGCAGAACGGGATCGACGTCGCCGTCCACGACCCCCACTACTCGCCGGAGGAGATCAAGGGCCTCGCCGATGCGGACACGTTCGACTTCCCGGCCGGCCTGAACGACTTCGACACCGTGATCGTCGTCGCCGGCCACCGGGAGTACGAGGCGCTCAGCCATGCCGAGACGGTCGGCTGCCTGACGAGCTGCAAGCTCGTCCTCGACAACGCGGAGCTGTGGAGGGACATCGACCTCGTCGGGCACGGGATCGAATACCACCTCGCGGGCGATCGCAACTGGCTCGGCACCGCGACCGGTCTGCCGCCGACGAACGACTTCGCGAGCTCGAACGGGGCGGCGATCGTCTACGAGACACGCAGGGCGATAAAGGACGCCGTCGACTGACGATGAGCCTCCGGCCGACGCAGCTGGTTGCCAAGAGGGCGTTCGACGTGACGCTCGCGACGCTGACCTTGATCGTCCTGTCGCCTTTCCTCGCCGTGATCGCGCTGCTCATCAAGGCGACGTCGCGGGGGCCCGTCCTCTACCAGGACGTGCGCGCCGGCAGGGACGGGCGGCCCTTCGAGATGATAAAGTTCCGGACGATGGTCGACGGCGCGTCCGCGCTCGGCCTGGGCCGGATGGTCGCGAAGGACGACTGGCGCATCACGCGTGTGGGCAGGTTCCTGCGCCGCACGACGCTCGACGAGGTCCCGCAGCTGCTCAACGTGCTCAAGGGCGAGATGAGCATCGTCGGACCTCGTGCGGGGACGCCCGAGCAGATGTCGCGCTGCTCCGACCTGCACCGCAGACGGCTGGAGGTCCGGCCCGGGATGGCCGGATGGGCATGGATACACGGCCGCAACAACATCCCGTGGAGCGAGCGCATGGAGCTCGACGTCTGGTACGTCGACAACTGGTCGTTCTCGCTCGACCTGAAGATCGTGGCGCGCTCTTTCGTCTTCCTCTTGAAGGGCGACGGGATCTACGGCCCGGACGGCGTGACGACCGACGTCGCCGCCCCCGCCGGGGCCGGGCCGAGGACGATCGATCTGGAGAGGGACGCCGCGCCCGCGGGCTCGACGGTCGATCTCAGGGACGAGGAGCGGACGCCCACGGAGACCGGCGCGAGGAACGCTTCGTGACCGGGCGCCCGGCCCTCCTGGGCGGCGACGCGCTGTTCCCGGACGGACTCCGGATGTTCCGCCCCACGCTCCCGCCCTACGAAGAGCTGGCGCCCGACGTCGCCGCGCTGTTCGAGACCGGCATGCTCACAGCCGGCCCGCACTCGATCGAGTTCGAGCGCAGGCTCGCGGAGCATCTCGGGGTCGAGCACGTCGTCGCGGTGTCGAGCTGCACCGTCGGCTTGGTGCTCGCGTGCCAGGCCCTCGATCTTACCGGCGAGGTCATCGTCCCGAGCTTCACGTTCATGGCGACGGTTCATCCCCTCGCGTGGAACGACGTGGATCCCGTCTTCGTCGACGTGGATCCCGAGACGTGGAACATCGACCCGGTCCAGGTCGAGAAGGCCATCACGAAGAACACCTCCGCGGTCGTCGGCGTCCACCTTCTCGGAACGCCGGCGCCGGTCGAGGCACTCGAGGAGATCGCCGACCGCCACGATCTCAAGCTCGTGTTCGACGCAGCCCACGGGTTCGGCGCGCTCCACCGGGGCGAGCCGCTCGGACGCTACGGCGACGTGGAGGTCTTCAGCGCGACGCCGACGAAGGTGCTGGCGGCGGTCGAGGGCGGCCTGGTGGCCACTAACGACGCCGAGATCGCTCGCCGCGTCCGCGTGGCGCGCAACTACGGGAACCCCGGCGACTACGGGAGCGAGTTCCCGGGGCTGAACGCTCGGATGCCGGAGTTCAACGCCCTCGTCGGCATGAAGAGCCTCGACATGCTGGAGGCCAACGTGCTGCGACGGCAGGAGATCGCCGCGACCTACAAGCGCCGCATCGGCGCGCTCCCCGGGATCACGTTCCAGCGGATCGAAGACGAAGACCGGTCGTCGTTCAAGGAGTTCTCGCTCTTGGTCGACGAGGCCGCCTTCGGGATGACGCGCGCTGCCCTCGCTCGCGCGCTCGGCGCCGAGGGCATCGACAGCCGCTTCTATTACGACCCGCCCGTGCACCGGCACGACGCGTACCGGGACCGCATCGACCCCAGCGCGATCGACCTGCCCGTGACGGAGGCGATCGCGCGCACGACGATCACGATCCCGATCTACTCCCACATGGACGACGTCACGGTAGACGGCGTTTGCACGGCAGTGGAGCGTGCGCACGTGCACGCCGCCGAGATCGCAGCGCGCGTAGCGACCTCGGTCGAGTAGCTGCACCAACGCCACGTCGATTTACGTTTGAAGCCTGTCCCCACGACTACGATGGAGACTGGGCGGTCCCAGGGAGCCGGACATGACAAAGCGAGCTGACGCCGTAGCCGTAGTCGGGGGGTCGGCCGCCGGCTTCTTCACCGCAGCGCGCGTGGCCCGTGCCGGTCGTCCCGTCACGGTGTTCGAGCGAGGCCGCGGGCCCGACCCGTCCGATCGTTCGCTGATCGTGACGAGCCGCCTGCGCGACATCCTCGGTCCTCTCGGCGACCGGTGCATAAAGAACGAGATCCACCGCTTCGAGGTCTACGCGAACGGGCTGGTCGCGGAGTTCCCGCTCAGGCGGCCGGATCTCATCATCGAGCGCTCGATCCTGATCCGGGACCTCGCGGAGGAAGCGCGCCGGAGTGGTGTCGACGTCGTCTACGGGGCCCGCTTCGAGGGCATGGAACCGTCCGCCGCCGGGATCTCGCTTCGCACCAGGAGGTCGGGCCGGGGCCGAGGCGACGAGATGACCGCGGGGGTAGTGGTCGGTGCCGACGGTGCAACGAGCTCGGTGGCTCGGGCGGCGGGCTGGGGGTCCCAGCCGACGGTCCCGCTCCTACAGGCGATAGTCGAGCTCCCCTCCAGTTTCCCCTCGGATACGACGCGGGTCTGGTTCCGTCCGTCGGACACCCGCTACTTCTACTGGTTGATACCGGAGGGCAACGGCCGCGGCGCCCTCGGCGTCATCGGCGAGGACGCCGCGGCCACGCGGGAGCGCCTGGACCGATTCCTCGAGGAGCAGAGCTTCTCGCCCCTCGGATACCAGGCCGCGCGCATCCCCGCGTACTCGCGGTGGATCAGAGCCAAGAAGCGCATCGGCAACGGAGACGTCTACCTGGTCGGCGACGCCGGGGGCCACGTGAAGGTGTCGACCGTCGGCGGGATCGTCACCGGGTTCCGCGGGGGCCTTGCGGTCGCGCACGCGATCGAGAAGGGCTCGGACCGCGAGCTACGTGCGCTGCGGCGCGAGCTCGATGCCCACCTGCTCGCGCGCAAGGTCCTGCACCGCTTCTCGACCGAGGACTACGTCCGTCTGCTGCGCATGCTGAATGCGTCCGCCAAGCAGCACCTCAGCGTGCACACCCGCGACGAACCGCAGCGCGTGCTGGTGAACCTGGTCCGGGCGCAGCCGAGGATCCTGCTGCTCGCGCTGCGCGCGCTGATGCCGGGCAGAGCTGCCGTCTAGCTTAGCTACAGCTTCGACTTGCCCGATGTGGAGAGCGTCCCGACCGCCGCCGAGCTCGAGCCGGTCCCGCCGGGATAGAAGCAGGCGTCGGGGTCGTTCGACGGCCCGCCGGGGAAGATCGCCTGGCACTCCGCCGTCGTCTTGCAGACGCCGTCGCACGTGGTGAAGTCGTCGGGGTCGGAGCAGCAGCAGGGCACGGCATCCGAACCCTGGATGCAGCAGTTCACGCCCGTGCAGGCGTCGCAGAGGACGTTGTGCGGGATGCAGGAGACGGCCCCGGCTCGGTTCGCGGTGAGGGTGAGGATCGCCGGAGTCGCCCAGGCGACGACGGCCGCGCCCTTGAGGAAACGCCGTCGCTCGATTGCCTCCTGTGAAACCAGACTCGCTTCCGTCATCCGACGCTCCTCCTAGGTGCTTCCGAAGCATACGAAGCATAGATGCCGCTCTCTCCGGAAACAACCAGAATTTAGGAGTTCGGCCTACCTAGTTCTGCGGGGCGGCCTCGAGAGAAGGTCCGAGAGTGCCCTCACGGCGGCTCCCGTCTCGCCGTAGGACAGGCGGACGCAGGCGGCGCCCCGGCAGAGGCGGTTGAGGACCCCGATGACCTCGGGGTCTACCCGGCGGACGTACGGCGTCGCCAGCGCGGCGGCTTTGGCGGGCGTCAGCTCTTCGACCACGAGGGGATCGCCGCGGCGGAACCTCGGGAAGACGAGGAGGTTCGGCGCGAGGGGCTCGGTGCCGATCGAGAACGTCGCCGGCGGCACGAGGAAGCCCCGCACCGGGCGCGGGGCGGCGGGGAGGTCCCTGAACGCCGCTGCGACGCCCTCCCACGCAGACGGCTCCTTGACTCCGAGCGGCTTGGGGAACGGCGCAACCTCGCCCGTCGAGACGTCGATCGGGGCGACGTCGTCGCTGAGATAGGTCCACCCGTCGCGCAGGAGCGCGAGCGTGAGCGTGGTCTTGCCGGCTCCGGACTCTCCGGCGAGCAACAGGAGCCGGTCGTCCCGCGCGACCGCGGCCGCGTGGAGCGTCACGTAGCCGGCCAAGCGCGCTTCGACGATCTCGAGGATGCGGTAGCGCATCGCGTCCACCATCGCCCAGACGTCGTCGTGGGGGATCTCGAGGTCGCCCTCCGCCAGGGCCATCTGCCCGCCGCCGTGGCCGACACGGAACGACGCGTCTACCGCGCCCGGCGCGGTGGTGAGGAACGGATCCCACAGCCGCGTCAGGAGGGCTTCGATCTCCTCTCGATCCGTGTCGATCTCGACGAGCGTGTTCACCAGCTGCAGCCGCAGGGTCACCTTCGGCTACCGCAGCGCCGCGACGAGCTCCTCGGGGTCGTCGCGTGCGACGACCTCCGCGGCCTTGATCGTCCGGACGAGGTGGTGCAGCTCCATCGCCCCCATGTCGCCCACGCGCAGGATGCCGAACAAGAACGTGAGGAACGCGCCGCGGTTGACGTTGCTCCCGTCCCGTCCGCGCAGGGTCTTCACGACGACGAACTCGGGATGGAACGGCGGCCATCCCTCGCACTCGAACGCCCCGTCGTCCGTCATCTGCACGTACGGCTCGTCGGCGAGCACGAGACCCGCACGTGCGGCGCGCAGCCGGAACGGATCGCGGTTGAAGATGTCCCTCGCATACAGGCCGAAGCGATTGCCGGCGCTGCACGCGGCTACGAGATACGAGGGCCGCTCGTCCGCTTCGAGCACCGCGGTCACCGTCCGGAGGAGCCGTGCCCGGACCTCGTGTATGTCGCGGTGAGCGAAGAGGTGCGCGTTGCCGTGGTACAGGCTGGGAAGCTTGCGTGTCCTGGCGGCGGGCTCGTCCACGACGAGGCTGAAGATGCCCTCGTGGCGCGTCTCGCCGTCCGCGGGCTCGCCCCACGGAAGGGGAAGATCGGCGAGCAAGCCGGGAGCCGTGCACCGGGCCTCCAGCCATGCGTCGCCGTCCTTCACCCATAGCGAATCGACCCAGACCAGGTCGTCCCCGAAGGGATCGCCTCAGGTCTTGACGGTCTGAGGGATCCTGCCGGACTCGCTCATCACCCTCCCAGATCGCCGCGGACACTTTGCGTCACACTAACAACGCGCCTTTTACGGCGATGTGATCGACGTCCGTATCGGTCGCGTGCGAACGTAGTCGTGTCCTGAGATCCATCGGCACCGACCGGCGCGGGAAATGAGCCTGAATGACTAGTCATCGCCCTCCGGGGAACCCGGACATTTCGCTTCGCGGGGTCAACGAAAGACGAGCCGGCGGGGCGCGCGATCTGGTACCGGTGCCCTATGGAGGGCGACGGGGATGGCGCCGAAGCCATTACGAGACGGACGCGACGACGGAAAGAGGATGCTGGTGCTGAACGGACTGCGGTGGCTGGTGGCGGCGACGCTCGTGTTCCAGATCTCCGCGACCGTCGGCGCGGGGCTCAACCCGCCCGAGACGTTCACCGCCGTCCGCCCCGCCCTGCGCGCCGCTTCCGGCCGCTAGAACCCCGCCACGGGCGGCAGACAGTTGCTCCCGTTCGCGTTCGCGTCGCAGACGTGGAACCCGCCGGTCGCACTCTCGAGCAGGGCCGCGTTCGTCGTGGGCCTGAACGTCCAGCTTCCGGAGTTCGACGAGTTGCCGTTGCCGGAGATGCGAGCGCCGAGCGTTGCCGTCAGCGTCCTGTTCCCGTTGCTCCATACCCACGTCGCCGCGTAACGGTGGTTGCGCGAGATCGTTCCGCCGGTGACGACGCCGAGTCGCGGTGAGGTGTCGCCCGGCGTGCAATCGCCCGTCTGTGTGCTGCCCAGCACGATCCGGTCGCTCTCCCAGCAGATGGAGTTGCCGGCCTGGGGGCCGGTGGCGGTGTCGACCGGCTGGTTGAACGTGACCGTGAACGAGTCGCCGGTGTCGAGCCTGTTCGCGTTGCCGCCGTTCGCGAAGGCGACGACGCTCGCGACGAAGCCGAGGCGCGCTCCCGCGACCGGGTTCCCCTCCACGCTCGTCCACGAGGCGTAGGACGTCTGCACCTGGTAGCAGTGCCACGTTCCCTCCGGAGAGCCGAGCGCATGGGTGTAGGACGTGCCCGTCTGGGTGATCAACTCGGTGAACGAGGCCGCGGCGCAGTCGTTCACCAGGGGATCGGGGGCCGGCGCGGACAGGATCCTGTAGCCGTCGCCGTTCTGGCCCGCCGTCCAGGTCAGGTCGACCGCGTGTCCCGCCGGCGCAGTCGTCAGCGTCCCGGGCGCGTAGAGTGACGTCAGCGCGAACGTGTTCCCGCCGTTGCGGACGTCACCGGCGAAAGACGCGTGCGTCCCGTGCGACATCCCCGCCGCGCCGACGAGCGCGAGCAGTACTGCGGCGAGCACCGTCCCCCTGCGACGTCGCATGATCGGCTATCCCCGGGCGGGGAGGGGCATCCTGCGCGGACGCCAGATCGTCCACAGCGCAAGGCCTCCCAGCCACAGTGCCGCCAGGGTGAGGGCGACCAGTCGTCCGACGGGGGTCAGCAGACCGCCGACGACGTAGCCGAGGTACGGGACGTGGAACTCGTAGCGCAGCCCGCGGCCCTGTGCAGGGATGCGCCAGTCGTCCGTGACGCCGTTCGCGTCCCCGCGCGTGACGAGGAACCGTCCGGTCTTCTTCTCTTCGATGCGGACGACCCGGTGGCTCACCAGCTTGTCGGCCTGGCCGGGCGGGTGGAACGTGACGACGTCGCCCGGAACGAGCTCGGACGCCTCGACCTCGCGGTCGAAGATCATCGAGCCCACGGGGATCGTCGGCGACATGCTCCCGGACAGCACGCTGAACGTCCGGTACGGAAGCAGCCGGGGACCGATGGTCGCCACCAGCAGGACCACGACGACGACCGTCCCGAACACGGTGGCCGCGCCCTTCACGAACGAGGCGAGGCGGCCGGAGGTGTCCCCGGCCGCCCGCTTCGCCATCTCGGCAGCGCCGGCCGAAGCCGTCGCTTGCATCTCCGCTCCCAGCGTCGACACGTCGTTACTGCTCGAGGGTCCAGGTGAAGTCGGCGGACGCCCTGCGGCCCTGGTAGGCGTTGCCGGTCGTCTGCGGCAGCTTCACACCGATCGTGTAGTAGCCCGTGACGCCGGTGTTGAGGGCGCCCACGCCCAGAGGCGTCGTGCTGTCGTTCGCCGTGGCGAAGGCACCCAGCGTCTTGCTCTCGGCCCCCGCCGCCGCGAAATCACAGGTGTTGGGGGTCACGAGCTGCGTGTTCCCGTAGACGCACGCCGCCGGCACCGTGCGAGCCGCGTCGGTCCAGCGCTGGACGTACAGCTGCACCTTGTCGCAGGGGTCGGCCGTGCCCTTGTAGGTCTCGCCCGCGGTGTCCCCGGGGGCGCAGGCGCTCGAGTAGAGCTTCAGCGCCGAGGCGTCGAGGCTGCCCTCGTTCTTCACGTTGACGTTGACGGTCGCCGAGTCGTTCGGCTTGCGCAGCGTCGCGCCGGTGAAGAGCGCGTCGCAGTTGTCGTTGACGTTCGTGTCGGTGCTCGTGCCGGCTCCGGTGGAGAGGCACGTGGTGCCCGCTCCGACCTTGTTCGACAGGACGAGCGTCCCGTCGGCCCACACGTTGCCGGGGTTGGCCGTCTGCGCGTTGAACGTCGCGTAAGTCCCGCCGCCGACGATCGCTCCCACGACCGCGACCGCTCCCAATGAGAGGAATATCTTCTTGCGCCGCTGCTGCCGCTCGTCCTTCTCCATCGCTTCCCGCTGGCCCATTCTTCTTCCCTCCCGTGGTCCCACGCGTGGCCTTTCCACGCACATGGGGTCGACTGCTTGGGTTATCGAAGGTCGAGAAAGGGGTCTGAATAGTCGAACCGGGCCATTTACTAGTCGTTCGAGGGCCCAAAACCGCCTTTTCGGGCCGCGATGACTAGTCATCGCGCCGGGAACGGGGCCGCGCGGGCCTTTTGGGGACTAGGCCGTTTGTCAAGAGCGCCCGAGAAGATAGTTAATGAGTAGGTTAGGAGACCCCATCGACGAGACCGGAGGCGGGATGGACCAGGAGCCGGGCGCGCAGCGACCGAGCGGGCAGGCGGGCCAGACGTTCGAGAACGCCTCGACCGGCATGAGGAAGAGGTCTCCGATGATGTTCGCGGTGGTCGCGGCCTGCTTCCTGCTGCCGTTCGTCAGCTTCGCCTGCTCCGGCCAGAGGGTCTTTACGTTCTCGGGCCTGCAGCTCGTGACGGGGGCCGAGGTGGACGAGCAGGAGATCCAGGAGGACCTCTTCGGGAGCGAGGCCGGGGAGCTCTTCCCGCCCGAAGCGGATGTCGAGCAGGAGACGGAGAGGTCGGGATCGGAGGGCCTGGCGGTAGTCGCGTTGCTCGCCGCGCTCGTGGGGATCGGCGCCGGCTTTGCTCCGGGGCGCGGGCGCTCGGTGTGGAGCGCCGTCGCAGCCGTGGTGGGGGCCCTCTCCCTGGCGGGACTCAAGGTGAAGCTGGACGGCGACGTCCAGGAGGAGGGCGAGGGCATCATCGACCTCGAGTACCGCTTCGGCTACTGGTTCACGTTGCTGCTGTTCATAGCCCTTGCCGTCGTCCACATCCGCTACCTGAGGTCGGCGAAGGACGAGGTCAGGGCTCCGCCGCCGCCGGTCGGCCCCCCATAGACACAGGACACGAGACGAAAAAGGCCCCCGGAGGTTCCGGGGGCCTTCTCTTGTGAAGCTGGGACCTAGAAGTCCATGTCGCCGCCGCCGGGCATGGCGGGGGCCCTGTTCTTCTCCGGCTTGTCGGCCACGATCGCCTCGGTCGTCAGGAACAGCGCCGCGATCGACGCTGCGTTCTGGAGAGCCGAGCGCGTGACCTTCGCCGCGTCGATGACGCCGGCAGCGAAGAGGTCGCCGTACTCGCCGGTCGCGGCGTTCAGGCCCTCACCGGGGCCGAGCGTGCGCACCTTCTCGGCGACGACGCCGCCTTCGAGCCCGGCGTTGTGCGCGATGACCTTCAACGGCTCCTCGAGGGCCCGCTTGACGATGACCGCACCGGTCGCCTCGTCGCCGTCGAGCTCGAGCTTCTCGAGCTGCTCGCGCGCCTGCAGCAGCGTGACGCCGCCACCGGCGACGACGCCCTCCTCGACGGCGGCCTTCGTCGTCTGCACCGCGTCCTCGATGCGGTGCTTCTTCTCCTTGAGCTCGACCTCGGTCGCAGCACCGACCTTGATGACGCCGACTCCGCCGGCGAGCTTCGCGAGACGCTCCTGCAGCTTCTCCCGGTCGTAGTCGGAGTCCGAGCGGTCGATCTCCGCCTTGATCTGGTTCACGCGGCCGGTGATCTCGTCCGCGGAGCCCGCCCCCTCGACGATCGTGGTGTCGTCCTTGACGACGACGACCTTGCGCGCCGAGCCGAGCATGTCGAGCGTGACCGACTCGAGCTTGAGGCCGATCTCCTCGGAGATGACCTGCCCGCCCGTCAGGATCGCGATGTCCTGCAGCATGGCCTTGCGGCGGTCGCCGAAGCCGGGGGCCTTGACCGCAGCGGCCTTGAAGGTGCCGCGGATCTTGTTGACGACGAGCGTCGCGAGCGCCTCGCCCTCGACGTCCTCGGCGACGATCAGCAGCGACTTGCCGGCCTGCATGACCTTTTCGAGGACCGGGAGGAGGTCCTTGACCGCGGAGATCTTCTGGTTCGCGATCAGGATGTAGGGCTCGTCCATGACGGCTTCCATCCGCTCCGCGTCGGTGACGAAGTACGGGGAGATGTAGCCCTTGTCGAAGCGCATGCCTTCGACGAGCTCGAGCTCGAGGCCGAAGGTGTTGCTCTCCT
>WUUC01219234.1_pt1 | contig 29313 bp, 23 predicted proteins | sample 6278441 | NCBI WGS metagenome assembly WUUC01 (sample SAMN13675441, study PRJNA597444) | soil metagenome | isolation source: soil | place: USA: Washington | collected 2017-10 | reverse complement strand
GCTCGACCTCGCGAGCATGGGTATCGCAGCCATCATTCAGGAACAGCGCGAGGCGCTGGCTTTGTAGCCGAGCGCCCTTGGTATGCGCCAAATCGTGCTCGCGAGCAGCAACAGGGGCAAACTTGCGGAGTTGCGTGATCTGCTTGCCGCGCTTCCTTTCACAATCGTCTCGCAGTCGCAATTTGGTGTGGCGGCCGCCGAAGAGACGGGGCCGACCTTTGTCGAAAACGCGATCATTAAGGCCCGTCATGCCGCGGCCCATACCGGCCTGGCTGCCATTGCCGATGATTCCGGACTCGAGGTCGATGTGCTGCATGGCGCGCCAGGCGTTTACTCGGCCCGCTTTGCCGGCACCGGTGCCACGGATGTCATGAACAATACAAAGTTGTTGAGCGCACTTGCGGGGATACCGGACGAGGCGCGCGAAGCGCGATTCGTATGCGTGGTGGTGTACATGAGGCATGCGGATGATCCGATGCCCATCATCTGCAGTGGGATCTGGAAAGGCCATATCCTGAAGGAACCCCAAGGCAATTACGGCTTCGGCTACGATCCCCTATTTTACGTTCCGACCCACGGTTGTGCCGCCGCAGAGTTGCCGTCGCACATCAAGAATCGGATCAGCCATCGCGCACAGGCCTTGCGCCGGCTAGTCCGCGTGCTGAAGTCTAGACAGCGTGCCGAATGGTGACCGAGCCTTGGTGACCGCGATGCCGCCTGGGCGGAATTTCAATTTTTCATCTCTGCCGCCGCTGGGTCTATACATTCATCTGCCCTGGTGTGTGCGCAAATGCCCCTATTGCGACTTCAATTCGCACGAGCTGCGCGAGGCTCTGCCCGAAGCACGGTACATCGACGCGCTGTTAGAGGATTTGGAACAGGAATTGCCTCGCGTATGGGGGCGGCGCATCGAATCCGTTTTTATCGGCGGCGGTACGCCCAGCCTTTTTTCGGCCGCGGCGGTCGAACGACTGCTGGGAGGACTCCGCGCACGCATACCCATGCGCCCGGCGCTGGAGGTCACGCTAGAAGCCAATCCAGGCGCCGCTGAGCGCGGAAGATTCGACGAACTGCGTGGCGCGGGCATCAGTCGCTTGTCCATCGGCGTACAGAGCTTCGACGACCAATGTTTGGAACGACTCGGACGTATCCACAACGCGCAAGAGGCCATCCGTGCGCTCGATGCGGCGCATGCAGCCGGATTCGAAAACATCAATATCGACCTGATGTTCGGATTGCCCGGCCAGCACCTAGACGGCGGTATGAAGGATCTACGCACTGCGCTAGCGCTCGCGCCCACGCATGTCTCGTTCTACCAACTCACCATCGAACCGAACACCCTGTTTCATTATCAGCCGCCCGCGCTGCCGGACGAGGACCTCACATGGGAGATGCAGATCCAGGGACAAGGACTTTTGGCGGAACACGGCTATACTCAATATGAAGTTTCGGCATACGCAAAGAGCAACCGACGCTGCGAGCACAATATGAACTATTGGCAGTTCGGCGACTATTTAGGAATAGGCGCGGGCGCCCACGGTAAATGCACCTGTGCGGCGACGCAGTCCATCCATCGGTACTGGAAGCATCGGCAGCCGAGACATTATATGGCATGCGTCGGCGCCGGACGGGCCATCGCGGGCGATCGTTCGCTGGACGCACAGGAGGCAACGTTCGAATTCATGTTGAACGCGCTGCGCCTGACGGCAGGTTTCGATGTGGCACTATTCTCCGAGCGCACTGGACTGCCCGAGCGCGCTTTGGAGCCGCAGGTGACGGAGCTGGTGGATCGCGAACTCCTATGGCGCCGCGATGGCAGAATCGGGGCAACGTCCTCATTGGGACAGCGCTTTCTGGACGACGTCGTCTCAAACTTCCTGCCTTGCGATGAGCGCGCTCATTGAAGACCTTGTATTGAGCTGTCCGTATTGTGGGCAACTCATGGAGATCGACGTCGATTGCACCGGCGGGGATCAGACCTATTATGAAGATTGCCAGGCCTGCTGCATGCCCGTTCGATGCTTGATAAGTGTGGATGAAAGCGGCAATCTGGCAAGCTTCTCGGCACGCAGAGACGATGAGTAGGCGGGCGATGAGCAAACAATACATACCCATACCCTGCGACATCTATAGCCGCTATGAGCTTGCCATAATACGCAGGCAGGCGCTGCGCGTCGCGTGGCGAGGCCCGCGCGGGATCGACAGGGTCGAACATCTAAAACCCATGGACTTGCGTACCCGATCCGGCGGCGAGTACATGATTGCTTGTGACAGGCTGGGGCAAAGGCGAGTGATGCGGCTCGACAGGATAAGAAGCGTAGAGCCACTACAGGGCGGCCATTAGAGATTTACGGAATCTAGTCGCCACACGCTTGCTCAGGCACACACACTGCGTTCTCCATAGCCAGCCCTGTCGGGCAGTCGGGCTTGCTGTGCCCGCTGCGGTTACGTATGATCGCCAGTTTTATCGATACCAGCGGGGAATGATCGATGAAGGCTGGCATACATCCCGACTATCATGAGGTTACTGTTCATTGCAGCTGTGGAAACAGCTTCAAGACGCGCTCGACCTACGGCAGTGACGAGCTGCAGATCGAGGTATGCGCGCAATGCCATCCCTTTTTCACCGGCAAGCAGAAGATGCTCGATACGGCCGGACAGGTGGACAAGTTCCGCCGGCGGTTCGGTAACACCTAAGTCCACCTGTTGGCAGTGATTTGGCGCGCGCTGGATGCAGTCGCGCCGTGCCGTTATGCGCGCTGCTGCTGGCTAGCTCGACATACGCCTGTCCGGCAGATCGCATAGACGCAAGGGGTCTTGTCGCCGAGGTCTACGACGGCGATACGATGCGCTTGATCGACGGCCGCTGGATACGCTTGATCGGCCTGGACACGCCGGAACTTGGACGCGATGGCGAGACTTCGCAGCCGTTTGCCCGGCGGGCGGCGGATGCGGTCCGGGATCTATTGGCGCGACATGACGATCGGGTGTTGATGCGCTACGATGTGGAAAAGCGCGATCACTATGGCCGCGCGCTAGCGCACTTATATCTACCTAATAAGACCAGCATCACCGCATACCTGCTGCGGGCGGGTTTGGCTACGCATTTAGTCGTTCCGCCGGACCTCTACAATCTCGATTGCTATCGGCAAGCGGAACACGAGGCGCGAACTGCGAAAGCCGGCATTTGGAGCCTTCCGCGCTATCGGGTGATCGCGTCCAGCGAGCTCGACCCGGATGCCCGCGGCTTTCGGCTAATCGAGGGAACCTTGGAGCGGGTCGGCTACAGCAGCGATTCGATATGGCTCAATCTCCAAGGTGACGTGGCCCTGCGCATTGACCGCGAGGACCTCGCCAACTTCCCGCATGACGAATTTTCCAGCCTAGAGGGTAAGCAGGTCATCGCGAGAGGCTGGCTCTACGCACATGAGGGCGAGCTCCGCATGCAGATTCGTCATCCTGCCTCTCTTGAGTTGAAGCATTAGCTGCTCTGCCTTGCACCTATCCGGCCGACACTGCACAACTTGAAGCGATTTGATAAGCTTAGCTGGTGTGGGCAGGGATACTAGCGGTGGTCGACGGAGGGAATGACGCACCATCACCGGTCAGTTCACGCACGCCGTGAAGCATACGTATCACCCTATCACAACTATAAGTTCGCAGCCGGCAATTCACCCGCCAATGGAAGCGTATTCAGGCAAGATCAAATGGGACGCATAAGCCCGTACTTTGATATCAAAAAGGACTCCAAGGGCAACGAGTACATGGAGGTGTATCTAGAGGGAATCGCGCTACTCCGGCTGGTACTGAGCAACAAGGGCACGTCCTTCACGATGGATGAACGGGTGGAGCTCGGCCTGGATGGCCTGCTGCCGCCGCAGGTCAACACGCTCGAGCAGCAGGTCGATCGGGTGTATCGCGGCTACCTGCGCGTCGCCGACCCGCTTGGCAAGTATCAGTACCTGCGCGCCGTGCAGGAACGCTCGGAGATTCTCTTCTACGCCTTACTGCAGCGCCATCTAGAGGAGATGCTGCCGATCGTGTACACGCCCACCGTCGGCCAGGCGGTGCAGGAGTACAGTTACATCTACCAGAATCCGCGCGGGCTGTCGTTCTCGCCACTGAACATCGACCGTGCGCACGCGGTAGTGAAAAGCTACCCTTGGTACGACGTGCGCATGATCGTCGCAACCGATTCATCTGCGATACTGGGTTTGGGTGATCAGGGGTATGGCGGCCTCGCGATCGCAATCGGCAAGCTCGCGCTTTATACGGTGGGCGGCGGCGTCAGCCCGTTTCATACCTGCCCGGTCAAGCTCGACGTAGGCACCGACCGCCTTGATCTGATAAACGACCCAACTTACCTGGGCGTACGTCAGCGTCGCATGCGCGGTGAAAGCTATCTTGCGTTCCTCGATAAGTTCGTCCGGGCGGTGCATGGCCGCTGGCCCAATGCGGTAATTCAATGGGAAGACCTGTCCAAGGAAGTCGCCTTCAAGGTGCTGGAGCGCTACCGTCGCGAAATTCCTTGCTTCAATGACGATATTCAGGGGACAGGGGCGGTGGCGCTGGCAGGCCTGATCTCCGCCTGTCGGTTGAGAGGGGAGCCACTGACCGAACAGAAGGTGGTTGTCTTCGGGGCAGGCGCGGGGGGCATCGGCGTAGCATGGGCCATCGTTGAAGGGTTAGTACGTGAGGGTCTGAGCCGCGAAGAAGCGCATGGCCGCGTGTTCGTACTCGACTCGAAAGGTTTGGTAGTGCACGGCCGCGCCATGGACCCGCACAAGCAGGCCTTCGCACAGCCCGCAGAGCGCATCGCCGGCTGGCGGGTTGCCGGACAAGTGCCGACATTGCTTGAGGTGATTCAGCACGCGGGCGCCACGGCGCTGCTGGGGCTAAGTGGGCAAACCGGCGCTTTCAACCAGCCGATTATTGCAGCGCTCTGTCAGAATACCGCGCGTCCCATTGTCTTCGCATTGTCGAACCCGACCTCGGTGTGCGAGGCCCTACCCGAGGATGTCATCAAGTGGAGCGACGGACGCGCAATTGTAGCGACCGGTAGCCCATTTCCGGATGTCAGCCACGAGGGCGCGGTGTATTCGATCGGACAAGGTAACAACGCGTTTATATTTCCGGGCTTGGGATTTGCTTCTATTCTCTGTGAGGCGCGCGAGATCAGCGACAACATGGTTCTGGAAGCCGCGTACGCGCTCGCCGATTACACGGCTGCGCAGCATCTCCAGTCGGGCCGCGTTTATCCGCCGGTGCGCGAGCTGCAGGAGGTCAGCGTGCGGGTAGCGGTACGCGTTATTCGATGTGCCCTTAACGAAAAGATAGCCGCCAGGACAGATCTGGAAGAGCGCGACATCGATGCCTTTGTACGCGCCCGTTTCTGGAAACCGCGCTATTTACCCTTCGTTCGGGGCCAGTAAGAAACCTGGTTCACCGCAAAGACGCAGAGGTCGCAAAACAACAAGCAGCCGCGACAGTTCGGCCGGAATCCTATTGCGTTCTATACGCCTTCTATTGCGTTCTATACGCCTTCGCGGTGAGATTTAACTAGAGCCGACCGTCAGCACCTTGGCGTCGCCGCGCTCATCCTGCGTATGCAGGATCACCGGTCGCCGCCAGATGCGCTGGATATACTCCAACACCTTGGCGGCACGCTGCGCGTCGAGACCCCGCCCATCTATTTTGTAGTCGTGGCGCAGTTCCAAGGTGCCATCGGTCTGCACCTTTACTGCGCCGATGGTAGGCGCGCCAAAATTGAACTTAGCGCTCAGCAGCGACTCGCGCAAGTCATTGATATCAGTCTCGTCGACCCTCACCTCGCCGCTTTTTTTGGCCGTATATCCGAATAGACCCAGTTCCTCCGCGAGCTCCTCGTCCAGATAATTGCGGACAAAACTGAAGTCGTCATCTTCGATCATGATCTTGCGTGCGGCGTCCAGACCGCGTCGGTCCATGATCTTGCTCCACATCGAAAAGCCCAGGTGATATGGGTTGACGGCGAGCGCGATCTGCTGGTCACCCGCATACGGCCGCACTACATCGGAGTGCGTCTTGATCGCGTCAAGATACATTTGCTGAGGCAGGAAATCGGCCTCGCTCAACAATCGTGCATGCCAGTACGAAGCCCACCCTTCATTCATGATCTGACAAGCGAAGACGGGATAAAAATAGAAAGACTCCTCACGCACCGCCAGAAAGATGTCTCGCTCCCAATCCTCCAGTTCCGGCGCGTAATGGGCGATGAACCACAGCAGGTCGTACTCCGGGTACGGCGGTACGGGCGCACGCCGCTTCTCTAGGTGGATGCCCGGACCGTGCGGCTCCGTGAGCAGGGCATCGAAGCGGACGTGGAACTCATCCGTAGCTTCCTTCTTGGAATCGGCCAGGTAGTGAGGATACAGAGGGCGGCGCAACGGGTGGTGCACATCGATGTGCTGTTCGAGCGCCAAAGCGGCGTCCAACACGGCCTCGACACGCTGCGCCCCGTGTTCCTCGATGGCCGTCCCGATCTGCCGCGCGTGCCCTGCCGCCTGCTCGACAATATGATACCCAACCTGCTCCTGGCTGCGCCTGAACAGCATATTGTTCTTCGCGAAGTCGGCGTGTCCGAGCACGTGCGCAGTGACCAGCGTGTTCTCTTCCAAGCTGTTGTTATACGCTAGGTAAGCGCGCCCCGGATTGCCCGGGAACACCACTTCGAACAGACGCGAGTGGCCCATCCGGTGCTGAATGAGCTGATAGATGTAGCGCACCCCGAACGACCAATGCGGCATGCGCACCGGCAGCCCATATACGGCCACCTCCATCATAAAACTGTCTGGCACCAGTTCGAAGTCGACTGGGAAGTAATCGAGGCCTGCCCGGCGCGCGAGCGCCTCCAGCTTGTCGGCATAGGTACGGAGACTGGTTGCCATACTAGGCGGCCTCGTCGGCTTGTCCACGGAAGAAGCTGCGGATCGCCTCCCACACGTCTTCCTCGTCGGTCAGGGCGTACGCGCCCACGGGCAAATTTTCTCCTGTGAGTCGGCTGAACAGCTCTCCAATCTCGGTATCCAGCCCATCTCGACTCGGCGGCGAAGTCTCGACGTAGCCCATATAGTTCGACACGCTCGCTAAGCGCCGCAAGCCCGCCAGGGCAGCTTCGCGGTCCTCGCGAAAGTTATCCCCATCTGAGGAATAAAACACATAGATGTTGTAGCGCGCAGGGCTGTAACGCTCGTCAATGACATGTGCCACCTTATCGAACGCGGTCGAAGCGACAGTGCCCCCTTGGCCCCGGACCTGGAAGAACTCGTCCTCGTTGAACTCCCAGGCGTGGATGGTGTGCGCGACGAACACGGGTTCAATGCGCGTGTACTGCCGTCGCAGGCCTTGAATAACCCAGAAAAAAAACGTCTTCGCGAGTTTGCGGTCGCGCTCGGTCATGCTGCTGGACACATCCAGCGCAAAAAAGACCACTGCTTGCGTAGCTGGACGCTGACGTTTGACCAACTGCCGGTAGCGCAGGTCCTCGTTGATGAACACCGGTCCCTTCGCCTGCACTGCGCGCCGCTTGATGGATTCCTTCAGAGAGCGTCGCTTGTCCAGGCGCGAACGCGCCCCACGCCGATCCCAGCCCTCGCGCGTGAACTCGTCGTCCTCCATAGCGCCGGCCTTCGATTGCAGATTCGGTAGCTTGAGTTCCTCCCACAACCAGTCGATGATGTCGTCGATCTTGAGTTCGAGCACGAACTCGAGACCTCCCTCGCCCCTGCCGCCAGCCCCCTTGTCCTTGCCCTGACCAGGGCCGCGGCCCGGACTCAGTACATCGCCCGGTTTTGCCGTGCCTTGCCCGACGCCGCTGCGACTACCCGGATCCAACAGTCGAAAGCGGTAATGTTCTAGAAACCGGACAGGTATGTGTACGGTGCGATTGCCGTTGTTGCTACCCAGCACATCCGCCCCGGAGATGATCTCGGGCAGGCTCTTACGCACGGCATCGCGTACCTTCTCGTTGTGGCGCAACCAGTCGCGCGCACCTCGCGAGAACAAGTCGTACCAGCCGCCATTTTGCTGTCCGCCGTCCGATGTCGCGCTCGAACTCATGGTCTTGGCATCCTGTTCAGCCGTGTGTCCATCACGTCACGAGCGTTCGTCGTACAGGCTAGCTTACTCCTGCGACAACAACGTCGTCACGTAGTTAAGCGCCTCTTTGGCGCTGTGATCATCATAGCCATATTCCTTTACGAGGCGTTCCTGCACTGCCGAGATCTTCTGCTGGGCCTCCTCGTCCGGCCGTGCCGCCGAAGTCACCAGCCGCAGTACGTCGCGTCGCTCCTCGAACAGGTACTGCTCTATCGCTTCGTGCAGCCTTGAATGGCTGTCCAGCGTGAATTTCTCACCCGCCTTATAGGCCACCATCGCTTTACGCACCACCTCCTGCCGGAACGACTGCTTACCCGATTCCGAGACCTTGATCTTCTCCTCGACCGATCGCAGGAAGCGCTCGTCCGGCGCGCGGGATTCGCCCGTAATCGGGTCCGTAATTTCGCGCTGATCCAAGGTAGCTTCGACCTCGTCCAAGTACTTTTCCAGCAATTGCTGTGCCTCTTCCTCGAACGACGCGAACAAGGCCTTGTGTACGTCCTCTTTAACCCAGCGGTTGTAGAAGTCCTTGCGCGCCAGCACCAGGAAATCGACCCACTGGCGTTTTTCCTTGGCATCCTTACGGGCATCGTGCTCAATGGCATCCTTCAAGGCGAGCAGCACCTCCATGCTGGTGAGGCTGCGCGCCTCGCTACGGGTAATGGCATTGGAGATCGCGTTGATAACGAAGCGTGGACTGACACCGGTCATACCCTCGTCTGGCGATTCCGCATGAATGCGTGCGACCTCGGTTTCCGAGAACCCCTCGACATCCTCATGCGCGTACAGCCGCAGCTTCTTGGAAAGATCCAACTCTTCGCGCTCTGGCGCACGCAGTCGGGTGAGGATCGCGAAGGTGGCCGCCAGCTTCAATGCATGTGGGTCGAGATGCACGTCCCTGAATGCCGCCGCATTGGAAACAAGCTTCTTGTAGATGCGCGCCTCATCAAGGTAATTGAGGGTGTAGGGCACCTTGATGATCACCATACGGTCGAGCAGGGCCTCGTTTTCCTTCTCTTGCAGAAACTTGTGGAACTCCGCCATATTGGTATGCGCGACGATGGTCTCGTCGAGGTATATGAGCGGAAAACGAGACACCTTGACGTTCTTCTCCTGTGTCAAGGTCAGCAACAGGTACAGAAATTCACGCTTGACCTTGAGAATCTCGATCATCTCAAGCACGCCGCGGCTCGCAGCATAAACGGCGCCCGACCACGACCAAGCGCGCGGGTCACCTTCGTCGCCGATCTCCGCCACCTTGGACAGATCCACCGATCCCACCAGGTCGGCAATGTCCGCCGTGCTCGGGTCGTGCGGCGCATACGTACCTACGGCTAGGCGTCCAGCCTCGGAAATAAAGATGCGTTTAACCGGGAATCGCATGAAGTCCCCATCAAACTCGTCATCCATGCGTGCGCGGCAAAACGGGCAGATCTCGCCCCTAATGTCTACGTCATAGGTGTCTCGAAAGGAGGCGCGCAGCGAATGCGGCACCAGGTGCAGAGGAGACTCGTGTACCGGACAGCCGTCGATGGCATACAAGGCCCCTTCTTCAGTGTGGCTGTATTCCTCCAGCGCGCGCTTGAGCAGGATGACCAGCGTGGACTTGCCGCCGGATGGCGGGCCCAATAGCAGCAATAGGCGCCGGCCCACATCCGAACCGGCGCTGGCGGCCTTGAAATATTCCACGACCCGGCTGATGGGCTTATCGATCCCGAATAGCTCATGGAGAAACAGCCGATTCGATCGATCGACGTTCTTGCCCGCCTCTTCGCTCGCCCCGTCAGTCAAGTCACGCTGTCCATACCATTGGCACATGTCCCAGACGTATTCGTGGCTGCTGCGCGCGATGCGGCGTGAATCGGCCGGCAATACAGTCTCAACGAACTCGGCGAAGTTGCCTTCCCAGTGGCGTGCTCGATGCTCCTTGGTGAACGCGGTTAGCGAATCGACAAACCGCGCCTGGTGATCTTTGCTAGTTGCCTTGGTGGGCTTCGGCATGGCCGACCTCCCTGCTCATGTTATGTGGGCAAGCCCAAACGCAATCGCGCGTCTACGATGCGTGCACATTTGAAACGCGCTTTTCACGTATAGACGACGATGAGAAATGTTTCGTTCCGTCACTCCTTTAACTTACGAGCACTGACAGTGCGTATCCGGCCGCAAGCTGGCCCGCAATGTTGAACATTGGACGCGCGCTATGGCGTCCTGACTATTATAGAAAAACGCGCGCGAAGTGCAGCGATAAAATGCATTCAGTTGCGCTGTCCTTCTAAGTACACCGCCAAGCGCAGCGTGACGACGCGGCAGAGATGCACGTGCCAGACTAGTGCACTGGATGATTGATAAGCCTGTCAGAGCGTGCAGCGCGACAGCTAACCTGGACCCGCTCGATGAGTTGCAGTGACGTAATTAAGGTGGTGGAGAAGGTAGTTTGAGGGTGACGAGGCTGCTACTTGCGGGGATAACCTACGCCATAAGGCCCGCCTGCGAACTGATGCTAGCGGCCTGCGCCCAAAGCATGTGCACGACGGCGCGCTTCCGCGGCCTCAAGCTCCTCGCGCGCCCTGCTCCAATCCGTAGATGCCTCGGGCCAGCCTTGGGTATGCTGCATCACGATGTCGCCGAGCGCCCGGATATGTTCAGGCATGTCATTCAACGCGGGTATGTAGTTAAATTGACGACCACCCGCCGCCACGAACAGATTACGGCCCTCTACGGCAATCTCCTCCAGCGTCTCGAGGCAATCGGCCGCGAATCCCGGACAGCAAATGTCCACGGATTTGACGCCCTCACCTGCCAAGCCGGATAGCACTTCGTCGGTATAAGGCTTGAGCCATTCTTCACGTCCGAAGCGCGACTGGAAGCATACACGCCAACGGCTATCGGGCAGCGCCAGGGTCTGCACGACCAGCCGCGCAGTCTTGTGGCACTCGCAGTGATAAGGATCTCCGTCCAGCAGATAACGCCTAGGAATTCCGTGGAAGGAGAACAACAGACACTCCGCCCGCCCATGAACGTCCCAATGCTGGCGAATGCGCGTGGCCAGCGCGGCGATATAAGCGGCGTTATCAGGGTAATGAGTCACAAAGCGCAGTTCCGGCAGCCATCGCCACGTCTGCAGCTCGCGCGCCACGGCGTCGAAGGTGGACCCGGTCGTGGTGGCGGAATACTGCGGGTACAAGGGCAACACCAATAACCGGCGCACGCCCTTTTCGCGGAGCCCGGTCAGACCCACCTTGATTGAGGGATTGCCATAGCGCATCGCGAGAGCGACCTCGACGGGGCCATGAAAACGATAGCGCAATTCGTCCTGCAGGGCCCGCGCTTGCCGACTGGAGAAGACCAACAGCGGCGAGCCCTCCTCCGTCCATACCTTCTGATAAAGCTTGGCGCTGCGCGCGGGGCGGATGTTGAGGATAACGCCGTGCAGTATCAGCCACCAAAGCGGCCGCGGCCATTCGATCACGCGAGGGTCGCCGAGAAACTCCGCCAGATAGCGGCGCAAGGCGCGCGGCGTCGGCGCGTCCGGCGTGCCCAAGTTAAGCAGGAGAACACCGGCGCGCTCCTCCGCACCATGCCTGTAGTCAGTTTCGCCAAGATAAAAGGTCATACCGAGTGAATTCGATGTAGTTCGGCCGACTGACTTGTCGAGGACAGCGGCGCATGCGCTGATGTCTGGTGCAGTCGCGGTCGATCGTTGACCGGCGCGATCATTACTCGCGCCGCTGCAATTAGATGAACAGGGTGCGTGCGCGGTCGGGCTTGCTGAGCCGCTCGTGCAGCGGACTGGAGCGCGGAAAATGAGCGCGCAGGAACTCCATCTGGTCCGCCAAGACGCGGCGGCCCTGCAAGTAGATGTATTCCGCATGCGTAGGCGTGAACGGAATGGCCAACAATTGCAAACCGGCTTCTTCGGGCGTGCGTCCTGCCTTGTGGTTGTTGCAGCGCTTACAAGCGGTGACGACGTTGTTCCACGCGTCCTGCCCACCCCGGCTCATGGGCCGCACGTGGTCTCTGGACAGGTCCTTATGATTGAAGTGCACACCGCAGTAAAGGCAAAGATTGGCGTCACGCTTGAACAGGGCGTGATTATTGAGCGGCGGCACGTATGCGTCGTATAGGGATCGATTGCTGCCACAGGTGGCGATGATGGAGTTGACCTCGATGATGCTGCGCAGCCCGCTGCGCGCATTCACGCCTCCATGAATCATGTATAACGGCATGCCGCAAGCGTAGGCTACCTGTCCAGCATGGTACAGCCGTACCGCGTCCTGGTAATCGATCCATTCAAGCGGCATGCCACCCACGTCGGTACGTAGCACCTGCTGCGTCAGGTCGTGCAATTCCTTTCTCCAGCGCCTATATCGCCTGCAATTTATATTCAATCATCTGCTGATGCAACTTGCGCTCAGCGCCGGAAGGTAAGGCGAAAACGCGAGGCGCGCGGCGAGTCAACCTTGACAAACGACGGGCCGCCTTGTACATCACAGCGTAGCTTGATACTACCTCGAGCGCGATGCCGCTCGAGGTAGAAAGTGGGGTCTATTCGCTTCGGCCGATGCTCGACTGAGGCGCACGGGCATAGTCGGCCCGCGTCTGTCGCACAGGAGAATAATGATGGCTGTAAAAGTGTGCGTTCCCAAAGAGATCAAGCCGGGCGAGCGTCGGGTCGCCATCAATCCCGGCGTCGCCGAACGTCTGGTCAAGCTGGGCCTGGAGGTGCTGCTTCAGAAGGGCGCCGGTGAGGCTGCCCGGATTCCCGACGGCGAATACGGCGACGCGGTCAAACTCATGGACGATGCAAGAATGGCCTATGGTGAGGCCGACATCGTGCTCAAGGTGCAGGCACCAACGATCGAGGAGATCGATTGGATCAAGGAAGGCGCTGTGGTCATCGGGCATCTGTCTCCTCATATGGAGCCATCCCGGATCGCCAGAATGCGCGATCGCAGACTGACCGCTTTCGCCATGGAGTTGATACCGCGCATCTCACGAGCCCAGTATATGGACACGCTGTCCTCGCAGGCTTCAGTGGCGGGTTACAAGGCGGCCGTTATTGGCGCTCACCTTTCCAATCGTTTCTTTCCCATGCTCACCACTGCCGCCGGGACGATTCGACCGGCCCAGGTGCTGGTGATTGGCGCCGGTGTCGCGGGCCTACAAGCGATCGCCACCGCCCGCCGTCTGGGTGCGATCGTCGAGGCTTATGATGTGCGCGCGGCAACCAAGGAGCAGGTGCAGTCGCTAGGCGCCAAGTTTCTCGAGATCAAGGTCAGCGCGGAGGGCGAAGGAGGCTACGCGCGCGAGCTGACCGAGGAGGAAAAGGCCCAGCAGCAAGAGATGCTGGCGCGTCATATCGCCAGGGCGGACGTGGTGATCACGACGGCGGCGATCCCAGGCAAGCCCTCGCCCAGGATCATTCCCGCCCGCATGGTCCAGGGCATGAAGGCCGGCGCGGTCGTTATCGACCTCGCCGCCGAGGGTGGTGGCAATTGCGAGCTGAGCAAACCCGGAGAGACCGTCGAGCACGGCAGCGTGATCATCCATGCGCCTCTCAACGTCCCCAGTCAGGTGCCCTATCACGCGAGCGAGATGTACGCCAAGAACCTGTTAAGTTTCCTGCAGCCCCTCATCGTGGATGGTCAGTGGAAACCCGACTGGAACGATGAAATCGTTGCCAAGAGCTTGTTGACACGCGACGGCATCATCGAACACGAGCCGACCCGCAAGTTGGTCGAAGAAGCACAACAATGATCGAGGTTGCCCCATGATCGAGGGATTCATCGCGCTCTACATCTTCATGCTGGCCGCCTTTGTCGGCTATGAGGTGATCTCCAAGGTGCCCGTAATCCTGCACACGCCGCTGATGTCCGGCTCCAACTTCGTGCACGGAATCGTGGTGGTGGGCGCAATGGTCGCACTGGGCCATGCCCAGACGGGATTGGAGCAGTTGATTGGCTTTGTCGCGGTGATATTGGGCGCCGGTAACGCCGTCGGCGGCTGGGTAGTGACTGAGCGCATGTTGGAGATGTTCAAAGAAAGCAAGCGGGAGAATAAGTAATGCATACCTTCATCCAGCTTGCGTACTTCGTCGCCGCGGTGTTGTTCATCGTAGGCCTCAAGCGCATGAGCTCGCCGCGCACCGCGCGGCTCGGCATCATCTGGGCCGGCGCCGGGATGGCGGTGGCGATGCTCGCGACCTTCTTCTACGAGGGCCTGAGCAATTACTTCCTGATGATCCTGGCCATCGCCGTGGCGGGGGCAGGCGCCTGGTGGTGGGCGCGACATGTGGCCATGACCGACATGCCGCAGATGATCGCGATCTACAACGGCATGGGCGGCGGCTCGGCGGCGGCGATCGCGGCGGTGGAACTGATCAAGGACGAGCCTCTGGAACCCGCCGTCATGACACTCGCCGTGTTGGGTGCGTTGATCGGCAGCGTCGCGTTTTCGGGTTCCGCGGTCGCGTTCGCCAAGCTTCAGGGCCTGATGGACAAGACCTTCTATTTTCCGAGTCAACAGCTCGTTAACTCGGCCGTATTCGTCGCTGCCGTCATCCTCGGCGTCATGGCAATCGCAGGCGGCGCGCCCGGCTGGTTGCTATTACTGTTTTTCGTCCTAGCGCTCGCGTTTGGCGTGCTGATGACATTGCCCATTGGTGGCGCCGACATGCCGGTCGTCATTTCCCTGTACAACGCACTTACGGGTCTAGCAGTCGGATTCGAGGGCTACGTGCTCGGCAACCCCGCCATGATGATCGCGGGCATCGTCGTGGGCGCGGCCGGCACCTTGCTCACCCAGCTGATGGCGAAGGCGATGAATCGTTCGCTCGCCAAGGTACTATTCAGACAGTTCGGCGCCAAGCCGGGCGCCGCACAGACCGAGGTCGGCGGCAGCCTCAAAGCCATCGAGGCAAACGATGCGGCGTCATTAATGGCCTATGCCAATAAGGTCATCGTAGTGCCCGGCTACGGCATGGCCGTCGCGCAGGCGCAGCATAAGATTTGGGAGTTCTGCCTGCTGCTGCAGGAAAAGGGCGTGGATGTAAAGTTCGGGATCCATCCGGTTGCCGGCCGCATGCCGGGCCACATGAACGTGCTGCTCGCAGAGGCGGGTGTGCCCTACGACATGATCTACGATCTCGACGAGATCAACGAGGACTTCGCGACCGCCGATGTGGTGCTGATCATCGGCGCGAACGACGTGGTGAATCCCGTCGCGCGCACGGACCCGGACAGCCCAATCTATGGCATGCCGATCCTGAACGCGGACAAGGCCGAGAACGTCATCGTCATCAAGCGCGGTCAAGGCGCTGGCTTTTCGGGCGTGGAAAATCATCTGTTCTATGCGGAGAACACGCGCATGCTCTATGGCGATGGACAGAAAATGGCGTCTGCGTTGATCACGGCGGCCAAGGCGCAATAACCCCGAAAGTCGGCGGTCACGCGCCGCGTTTTCTTGCCTCGTAGTATTGCCGCTTGGCGCGGCCTGCCGGCCATAAAACACATCGGCCATGCCGCAAATAGGCGATTTCGCGCCCCCCAGAGAGATTATTTATTCACAATTGCGGCGACGCACCACGAACGCGCAAGCTCTTTGCGATCGGCATTGCAGGGACTATCTCCACGCGTGTATGTGGTTGGCCGATCGGGTTTTTTGCAGTGGTCATTTTTTGCGCAGCTCAATGACAATCCTGTTACAAAGCATGGATAGGGGTGTTTGTTACAAACAATGCACAGACTTACCCACAGGAAATGTGGATATGAGATTATTTGCGTTTACTTCTCCAAGCTTAGCTACCGTTTGCCAGAATTGGTGTTAATAATGCCGCGCAAGCTCAATCTGGCCTGAGCGGTGGCTGAGTCTAAAGTGCTGCGCGTTGCGCTGCCGACGCCTGCCGCGGATAGCTTCGACTATGTAGCCCCGCCCGGGCTCGCGGGTGCGCCGCTTTGGCCAGGTATGCGAGTACGAGTAGGCTTCGGAGGCCGCCGCATGATCGGATTGATCGTCGATCAAGGCAGCAGCCGCATCCCCGTAGACCGCCTGCGGCCAATCTTGAAGGTTCTGGATGCAGCGCCGATTCTGAGTCGGGCAGACTTGGAGCTGATGCGGTGGGCAAGCCAGTACTATCACCATCCCCTAGGCGAGGTCATTGGCTCAGCGCTCCCGAAACGAGTGCGTGACGGCCACACCGCTGCCGTTGAAGGCGTTGCCCTATGGCGGCTGTCCTCCAGGGCGGCGGATTCGGAGTTCGCTGCTCTGCGCCGCGCACCTCGCCAGCAGGCCCTGCTGTCATTGCTCACGGATCACCCGCAGGGGCTGCGCGCGGCGGAGATCGAGGCCCATATCAGGGCCTGGCGCCAGCCTCTGGCGAAACTCGTCGCCAAAGACCTCGTGACCGAAACATCGCGTCCATGTCTTGAGCCCTCCACTGTGGTCGCCGTCTCTCCTCTTGAGCTCAATGCAGATCAGCAGGCGGCCACGGTTGCCATTCTCGCCACGCTTCGCCACTTCGCGCCCTTTGTGCTGGAAGGCGTCACCGGCAGCGGCAAGACCGAGGTTTACCTGAAGGTCATCGAAAGCGTCGTCGCGGCCGGCTGCCAGGCCTTGGTGCTCGTTCCTGAGATCGGCCTCACACCGCAACTTGTAGCGCGCTTTCAGGCACGATTCGCCGCGCCGCTCGCGGTTATGCACTCCTCGCTGTCGGATGGAGAACGGCATTGCGCGTGGCACATGGCGCGCACCGGCAAGGCACCGATCATTATCGGAACGCGCTCCGCAGTTTTCACGCCGCTAGGTGCGCCCGGCATCGTCATTGTGGATGAGGAACACGACGGCTCGTTCAAGCAACAGGACGGCTTTCGATACCATGCGCGCGATCTGGCCCTGGTTCGTGGGCGCCTGCTCCGCGTCCCGGTGGTGCTGGGCTCGGCCACGCCGTCGTTGGAGTCGCTGTGCAACGTCGAAAAAGGCAGGTACCGGCATGTACGGCTGCCCAAGCGAGCGGGACCCGCCCAGGCGCCTACGATGGAGATCGTCGACGTGCGTCGGCGCCCGCTGGAGCATGGACTCTCCCCGCATGTGCTTGCGCAGGTGGGCCGACATCTGCAAGCCGGAGACCAGGTGCTGTTGTTTCTCAACCGGCGCGGCTATGCGCCTGCTTTCCTCTGTCACGATTGTGGCTGGTCGGCTTGCTGTAGACGTTGTGATGTCAAGCTGACTTTGCACGCCGCGCGACACAAGCTGTGTTGTCATCATTGTGGAGCCGAACAGAGTGTGACCCGTCGATGCCCTGCCTGCGGCAGCGAGGCACTGCTGACGATCGGCGAGGGTACCGAGCAGGTCGAACGCGCGCTCGAGGCCGCCTTCCCGGGCGTGCCTATGGTACGCATCGATCGCGACACGACCCGGCGCAAAGGTGAGCTGCAGGATAAGCTAGCTCATATTGCCGGCGGCACGCATCGTCTGCTGGTCGGCACGCAGATGCTAGCCAAGGGTCACGATTTCCCTCAGGTCACCCTGGTTGTCATTCTCAATGTAGACCAGGGCATTTACAGCAGCGACTTCCGGGCCGCGGAGCGTACGGCGCAGCTGATTGTGCAGGTCGCAGGGCGAGCTGGGCGAGGGGAGCGTCCCGGAAGGGTCGTGTTGCAGACGCATCAGCCCGATCATCCTCTGTTAAAGGACATTATGACTGGCGGCTACCAGGCGTTTAGCCGCGCGGCGTTGTCCGAGCGCCGCCTGGCGGGACTACCGCCCTACCGTTATATGGCATTGATGCGCGCCGAAGCCGTCCGCCGCGATGCGTCCTTGAACTTCTTGCGCAGCGCCCAGGTCCTGATGTCGAAGTACACTGTTTCGAACGTCAGCGTGATAGGCCCGGCGCCAGCGCCGATGGAGAGACGCGCCGGCCGCTTCCGCGCGCAGCTCATGTTAATCGCTAGAAGTCGTACACGGCTGCAGCGGCTGCTGGATGTTTGCGTGGCTCAACTCCACGACCTCCCGAATGTTCGCAGTGTCCGGTGGTCGCTGGATGTCGACCCGATTGATATTCAATAGCCGATGCGAATAATCCGTTCGCTGAATGCACCCTGTGCGTCGCCTTCTCGTTCATAACGCCGGCAGCTAAAATCGCCGCTCCGGTCAAACTCGACTTCCGCTCTTGAAACGAGATCTGGAAAAACTCATCGGGCAGGCGCTAGACGCGCTCTATGGGGAAGTACCCCAAGCTGGTCTGCGCCATCAGGTGCAGGTTACGCGCACCCGAGACAAGCGGCACGGCGATTTCAGCTGCAATATCGCGCTCATTGGCGCTAAGGCATCAGGCCTGCCCCCACGCGAGTTCGCCGATGCCGTCGTGCGGCGCCTGCCCGCGCATGTGGCGCTAGAGAAGGTGGAGATCGCCGGTCCCGGCTTTATCAACTTTTATCTCAAGCCAAACGCCAACCGGGGAGTGATCGCCATTATCCTCGCAGTCGGCCCGGCGTATGGACGCAGCCAAATTGGTGCCAATCGCAAGGTGCAGATAGAATTTGTGTCGGCCAATCCCACGGGGCCGCTGCACGTGGGCCACGGCCGACAGGCGGCCCTAGGCGACGCCTTGGCAAGATTGCTCGAGGCCACGGGCTGGTCTGTGTCGCGGGAGTTCTACTATAACGACGCGGGCAGTCAAATCGAGAATCTGGGCTTGAGCGTTCAGGCGCGGCTCGCGCAGCTAGCCGGCCTGGACAGGGCCATTCCAGACGGCGGTTACCATGGCGAGTACATCCGCGAGCTTGCCCTAGCTTACAGAGAGCAACATCCCGAAGATGTCTGCGGTAAAGATTTGACGGCGGTGACCCGTTTCGCCGTGGCCGAGCTACGCAAAGAGCAGGACCGCGATCTACGGGCGTTTGGCGTGCGCTTCGATAATTTCTATCTGGAGTCGTCACTCTATACCGAAGGCAAAGTGGAAGAGGTCGTGCGCTTGTTAACGGAGCGCGGGCAGACGTATGAGCAGGACGGCGCGCTATGGCTGCGCACCACTGCGGGTGGTGACGAAAAAGACCGGGTCATGCGCAGGCGGGACGGCAGTTACACCTACTTCGTGCCCGATATCGCGTATCACGTCACCAAGTGGCGGCGAGGCTTCGAGGAGGCCATCAATGTACAAGGCGCTGACCATCACAGCACAGTCCAGCGCGTACGCGCTGGACTGCAGGCGCTCGGCCTGGGGATACCAAGGGGCTACCCCGAGTACGTGCTACACCAGATGGTAACGGTGATGAGGGGCGGCGAGGAGGTCAAGATCTCAAAACGCGCGGGCAGCTACGTCACCGTACGCGAGCTGATCGATGAGGTAGGTCGCGATGCGGTGCGCTACTTCCTTGTGATGCGCAAAGCGGACTCCCACCTCGTCTTCGATGTCGATCTCGCACGTTCCCAGTCCGAAGAAAACCCCGTCTATTATGTGCAGTACGCCCACGCGCGGATCTGCAGCGTCCTGCGGCAGCTGGGAGAGAAGAGCATGACCTTCGATCAAGACGATGGACTTGTCAATGTGGATCGTTTGACCGAGCCGCATGAAGAAGCCTTGCTCGACACGCTGACGCGTTATCCAGAGACAGTGGAGACGGCCGCAGCAAGCAGGGAGCCGCACCAGCTCGTGCATTACCTGCGGGAGCTGGCCAATCATTTTCACACTTACTATAACGCGCACCAGTTCCTAGTCGAGGACAGCAGCCTGCGCAACGCACGCCTCGATCTCGTACTCGCGACGGGGCAGGTCATCGCCAACGGGCTGAACCTACTAGGCGTATCGGCGCCTGAGAGGATGTGAGTGACACGCGACTATAAGAACGCGGGACGCAGCGCGGACAAGCCGCTGCCCGGCTGGATTTGGCTGCTGACCGGCTTGACCATGGGGCTCGCCGTCGCGCTGGTGGTGTACTTGAACCAACCACGCGTCGCGCCCGCAGAACCGCAAACGGCGGCGGACGTCTTCAAGCACGAGCCCAGGAGCGCTGATCCAAATCGGGAACGCGCGACCCCTAGCGAGCGGCGTTTCGACTTTTACACGCTGTTGCCGGAACTCGAGGTCGTGGTTCCCGAGGAACAGTCGCAGCCGTCCCCAGCGCCTCGCGGCGCCCCTTCGCAGCCACCTCAAACCACGACCGCGTCTGGGCCGTATGTCTTGCAAGCAGGATCTTTCCAGCGCGCCGAGGAAGCCGATACCTTGAAGGCGAATCTCGCGCTGCTCGGCGTAGAGGCCGACATTCAGAAGGTGACGGTCGATGACAGTACCTGGCATCGAGTTCGCGTCGGTCCCTACGAGGATCTGGCGGAACTAAATCGCGTGCGCGACCGTTTGACGCGCAATCGTATCGATACCGTGGTGCTCAAGGAACGTCGATAAGCTGGAATGAGGGACGAAGCGCTCCGGACGGAGCGCAAGCGCGGCACTATTTCGGGTCTGCCGGTGTCTCACACGATGGTAAAACCCGCATGATCAGTGGCCGCTTACCCCGTCATCCTATCCCTCATTGCAGCGCTGACCCTTTGGCCGCCTAGCGCGCAACCTCAGCAAAGTCTGGCCCTGCGCTGCGATGAAGGGATCGTCGATCAGGGCGACCGCACCTTCGATGTGCTGCGCCAGTGCGGCGAGCCGGATTTCGTCGACCGCTGGTTCGAGGGACTGGCATTTGCCTATCCCTTCGGCGTCGAGGTGGAGGAGTGGTACTACGACTTCGGACCGCAGCGACTCGTGCGCATGCTGCGCTTCCGCAATGGCCGGCTGGTGAGCGTCGAGACCGGTAGCTATAGTTTTAGTGATTACGTCGACGGACGCTGCGATGCCTACGATATCGACCCCGGACTCTCCAAGTTCGAGCTGATCGTGCGTTGCGGCGAGCCCGACTACCGCGAGGCGTGGACGGAGTACAGGAGCGACCGAGTGGGCACCGTGTTGACACAGCCGGTCGCGGTACGCGTGGATGAATGGGTCTACACGTTCGGAAGCAATCGTCTGATTCGTTACGTCACTTTGGTCAATGGGAGAATCACCAAGGTCGAAACCGGCGACCGTGACGACTGAGCGCCCTCGGCGTGCTTCAATCAGTCTTCAGCCCACCTCGGCACGTATCGCCATGCGTCTCTCAATGCTTCTTCAAAGCGGCGGTAATCGGGCATCTTACTTTCTACCATCGCCCAGTAGCGTGCGGAGTGATCGAGATGTCGGGTGTGGCATAGTTCGTGGACGAATAGATAGCGCACCTCATTCTTGGGCAGAAACAGAAGTTTGCAGTTGAGACTGATCACCTTACGGGCGGAGCAACTGCCCCAGCGAGTCCGCTGACTGCGGATGATGGCCTTCGCAAACGACAATTCTAGATCGTGGCTGCTTTGCCGCAGCCAGGGTGGCAAGCGCTCCTGCGCCTTGCCACGAAGCCACACACGCAGCGCGTGAGCGCACGCAGCCGCATTGCAGATCGGACCGCTGACTGTCAAGGTCCTTTCCTGCTCGGTGATCTCGATGCCCGTATGGCACGCAGATTGGTAACTCACTCCATAAACCTCATTCAGGCACCTCAGGTGAATGCGCCTGGGCCGCTGCTCCGAAAATTCGGGGGACAGGGCCTGCGCTTCCTGGAGCAGGCGCGCACGCGTGCGTTGCAGCCAAGCCCGTTTGGCCGCGATGACTTGCGGGATGGCCTGTCGGTTGTAGCCCTTGGGCACCACGACCTGCAGATCGCCGCGCCAAGAGAGCTTGAGATGCACGTGCTTGGCACGGGGATTTTCACTCACCCGGTACTCAAGCGAATCAGCAAGGGCGCGATCTTCGGACTCGGGTATTTTCTTGTATGCCACAGCCTTCATCTTATCCAACAGATGGTCAGATTGGCGAGCGCAGACCGAAGCGCGTTCGCGCACCAGACCTGAAATCGAACTTTGGCGCTGCCTACAAAACCTGCGTTGGCTGCGAAATCGTCGTTTAACTTTGCTCAGCAGCTTGACACATGCATGCTCGCGCACCAGGCGGCCTTTGCACGACGCATGCGCGAGCTAAAGCGGCTGCCGACTCCTGTGCGGATCGCGCGCATTCAGCAACTCGAGGCGGATATGCGGGCCTCGAGCGCGCGCGTCGAACAGCGGCGGTTGGCGGCTCCAAGGCCTCGGTACGTCGACCATCTGCCGATCATCATAGAGAAAGACCGCATCGCCGCAGCGATCGCGGGACATCAGACAGTAGTCATATGCGGGGAAACAGGTTCGGGAAAGTCCACCCAGCTGCCGAAGATCTGTCTTGAGCTGGGCCGCGGCGCGGCAGGGCTGATCGGTCATACGCAACCTCGCCGCATCGCCGCGCGCAGCGTGGCCGCGCGTATCGCCTACGAACTCGGAACGCAGCTGGGCGGGGCTGTCGGTTACGAGGTGCGCTTCAGCGACAGGGCTGGCGAAGACACGTATATCAAGCTGATGACCGACGGCATTCTGCTGGCGGAGATCCAGCATGACCGCTTGCTCCGACAATACGACACGCTGATCATCGACGAGGCGCACGAGCGCAGTCTCAACATCGATTTCCTGCTGGGCTACCTGAAGACGGTTTTGGCCCGACGTCCCGATTTCAAGCTAATCATTGCCTCAGCCACGATAGAGCCTCGTCGTTTCGCCGAGTTTTTCGACGGTGCACCTATCGTCGAGGTGTCCGGACGCGGCTATCCCGTCGAGGTCCGCTACCGTCCCATTCAGGCGGAGGACGAGGACACGCGGGATCGCAATCAAATGCAAGCCGTTCACGATGCAATCGACGAGCTGAAACGTTCAAGCCCGGGGGATATTCTGGTCTTCCTGCCCGGCGAGCGCGAGATTCACGACACCAAGCACAGCCTCCGCAAACATCATCCAAAACTCGAAATCTTGCCACTCTACGCGCGCCTGCCGACCGCCGAACAACAACGGATCTTCCAGCCGCACGCCGGGCGCCGGGTAATATTGGCGACCAATGTGGCGGAGACCTCGCTCACGGTGCCCGGCATCCGCCATGTGATCGACACGGGGGTTGCGCGCATCAGTCGCTACAGCCTGCGCAGCAAAGTCCAACGTCTGGTCATAGAACCAATCTCGCAGGCTTCGGCCAAACAGCGCCTGGGGCGCTGTGGACGCACGGCTCCCGGCATATGCATACGCGTCTATTCACAGCAATGCCTAGAGGGGCGACCGGCCTTTACCGATCCGGAAATCAGGCGCTCCAATCTGGCGGCGGTGATCCTACAGATGAAGCACCTGGGGCTGGGCGCTATAGAATCCTTTCCGTTTCTTGACCCACCGGATCGGCGCTTCATCAACGACGGCTATCGGCTGCTGGAGTTATTGGGCGCGGTCGATGACAACCGAGCCTTGTCGGCGACGGGACGCAAACTGGGGCGCCTGCCGATTGATCCCAGGCTGGGGCGCATGATCCTCGCCGCGAAGCGGGAACATTGTCTGCGCGAGGTGCTAATCATCACCAGCGCGCTGGCCGCGCAAGACCCGCGCGATCGACCGGTGGATTGCCAGCAGGCAGCCGACCAGAAACACAAACGCTTTCAGGACCCCCGCTCTGACTTCCTCGCGTACTTGCGGCTATGGGACCTGCTTGAAGCGGAAGGCACATCAAGTAAGCGCTTACGCGCGCTGTGCAAGGAACATTTCCTGTCCTATGTCCGGCTGCGCGAGTGGCAGGATGTTCACCGCCAACTGATGCGCATGGCAAGAGCGTTGAAGATTTGGCCGGAGGCAGCGGCGCCTGAGCTGTGCCCCGAGACAGCAGTGAACTACGCTGCCATACATCGCGCGCTGCTCACTGGTTTGATCGATCAGATCGGACAGCGTGACGACAGTGGTGAGTACGTCAGCCTGCGCCAGCGCAAGTTCGTCATCTTTCCTGGATCAGGGTTGCACGCCAGACTTGCCAAGTGGCTCGTGGCGGCAGAGCTCGTCGAGACCTCGCGTCTGTATGCGCGTACCGTCGCCAGGATCGAGCCGCAATGGCTAGAGGGAGCGGCGGCGCACCTCGTGAAGCGCGAGTATTTCGAACCTCACTGGCAAGCGCGGATCGGGCGGGTCGGCGCATACGAACGTGTGACTTTGTTCGGGCTGGTGCTGGCAGCGCGGCGGCGTATCGATTATGGGAAGATCCATCCCGCACACGCGCATGAGGTGTTCATCCGAGAGGCGCTGGTCGGTGAAGACTATGAAGCGCGGGCCGCGTTCTTCGAGCACAACCGCAAGCTCATCGAGAAGGTCCGTTGTATGGAGACGCGCAGCCGTCGGCATGACATTCTCGTCGATCAAGAGGAAATCTACCGCTTCTACGCAGAACGTATACCGGAACACATTCATACGAGCGCGGCCTTCCAAAGCTGGCTCGACGCCGGCGACCATGCGCAATGCTTGTTCCTGACCTGCGCGCGGCTCATACGCGCGGGCGCTGACGCGGCCACTGATGAAGAGTTTCCTGCATGCATGGACATAGCAGGTACACGGCTGCCGCTTACGTATCGCTTCTGTCCCGGTGAGGAAGAAGATGGCATCACACTGAGCGTGCCTTTGGCGATCCTGAATCAGATTGATGCTCGCCGTTGCGAATGGCTGGTGCCGGGAAGCGTACAGGAGAAGATCACCGCGTTAATCAGGAACCTGCCCAAAGACATCCGCCGCAATTTCGTGCCGGTGCCGGAAGTCGCGCGAGCATGCGCGGCAGCGATGCCGTTCGCGCAGGGCGCATTAACGGAGGCGCTCGCCTCCGCGCTCATGCAAATAACTGGAGTGCCCGTCGCGCACGACGTCTGGCGCCTTGACGCTTTGCCTACTCACCTCAAGCTGAGATTTGAGATCCTTGAAGGAAAGAAGGTCGTGGCGTCGGGTCGCAATCTGGAGACGCTACGCGCGCGCCTGGGCGCAGAGGCTGCCGTAGACTTTCAAGAGCGCGCAATCAGCGATTTCGAAAGAAGCGGTCTAACCTCATGGACCTTCGGAACGCTACCCGAGGTGATTGAGACCACGCGGGAAGGCCTAACGGTCAACGCTTACCCGGCGCTAATAGACGAGCGCAACAGCGTCTCGCTTCGACTCACCGACACCCGTGAGCGGGCGCGGCACTACTCACGCGCTGGCTTACGCAGGCTGTACATGCTGCATCTTCACGAGCAGGTAATACATCTGCGCAAAAACCTGCCGGATGCTCAGGTTCTATGCCTGTATTATCGGAGCCTGGGTAGTTGTGAGTCGCTGAAGACCGCGCTGACCGAGGCGGTGATCGACCGAGCCTTTATCCTCGAAAGACCGTTACCCGCCGACAGCATCAGCTTCGAGGCCCGGCTGGAAACCGGCCGCGGAAGCCTGTTCGATATCGCCACTGAGCTGTGTGCGGAGGTGAAAGCGATCCTGATACGGCACAGCGACGTGCGCCGGCGGCTCGAGCTCGACATGCCGACTGCGCTACAGGCGGCACGCGAGGACCTTGATTCCCAGTTGGGGCACCTCGTTTATCCTGGCTTTATTGAGCAGACGCCTACGCGATGGCTCACACAGTTGCCGCGTTATCTGCAGGCGGTTGAATTCCGGCTTGCAAGGATGCGTCAGAATCCGGACAAAGATCGGGAATTGCAGCATGCGGTCGAACCTTTCTGGCGACGCTGCTTAGAGCATATGATCCAGGCTCGGGAGGCGTGGCAATGGGATACAGCCAGTGAGCGCTACCGCTGGATGGTGGAGGAATACCGGGTGTCACTCTACGCGCAGCAGCTGGGGACCGCGGTGAAAATATCGGCGAAGCGCCTAGAGGAGCAGTGGCAGCACATCGCGCAGCCGGCCTAAGGCACGAGCTTATTCGTACGCTTGCCCGCTTACGCCAATGATAGTCACCGCGAGTGTCCAGTAACGACCACCCCCTCCATGGACCGACGCGAGGTCGATATGAGGCTCTTTAGCCCGGCAGCCAGCGCGGTCGCAGACTGCGTTCGCATCGCTTTAAACCTTAAATCGATTCCTTACGAACTTGTGCTCGTCGATTCGAGCCGCGGCGGCGAGGCAATCATGCCGGAGCGGTTGAAAGCCACCGGACCAGCCCCGGTATTGCTGGACCAGCGGCGTATGTTCACCGAGCCCCTCGCCATCATCGAGTATTTGGATGAATCCTATCCGCAGCCATCGCTGCTGCCGGGATCGCCGCGCGACCGCGCGCAGATTCGCACCATCTCGGAGATAGTCATCAGCAATTTGCACTCGATGGTCAGCCTGAGGATGCAAGGCTATGTGGCAAGCGCCGCTGGCGTCGCGCTCGATGCACGCTACGAATGCTGGATCGCGGACGGTCTGACTCTGGTCGAGGACGTTATCAGCAGCAACGCGGCGCGGGGCAGGTTCAGTCACGGCGACGATCCGAGCATGGCGGATGTCTGCCTGGTGCCGCACATCTGGACAGCACGGAGACTCGGGCTCGATCTGCTCCCTTACCCAACCATCAATCGCGTCTACGGTCGCTGTATGACGCTCGCTGCCTTCAACCGCGTGGCCTCGGATTCACCTTAAGCTTCAAGCGAGGGTGCCGGCGACTATTCGAAACGCCATTTGAACTGCGCGCTCAGGATGTCGCTCTCGCCCTGGAACTGGCCAGCCAGATTATGCTGCAGACCATCGTACAACTGGGGGTCTGTCAGGAATGGATAGGCATAACCGACGTCCAGAGACAGGCGGGGCGTGGGCGAGTAACCGACACCGAACGCTACCCAGATCAGGTCCTCCGCCGGTATCCCTGTCGTTCCCAAGCGACCACCTGGTATCGGGCTCTGATCATAGGCGGCGCCCAGACGGTATTTCCAATGATCGCTGTGTTGGTAATTCAGACCGAGGGTATATCGATACGTGTTGTCCCAGTCCTCGCTGGTGACGCTGCTGGATGGGCTGGTCCTTAACGAGTCGATGCGCACATCTTCGAACTGGCTCCAATTGACCCAAGTTACGTCGCCCGCCAGGCTCCAGCGGTCGTTGAACTGGTGCGAGGCGCCTACCGCGAAGGACTCGGGCAGACCGAGCCCGGCAATGACAGCTTGATCTGTCAGACGCGCAAGATCGGTAGAGAGTAGTGGCCCAGCCGTATAAAACACGGTTTCGTCTTGCACATCCAGCGCCATGCCCGAGCGATAACGCATGCCTAGCCGGGTGTCCGCGCTTAGGCTCAAGGTGGCACCAAGGTTGTAACCGAGCGCAGACCCATCCGCGTTTAAAGCACCCGGCTGGTCCCCTACTAAGTTCGCGGGTGTATACGCGATCGCATTGGAGCAGGTCAGCAATGGCAGTCTTCCCGCCTCCTCCAGAGAGACGCAATCGACGTCCTCATACAGGCGATTGGGGCGAGACAGATCGAAATAGCGGGCATCCAGGCCAATGGACAAAGCGAGTCTATTGCTGACGTTGTATGCCACGCTTGGCGCTAGACTGAAGTTGCGGGAGTTCGATGACAGATCGCCGCCAGGGACGCCCAGTCCTACTGTGAGCGTCGCACGCTCCGTCAATGGAAAGCCGTACGCGTGGCCGTCAGCGTCCGCATCCGGGTCAACAGCCTGCCCAGCGAAGTCGAGATCCGGCGTGATCGCCACTGCCCCCGCCGCAGTCTGCTGATAGTCTATGGGTTCATACTTGGACGGATCCGTCCAGGCCAGGAGCGGGTTCCAAACTGCCCGCGCCTGAGTGCTAACCATATCGCCAGCTTGCGCTCCGGCGCAGAACAAGGAGCCAACCGCACACAGCCCGGCTGCTACCCAGCTCGTCTTGGACAAAGTAGTCATGGCGGTCTCCTAGCCAACCACGAGGCACTAACGTGATGAGTATAGCACTTTACCCAACTTTTGTTGCAATAGCGCCACCCATTGATCAGCCCTGCGGCACCGGCCGCGGCTGACCGGCCGCGTCTACCGCCACGTAGGTCAAGCGTGCGTCTGATATCTTTATACATATCGGATTCACGGCATTACGCTGCGCGTACACCTCGATATGCACCTGCATCGAAGTATGCCCCACCTCGACAATATCGGCGTACAAGCTCAGTATGTCGCCGACCAAGACCGGCTTGAGAAACGTCATCGTATTGACGGCAACCGTCACTACCCGTCCTTGGGCGCGCAGCACGGCCGGAATGCTGCCGGCGATGTCTACCTGCGACATAATCCAGCCGCCGAAGATATCTCCACCCAGGTTCGTGTGGGCCGGGGTCGCTGGCACCCGCAGCACCGGTATGCGATCGGCGGGTAATCCTTGGGCGTGGTGGGCCATCGCAGCTAGCGTTTGATTCAGATGCGCATCATATACAAGTTCGAAGCCGTTTTAGCGCGGCCTTCTCTTCCAACGTCCCATGATCGGTCTTGAATGCCCGAGCGGCAACCATACATATGATTCTGAAACCTAAATCGATGATCCACAAAGATTCACCCACTCGCGCGCTGTATGCGTGTCACCGCATGATAGAGGAAGCCATGAATCCATCACCGCGCGCGCCGGTACTTCCCACTGCAGAAATCCCCCTCACGGCCGCCGTGATCGCAGGGCAGCCGCAGTACAACGAGCTCGAGCGACGGGCCAAGATCGAGCGCATCAAGCGCCTGCTGAAACAGCGGGATGCGGTACTGGTCGCGCATTATTACACCGATCCGGATCTGCAACTGATCGCCGACGAGACCGGCGGCTGCGTATCCGATTCGCTCGACATGGCGCGGTTCGGCAACGAACATGCCGCAAGCACGCTGGTGGTCGCGGGCGTGCGGTTCATGGGTGAGACGGCCAAGATACTGAATCCGGAAAAGCGCGTCCTCATGCCGACGCTGGAAGCGGAGTGTTCGCTGGATCTCAGTTGCCCGCCGCAGGCCTTCAACGCCTTCTGCGACGCGCACCCTGATCGAACCGTCGTGGTTTACGCCAATACCAGCGCAGAAGTCAAGGCGCGCGCTGACTGGGTAGTCACGTCCAGCATCGCCGTGAGGGTGATCAGTCATCTCATGGACGAGGAGCAAAAGATCGTCTGGGCCCCGGACAGATACCTAGGTCGATATCTACAACAGGTTACGGGCGCCGATATGGTTCTCTGGCAGGGTGCGTGTATCGTCCACGAGGAATTCAAGGCGCGAGGCTTAAAGCAGCTCAAGCAGCAGTATCCCGATG
>WUUC01108830.1_pt1 | contig 29380 bp, 25 predicted proteins | sample 6278441 | NCBI WGS metagenome assembly WUUC01 (sample SAMN13675441, study PRJNA597444) | soil metagenome | isolation source: soil | place: USA: Washington | collected 2017-10 | reverse complement strand
CGATGCGGTCGCCGGTGTCTGCGCGGTCTACCATTTCGCGGCGCAGGTCGCCGTCACCTCCAGTCTTGCCGATCCGCGGCACGACTTCGGGATCAACGCGGCAGGCACGCTGAACCTGCTCGAGGCGCTGCGCGCCCTCGACGAGCCGCCCGCGCTCGTGTTCACGTCCACCAACAAGGTCTACGGCGATCTGGAAGACGTCGAGCTCGTGCCCGAGTCGAGCCGCTACGTCCCCGCCGACAGCACGACCCGCGACTGCGGAATCAGCGAATCCCGGTCGGTGGATTTTCACAGCCCGTACGGCTGTTCGAAGGGGTCGGCGGATCAATATGTCCTCGATTACGCGCGCACCTTCGGCCTGCCGGCGGTCGTTTTTCGCATGAGCTGCATCTACGGGCCCCACCAGTTCGGTACCGAAGACCAGGGCTGGGTGGCGCACTTTCTCATCCGCGCGATCGAGAATCGGCCGATCACGATCTATGGCGACGGGCTGCAGGTGCGCGACATCCTGTACGTGGACGATCTGGTCCGCGCGTTTCTCCTCGCCGAGGACCATATCGAACGTATCGCAGGCCAGGCGTTCAACATCGGCGGCGGGCCGTCGCGAACGATCAGCCTCGTGGAGCTCGTCGAGATCATCCGGCATCTACAGGGCCGGCCGCTGCTCCTCGATTTCGACGCGTGGCGTGAGGCGGATCAGCGGTATTACGTGAGCGACACGCGCAAGTTCGAAGAGGCGACCGGCTGGCAGCCTCTCGTAAGCGTCGCCGAAGGCGTGCGTGCGCTGTACGGATGGCTCTGCGCGACGCGGATCCCTGCCGAGCCGCTGGAGACATCGGCCCGAGCGGGCGCGCCGGAGCCGCTCGGCGGCGAATTGAGTGTGGGCGTCCCGGCGGCCGTCCCGCTCGTCACCGGCACGGGCGCGTGATGAAGTTCGCGCTGGTCAACCCCGCGTGGCGCTTCGAGGGCAGCATCTATTTCGGATGCCGTGAACCGCACCTGCCGCTCGAGTTCGGCTACGCGAAGGCGCTGCTGGAGGCGGCGGGGCACGAGGCGGAAATCTTCGACGGTCAGCTCGGCGCGCTGTCGCACGACCAGATTGTTTCCTCCGTCGCCGGCTTCTCGCCGGACGTCGTCGTGGTGACGACCGCGCCGAGTTATCTATTCTGGCGCTGCGCGCCGCCCGAGCTGCGGGTGCCGCAGGAGATCGTCCGCGATCTCCGCGCCGCGGGAGCTCCGCTCGTCGTCGGCGTCGGACCGCACGCGTCCACAACGCCGCGCTCGACGCTCGTCAAGCTGGGCGCCGACGCGGTCGTCATGGGCGAATGCGAGGAGGTGCTGCCGGCGCTCGCCGCGCCGCCAGCCCAATGGAAGACGATCGAATCGCTGTGCACGTGGGTGGATGGGGCGCCTGAGGTGAACGGAACGACACACACGGCGAACATGAGTGCCCTGCCCGCCCTCGAATGGCCAGCGGCCTCGATCGCCGCGCACCGCCACCATCACCATCGTTTCGACGCCGAGCCGCTCGCGGCGGGCGCGGAGATGGAGACTTCCCGCGGCTGCCCGTACCACTGCTCGTTCTGCGCCAAGGACAATTTCCGAAACGGGTACCGGAAACGCCCGGTCGCGACGCTCCTCGCGGAGCTCGACGGATTGCGCGCGCACGCGATCGAGTACGTCTATTTCATCGACGAGATCTTTCTGCCGAACCGGGAGCTGCTGCAGGCGCTCGTGGGCCGCGGCGTGAAGATCGGCGTCCAGACGCGGATCGACCTGTGGCAGCCCGAGATGCTCGAGCTGCTCGGCGCCGCCGGCTGCGTGTCGATCGAAGCGGGCGTGGAGAGCATCAGCGAACAGGGCCGCAACCTGCTCGACAAGAACAGCCGCCTGACGACGGACCAGATCACCGACCGGCTGATTCATGCGCGTCAGCACGTTCCATTCGTGCAGGCGAACCTCATCGACGCGCAGGTCGACGATCCCGATGCCGTCGAACGCTGGCGCGAGCACCTGCAGCGGCGCGGCGTGTGGGCGAACAAGCCCGTTCCGCTGTTTCCGTACCCCGGTTCGCCGGATTACACGAAGCGCTGGGGCGCGCCCGACGATCACGCGTGGGAGCGGGCCATGGAGTACTACCTCGCGACGCACGCCGCGTTCAGCGATATCCAGGACGATCGGCCGCTGCCGCTGCAGCATCTCGAGCTGGAGCCGGCGGGTCCGCCGGGCAGGTAACGCCGATGATCGATTCCCGCGTCCTGATGACCGCCGATGCGGTCGGCGGCGTCTGGACCTACGCACTGGAGCTCGCGCGCGCGCTCGTTCCTCACGGCTTTCTTACCACGCTGGCCACCATGGGCCCGCTGCCTGAGCGCGAACAGCTCGCCGCCGCGCGGGCGGTGCCAGGCCTCACCGTGATCTCGCGCGACTTCCGCCTGGAGTGGATGGATCACCCCTGGGACGACGTGGCGCGCGCGGGAGAGTGGCTGCTCGAACTCGAAGCGAGACTCGCGCCGGCGGTCGTTCACGTGAACGGCTTCGCGCACGCCGCGCTGCCATGGCGGTCGCCGGTCGTGGCAATCGGGCATTCATGCCTGCTCTCGTGGTCCGACACGATTCCTGGCGCCCTCGAACAGGGCAAGGTTGACCTGTACCGCGCGGCGGCCACACGGGGTCTGCGCTCGGCGGACCGGGTGGTTGCGCCAACAGCCGCGATGCTCGCAGCGCTGCAGCGGCACTACGGACCGTTCACAAACGCGTCCGTCGTATCCAACGGACGAACCGCCGAAGGTTTCCGTCCGGCGGCCAAGGAGCCGTTAGTCTTCACCGCGGGACGGCTGTGGGACCGCGCAAAAAACGTTCAACTCCTTGCATCGATCGCTCCCAGGCTCGAATGGCCCGTCGTGATTGCCGGAACGGCGCACGAACAGGGGGCGGGCACCGCCCCCGAGCTGCCCGGCGCGCGGATGGTTGGCCGGCTCACGGAACACGAGCTCTCCGTCTGGCTTGGTCGCGCTTCGATCTTCGCTCTGCCCGCCCGGTACGAACCGTTCGGCCTGTTACCGCTCGAGGCCGCGCTGTCCGGCTGCGCGCTGGTCCTCGGCGACATCGCGAGCCTGCGCGAGGTGTGGGGCGACACGGCCGATTACGTCGATCCCGCGAGTGCGGATGCGCTGCATGCCGCCATCGCACGGTTGATCGCGGCGCCTCGCCTTTTGCGGGGGCGCGCCGCGGCCGCCCGCGAGCGGGCGCTCGGGTATACGCCGGCGCGCATGGCGGGAGGGTATGCGGGCATCTACCACTCGGTGCTGCGGCGCCGGCGCGAATGGCGGAGGCTGCCGTGCGCGTCGTGATGTTCGCCCACTCGCTCGTTTCGGACTGGAACCACGGCAACGCGCATTTCCTGCGGGGCGTCGTCGAGGAACTGCTGGATCGCGACTGTGCGGTCCGGGTATTCGAGCCCGAAGCCGGCTGGAGCCGGACGAATCTGGTACAGGACCACGGGATCGCCGCGCTCGAACGATTCAGCCGGGCGTACCCGCGCCTTCATAGCGAAACGTACGACGCCGCGACCCTCGATCTCGATGATGCGCTCGCCGCGGCGGATCTGGTCATCGTCCACGAATGGAACGATCACGAGCTGGTGGCGCGCATCGGCGAGCACCGCTCGTCGTCCGGCAGCTACGTGCTGATGTTCCACGACACCCATCACCGATCGGTCACCGACCCTACTAGCATGAGCGCCTACGATCTCCGGTACTACGACGGAGTGCTCGCGTTCGGAGACGCTGTCCGCGACGTGTACGTGGGGCGCGGCTGGTGCGATCGCGCGTGGACGTGGCACGAGGCGGCCGACACACGGCGTTTCCGCCCGCAGGGCGGCGCGCCGGATCGCGACATCGTGTGGATTGGCAACTGGGGTGACGAGGAGCGCACGGCCGAGATCGACGAGTTCCTGATTGCCCCGGTGAAACGGCTCGGGGCATCTGCGACGGTATACGGGGTCCGCTATCCGGCCGAGGCTGTCGCGCGCCTCGCCGATGCCGGTATCGAATACAAGGGGTGGCTGCCGAACTACGAAGTGCCTTCCGCCTTCGCCCGGCACCGTCTGACGGTCCACATCCCGCGGCGGCCGTATCTGGAGCAGCTGCCCGGCATTCCCACGATCCGACCCTTCGAGGCGCTTGCCTGCGGCATCCCGCTCGTGTGTGCGCGGTGGGATCGAACGGCAGGCCTGTTCGCGCCGGGAGAGGACTTTTTCGTCGCGCACGACGGCGACGAGATGACGGACGCCATCGCCTCCGTGCTCGCGAGCCGGTCCCGGCGGGAGGCGCTGGCCCGGAAAGGTCTCGAGACGGTGCGGGCGCGTCATACGTGCGCACACCGGGTCGACGAGCTGATGCACATCTACGACGCCGTGCGCGTCGAGGAGCCGGTGACGACGTGAACATCGCGTTTTTCGGATCGAGCCTCGTGTCGGCGTACTGGAACGGGGCCGCGACGTACTACCGCGGGATCATCCGCGCGCTGCACGATCTCGGCTTCGACGTGACGTTCTTCGAGCCCGATGCCTACATGCGTCAGCAGCACCGCGACATCGACGATCCGCCGTGGGCGCGCGTCGTCGTCTACGACAACGATCCGGACGCCATGGCGCGCGCGCTCGAGGAGGCGCGCACCGCCGATGTGGTGGTGAAGGCGAGCGGCGTCGGCGTGTTCGACCGCGAGCTGGAAGCCGCCGTCGCGGATCGGCGTCCTGGCCGTCTCTCGATTTTCTGGGACGTGGACGCGCCGGCGACGCTCGATCGGCTTGGCCACGACCCGGAAGACCCGTTCCACCGGCTGATCCCGAAGTACGACCTGGTGCTCACCTACGGCGGAGGCGATCCGGTTGCCCGGGCGTACCGCGCGTTCGGCGCGCGCGAGTGCATTCCCGTGTACAACGCGCTCGACCCGGCCACCCATTATCCAGTGGAGCGCGATGAGCGGTTCGCGTGCGATCTCGCGTTCCTCGGCAACCGCCTGCCCGACCGCGAAGATCGAGTCGAGCAGTTCTTCTTCGCGGCCGCAGAGCGGCTGCCGGACCGTCGTTTCCTGCTCGGCGGCAATGGCTGGAACGACAAGCCGCGATCGCCGAACGTGGCGTACGTCGGCCATGTGTATACCGCGGATCACAACGCGTTCAACTGCACCCCGGCGGCCGTGTTGAACATCAGTCGTGAGAGCATGGCGAGGTATGGCTTCTCGCCCGCGACCCGCGTGTTCGAAGCGGCGGGCGCCGGTGCCTGCCTCATCACCGACGCGTGGGAAGGCCTCGACACCTTTCTCGAGCCCGATCGGGAAGTTCTGGTCGCCAACGATGGCGAAGAGGTCGCCCGGCACCTTGGACGCCTGACGCCCGAGCGCGCGCGAGAAATCGGCGCGGCCGGCCGCCGCCGCGTGCTGGCATCGCACACCTACGCGCACCGCGCCGCCCAGGTCGCGGCGCTTCTGCAAGGTCGAACGGTGGCTGCATGACAAACCGCCAACGCATCGTCATCCTGGGTCTCAGCATCACGTCCTGCTGGGGCAACGGGCACGCGACCACGTACCGTGCCCTCGTCCGCGAGCTCGCGAGGCGGCGCCACCGCGTGTTGTTCCTGGAACGCGACGTCCCGTGGTACGCGGCCAATCGCGACCTGCCGCACCCGCCTTACGGCGAAACGGCTCTGTACGGCAGCATCGAGGAGCTTCGCGATCGGTTCGGGGATGAAATCCGCCAGGCGGACCTCGTAATCGTCGGCTCATACGTCCCGGAGGGCGTCGAGGTCGGCCAGTGGGTCTGTTCGACGACGCGCGGGATCACTGCGTTCTACGACATCGACACGCCGGTGACGCTCGCGGCGCTGGCCGCGGGCAACTGCGCGTATCTCACAGAGGCGCTGATTCCGCGCTACGACGTCTACCTGTCGTTCACCGGCGGCCCCACGCTGGCACGGCTCGAACGGCAATACGGCGCGCGCAGCGCGCGGCCGTTGTACTGCTCGTTCGATCCGGCGCTCTACCATCCGGAGCGGACCGACCCGCGGTGGGATCTCGGCTACATGGGCACCTATTGCGCGACACGCCAGCCCGCCCTCGAACGGCTGCTGCTCAGCGTTGCGAGCCTTGCGCGCGGGAAGCGTTTCGTCGTGGCAGGGCCGGGGTATCCGTCCGACACGCAGTGGCCCGCGAACGTCGAGCGGATCGACAACGTGTCGGCTCCCGAACACCGCCGCTTTTACGCAGACCAGCGCTTCACCTTGAACCTGACGCGGGCGGACATGATCCGGGCCGGCTTCTCGCCGAGCGTCCGCCTGTTCGAGGCAGCCGGATGCGGCGTGCCGATCGTCACCGATTGCTGGCCAGGGCTCGATACGCTGTTCGAGCCGGGCCGCGAAATTCTCATCAGCGAATCGGCGCGCGACACGCTCCGGTACGTCACCGAACTGAGCGAACGCGAGCGCGCGGCGATCGGCCGCCGCGCGAGGCGACGCGTGCTGGCGGATCACACCGCTGAACACCGCGCCGTGCAGCTCGAGGAGTACCTGGAGGAGGCGCGAACGCACCGTGCTCGTGTACGCGCACCGCTCGTTTCGACTGAACGTCCCGGGCTTTCTGGCCGGCTTCCGCAGGAGGCTTGACCAGCTCCCGGCGCGCGTTCCACACGACACCATCGTCGAGCTGCTCGTCGACTTCGGTGAGGCCGACGCGGCGATCGCCGACGCGCTGCTCCCGGACATCGACGACGAACGCGAGGAGCTGCGCAGCTGGCGTTCGGCCATGCGCGCGCTCGCGGATGCGTTCTGTGCGTCATGGCACGGCGATGTCTCCGGCGTTGCGCACGCGCTGAGCCGATCGATCAAGAGCGTGGACTGCCTTCGGCAGGCGCCGGCCGCCGGTGACGTTGCCGCGCGAACGGGCGAAGGATTCTCCTGCTACGCGTTGTACCCCGAGCAGTACCTACAGGCCGCCGAGGCGCTGGTCGAACGAACAGCGCCGGCCGCTGTCCTGTGCGTCGGACTCCGGAGCATCGGCTCGACGCTGGCTCATGTCGCCGCGGCGGCGATCGCGCGGATGGGCGTCGAGGCAGAGGTGCGCACGTTGCGTCCTCGCGGCCATCCCTTCGACCGCCGCGTCGTGATGTGCCCCGAGCTCCGCCGGTTTTTGTCGTCGCCGCACTTCTCGCATGTGGCGATCGTCGACGAAGGACCCGGGCTGAGCGGGTCGAGCTTCGCTGCGGCCGCTGAAGCACTGGCAGAGAGCGGAGTCGACTCGTCCCGGATTGTCCTGCTCCCGAGCTGGAACGCTCCGGACGTCTCGCTTCGCTCCGAGCGCGGCCGGCGAGTGTGGCGCTCGCATCTCAAGATCGTCCGACGCTTCGAAGAGACGTGGCCATCGATCGACAGCCTTCTCGACGGCCATGCGATTGCGGACCTGTCGGCGGGCGCCTGGCGTTCCCGTGTGTTCGCGGGCGCGGCGGCGGAGACGGCGCGCTGGCCTCCGGTGAACCCTCAGCACGAACGCCGCAAGTACTTCGTCGAGAGTGCTCACGGACCGGCGCTATCGCGATTCGCGGGGCTCGGCCGCTACGGCCGCGTCAAGCTCGATCGCGCCGGACAGCTCGCCGACGCGGGCTTTGCTCCGTCGCCGCAGCGTCTCTCGCACGCATTCCTCACGCACGACTGGGTGGACGGATCGCCGCTCGATACCACCGCGTTCAGATCGAGCGACATCATCGACCGCGTGGCGGATTATCTGGCGTTCGTGCGGCAGACATTCACCACCACAGAGGCGGACGACGTTCAGGAGATTGCGGAGATGCTGCGCGTCAACGTCGGCGAGGCGCTCGGATCCGATTTCGCCGGCGCCGCGAGCGCGCTGGCCGAGTCGGCCGGCGCGGCGGGAGAGCCGCGCGCGGCGATCGACGGACGGCTGCTGCCGCACGAATGGATCGCGCCCGCAGGTGGCGGACCGCCGGTAAAGACCGACGCGCTCGACCATCATGCGGATGATTTTTTTCCGGGCTGCCGCGACATCGCCTGGGACGTGGCCGGAGCGATCGTCGAGGGAGAGATGGACGCCGGCGCGAGCGATCGTCTCGTGTCGCGGTATGCGCGCGCCGCCGGCGATCGGACCATCGAGGCACGGCTGCCGTTCTACAGCGTGGCGTACCTCGCGTACCGGCTCGGCTACTCGACCCTGTGCGCCGACTCGCTCGGCAGCGGGCCCGACGCGGATCGCTTCAGAGGTCAGGCAGCGCGGTATCGGCGTTCACTTGCCGGACGATTGCAGTCTCGTCGTGCAGGTCGACGATACTGACGCGTGCGGGCGAGACCTCCACGCGGTGAAACAGATCGATCGGCATGCCGAGCGCGAACACGAGCATCGCGCGAATGACGTCGCCATGCGAGACGACCGCGACGCTGCCTCGCGGGTAGCGCTCGCGCAGGGTGAACAGCGCGGACACCGCACGCTGCTGCACGTCGAGCATCAGCTCGCCCGCCGGCGGACGGCTGAAGCTGCGGAAGGTGTTGAACCGGCGCCACTCGGGATCCTGGTCCAGCTCGGCGAAGGCTCGGCGCGTCCAACTTCCGACACGGAACTCCGTGAAGGCGTCCATCACCTCGACCTCGATGTTCCGAGCGGCGGCCAGCGGCGCCGCCGTTTCCCGCGCGCGCTCGAGCGGGCTCGAGACGACGGCCGTGAGCGCGACATCCTTCATGCGCTCGGCGAGTTGCGCGATCTGCGCGCGGCCGCGGTCGTTCAGGTGCAGACCCGGCGCCGTGCCCCAGGCCACGGCGCCGACCGCGTCTGTCATGCCGTGGCGGATCAGCAGAAATCTGGTCATTTTCGATCTGGCAATTTTCGACTGTCGAGATATGTGAAGATGCGAATAATCAAGTAAATCGACATTTACCAGATCGACAATCGAAAATTCCTATTCCCAGTGCGCGGCGAACCGCTCGATCTCGCGGAGCGTCGCCTCGAAGTCTCCGCGGAAGCACACCGCGCGGTCGTCCACGAACACGTGCGCCGCAGGCTTGCGGTCGGTGACGTCGGCAACGAGATCGTCGAGCCGATGCTCCCGCAGCCACTGCCATACATCGTCCGGATAGCGCGTCGTGAAGACGACGACGCTGAAGCCGCGGGCGCGCAGCGCTTCCAGAAACGCACGCGCGCCCTGGCGCGGCGGATCGTAGTGCTTGTCGCCCTGATAGCCGGTATATGTGTCGAGCACGCCGTTCAGGTCGATGCAGGCGATGGGGGCAGGCACGGTGATTTTCGATCGTCGATCTGGTAAATGTCGATTTATTTGAAGAATAAATCGACAATTGAAAATTACCATATCGGAAATTGACTACCTCAACGTGTACAGATACGCAACGATATCCCTTCCATCCTGTTCCGACACACCCGTATCCGGCATCGCGGTGCCTGGTTCCACCACGTGCGGCTGCCGGATCCACCGCAGCATGTTCTCCGGCGTGTTCTCGAACCGGCCGGCAATGATCGTGCGGCTCGCCATTCTGTTCAGCGGCGGACCGACCAGGGCGTCCGCGGTTGCGACGCCCGGAATCGTGTGGCACGAGTCGCAGCCGTAAGTTCGGATGGCGGTGCGGCCGTGGTATGGATCGCCGCCGGTGAGGCGGCGCGCCTCGTTCTCGTAGGGGATCGCCGTACACGCCGCACTCACAAAGGACACAAAGGGTACAAAGGACACGAAGAAGATCATCCTTTGTGCCCTTTGTTTCCTTTGCGCCCTTTGTGAGCGATCCGACTCCGCCAACCACGCCATGAACAACGCAAGCCCGAAAACCGTGAGCACCACGCCGGCCGGCACCCACATGTAGAGACCCGCGAGCTGCTGGTCTGTCACCGCGTCGATGCCGAGCGCAGCCGCGCGTTCCACGTAGAGGGGGTACATCGGCAGCGCGGCGAACGTGAACAGCGCGCCGAGCGCGCCGGTGTGGATGGCCGTCGTGAACACATACAACACCGCTGCGCCATACGCGGCGCGGCCGTACCGGCCGTACAGCAGTCCCCACCAGAAGAGCACCGCGGTTCCCACGAACGTCGCGTGCTGTACGGCGTGCAGTGCCTCGTGACGAACGGCCGCCTCGTAGAACATCGGCGCGTGCCAGATCCAGATCGCGGCCGCGTGGAGCACCCACGCCGTAACGGGCAGCGTCGCCCACTGCCAGATCGAGGCGGTGCCGCGGTTCTGGAGCACCGCCGCCGCGGCGAAACGTGCCCCGCCGAGCGCCCACAACCAGGGGACGACCGGACGGCCCGCAACCATCAGGGGCGCGCCGACCAGCATGAGCAGCTCGTGCTGCGCCATGTGCGCCGAAAAGGTCGCGGACGCGGCGCCGTCCAGAGGAGGCGCCACCCCGGCCACGAGCGTCGCCCACCCGGCCCAGAACGCTGCGGATTCGAGGCGCCGCATTTTTGTCGCTGGCGACGCCGGCCCGGCCTCGGCCCGCGATGCCCGCAGGCGCCCCTCCAGCCGACGGCTGCCGACGGCGTACAGCACTGCTCCGAGCGTCAGCAGCGCCAGCACCGCGGCATCCCACATCGAGGGCGACGCCGACACCGCCCCGGCATGCGCGAAAATCACTCGCATGGGCTGAGCACGATCCGCGGCACGAGGCTGGCGAAAATGAGCAGCGCGAAAATCGCGTTCATCGAGAGTCCGGCGATCGCGAGAAAGTAGCTGCGGTCGATCATCCGGGCCCCGTCCTCGGCGGCGTCGCGGCGCAGCTTCGTCCAGCACGACCACGAGAACGAGGTTCCCAGCGCGAGCAGCGACAGGCTCCCGGCCGACACCAGCATCAGCATCCACCCGCGATCGTGCTCGCAGGTCCATTTGATCATCGCGTAGCTGATCTGCAGATCGAGAAACCAGGCGAGCGGGCCGGCGATGAAGCCGGCCACGAGCAGCATCAGCCCGGCGTCTTCCCAGTAAGTTCCCGCCTCGTGGCCGCCCATCACAGCCACCGCGGGCCGAAGTACACGGTCAGGTAAATCGGAATCCAGAAGAGCACGACGAAGTACCAGTACAGCGCATTTTCGCTCACGTCGACGAACCGCTTCGGTTCGACGTGGCTCGAGAACATGAGCGCGGTCAGCACCGCGGTATCGGCGACGTCGGTGAGCAGATGGACGGTGTGGACGCCCATCAGCGTCCACACGATCGAGCCGTACGCGTTAGTGTCCCACGACGTGTTCAAGGCGCCGAACTCGAAGGCGCGGACCACGAGGAACGCCACGCCGAACGCGAGGCACACGAGCATCCCGAGCTGTACTTTCCGCAGGTCCAGATTCTCGGCGACCTTCTTCGTGAAGTGATTCGGGATCGTGCTCGCGAGCAGCACGAGCAGGTTCACCGTACCGAGCATCAGGTCGGGATTCGGCAGGCTCGGCGGCCATTCGGGCACGCGGGTGCGCAGGTAGAAGTACGCGATGAGCACCATCACGAACATCGACCCCTCGATCACCATGAAGCTGATGCTGCCCCACCAGATCAGCCCCTGAGGCCCGAAGGCATAGTCCGGCAGCGCCGACACGTCGAGCGCGCGGCGGCGGCTCACGCGCGTGCCTCCGACTCGGATGGCTGCCGGGCCTGTCCATGCCCTTCCTCGCCCGGTTTGGGCCAGAACCAGCCGACGAGCGCGACAAACAGCGGCAGCGAGCCGACCAGCACCGCCCAGGGCGTGAAAATCGCTCCGGCCAGCAGTCCGCTCGCCGCGACTGCGGTGAGGAACGGCCAGATGGTCGGCTCCGGCATGTCGGTCCTGTGGGCGGGCTCCGCGTCCATCACGTCGGTGACGAGCACTTCGCGCTTGTCGCTCCGGATCCCGGTGACCACCGGCGCGTCCGGCGAACGATCCCACAACGCATGGCGCCCTTCGAGGATCGGAATCTCGAGGAAGTTGTAGACGGGAGGCGGCGAGCTCGTCGCCCATTCGAGCGAGTCGGCATTCCACGGATTGGCGGGCGCAACGGCGCCGACGCGCACGCCGCGCACGACGTTGAAGACGAGCACGATCCCGCCGGCGACCAGCAGCACAGCGCCGCCGGTCGAGACCAGGTTCAGCGTTTGCCAGTGCAGGTCGGCGGGATAGGTGTAGACACGCCGCGGCATCCCCATCAATCCCAGGACGTGCATCGGAAAGAACGTCACGTTGAAGCCGGCGAACAGCATCCAGAAATTCCAGTGGCCCAGCCGCGCGTCCAGCATGCGCCCCGTGATTTTCGGAAACCAGTAGTAGAGCCCGCCGATCAACGGAAACACCGCGCCGCCGATGAGCACGTAGTGGAAATGGGCCACCACGTAATAGGTGTCGTGTACCTGGAGATCGAGAGGCACCGAGGCGAGCGTCACCCCGGATAACCCCCCGAGCACGAAGATCGCCACGAAGCCGAGGACGAACAGCAGCGGCGGCTCGAACCGCGGTCGTCCCTTCCAGAGCGCCGCCAGCCAGCAGAAGATCTGCACCGACGCGGGGATCACGATCACCAGGCTCGCCGCGGTGAAGAAACTCAAGCCGAGCTGCGGCAGGCCCGTGGTGAACATGTGGTGCACCCAGACGCTGAATCCGATGAAGCCGGTCGCGATCATCGACATGACCAGCGCCGTGTAGCCGAATGTCGGACGGCCGGTGAACGTCGTGATGATCATGGAGACCATTCCCAGCGCCGGCACGAAGATGATGTAGACCTCAGGGTGTCCGAAGAACCAGAACAGGTGCTGCCAGAGAAGCGCGTCGCCGCCTTCGGCCGGGTTGAAGAAATGCGTACCGACCAGACGGTCGAGGAGCTGGAACGTGCTGCCGGTCACGACCGCCGGCATCGCGAAGATCACCATGAACGAGGTGACGAGCATCGCCCAGACGAACATCGGCATGCGGTTCAGCGTCATGCCGGGGGCGCGCAGCTTGAAGATCGTCGCCACCAGCTCCACCGCGACCGCGAGCGCCGCGATTTCGGTGAACGTGATCAGCTGGTTGAAGATGTCGACCCGCTTCCCCGGCGAATAGTCGGGACCGGCGAGCGGCATGTAGCTGAACCAGCCGGTGTCCGGCCCGGTGTTCGTGATCAGCGCGACGTACAGCATCACGCCGCCGAACAGGTACATGTAGTAGCTGAACGAGTTCAGCCGCGGGAACGCGATGTTCCGCGTTCCAATCATCAGCGGCACGAGATAGATGCCCATCGCCTCCATCACCGGGACGGCGAAGAGAAACATCATGGTCAGTCCGTGCGTGGTGAAGAGCTGGTTGTACAGGTCGGGCCCGATGAACGTGTTCTCCGCGAAGGCGAGCTGGACGCGCATGAGCGCCGCTTCCGCGCCCGCGAGCATGAAGAACACGAACGCAGTAACGATGTAGCGCTTGCCGATCGTTCGGTGATCGGCGACCGAGAACCATCCGACGAAGCCCTTCGGCACCTTCCACGAGTCCTCGAGCAGACGGCGCTCGCGTTCGCGGTCGGCCGGGGAGAGCTCGGGGATGTCGCGCTCGATCGGCTCCTTCGGTTCCTGCCGGCGATGCGAGTCCATCAGCGCAGGCTCTGGATGTAGGCGAGCAGCGCCTCGAGGTCGTCCCCGCTCATCGGATTGGGCGGCATCCGGTTTCCGGGCTTGATCGACTGCGAGTCCACGATCCAGCCCGCGAGATGGCCGCGCGTGTTCGGGAGCGTGCCGGCGGCAATCGTCTGGCGGCCGGCCACGTGCGTGAGGTCCGGGCCGACGCGCGACCCCGCGCTCGTGCCGCGGATGGTGTGGCACATCACGCACGGCCCCTTCATGAAGACGTCGTGCCCCGCTTTTTCGGCATCCGACGCCGGCTGCGGCGCCCCCGAGCGCTGGTGCTGCAGCCACGCCCGGAACTTGTCCACCGGCTCCACGACGACGAGAAACGCCATGTGCGCGTGCTGCTGGCCGCAGAACTCGGCGCACTGGCCGCGATACACGCCCGGCGTGTCGGCCTGAATCCACGTGTGCGTCACCATCCCGGGCACGAGATCGCGCTTGCCGTGGAGGTTAGGGACCCAGAAGCTGTGAATCACGTCGCGGGACATCGCTTTGATGGCGACGGGGACACCCGTCGGCAGGTGCAGCTCGTTGGGCGAGTTCACCCACTCGTTGGCGCTGACGTCGCGGTACTGGAACTCCCACCACCACTGATGCCCGATCGCATCGATGGAGAGGGCGCCCGGGCCGGAGGGCGACAACAGCCCGCGCCCGGCAACGACGCTCGAGACCGTGAGCACGATCAAGGTCACGATCGTCAGCGCCACGCCGAAGATCACGGCCGCGCCGAGCCGCGTGGCCGTTTGCGGAGCGTCGTCGCTCTCGCGCCGGCGGCGCGCGATCGCCCAGGCGAGCGCGGCGAGCACCAGGACGTACACCACCACGCAGACGCCGAAAAACCACCAGGTGAGAGCGGCAATCGAGCTCGCCTGCGGCCCCGCCGGGTTGAGCGGCGCCTGCACGCCGCCGCACGCCGCACAGGCAAGAGCGAGCGCCCCGGCAGATGCCGCACGCCCGACGGCCCTCGGTCCCGACCTCGTCACTTGCGCCCCGTCTGCACCCGCGACTGCGCCGGCGTGCGGTTCTCGCCCGGACGCGCCTGCATGTGATCGGTCCGGCCGGGCAGCGCGTCGAGCGGCGCGTGGCCGCTCATCGACTCGACGTACGCAACGAGCTGCCAGACCTGCTGGTCCGGAATGCGGTTCCGGAACGACGGCATCCCGTTGGGCCGGCCTTCGAGGATGGTCGAGTAGATGTTGAACGGCTGTGCGCCGTAGATCCATTCGTCGTCCATCAGGGCCGGGCCGATGCCGCCGCCGCCGTTTGCGTGGCAGCCGGCGCAGTTGTAGGCGGTGAACAGACGCTTTCCCTCGCCGATGCCCCACGCGTTCCGCCCGAACGGACTTTCCGTGCCCATTGGAGGCAGCGGCTGGCCGGCATAGAGGGGCGTCTGCGATTCGGTCTGCGCGCGCGCGGCAGCCACCGGGAGATCCCGAAACGGCCGCGTCTCCCGTTCGCATGCAGCGGATGCGAGCATCATCAACCCGACGATCACCGCAGAACACGCAGAACTCGCAGACATCGGCCAACCGACGATTTCTGCGTGCTCTGCGCGTTCTGCCTTCGACACCCGTAAATCGTTCGTGGTCGTCTTACGGCAGCCCGAACACATAGAGCATCCCGCCCTTCGTCGTCGCCTGTTTGAGATCGTCGAGCGCGCTTCCCCATCCGAGCGCAGCCGTCTGATCGCGTGTGTCCAGATCGTTGGTGACGATGGCGCCGGGCCACCCGCCGATGCCGGACAGCACCGCGACGTACTGCTTGCCGTCCGGTCCGAGATAGGTAATCGGCTGTCCGATGATTCCGGAACCGGTCTTGAACTGCCACAACAACTCGCCGGTCCGCGCATGCACCGCCTTGAACCAGCCTTCCATCGTGCCGTAGAACACGACGTCTCCCGCAGTCGCGAGCGTGCCGCTCCAGGTCGGAAAGCTCTCCTGGAGCGACCACACTTTTTTTCGCGCGACCGGATCCCAGGCGGAGAACTCCCCGCGATGCCCGCCGGGCCCCGCGTAGTAGCGCACGTTGGCGCCGACGTAGGGCGTCCCCGCGATGTAGTTCGCCTCCATGCCCTCGAAGTCCATGCACAGGTTGTTGTGCGGCATGTACACGAAGCCGGTCGCCGGCGAGTATGCGGAGGGCGACCAGTCCTTGGCTCCCGGGGCCGACGGGCAGATCTCGCGGACGACGACGCCGACCTGAGGCTGTTTCTCCGGAACGGGAATCAGGCGGCCGCTCTTCAGATCGACGCCCTTCGACGAAGTGATGTGAACGAACGGATCGGCAGACAGCACCTCGCCGGTCGCGCGATCGAGGACGTAGAAATAGCCGTTGCGTTCCGGCCTGAGCAGAACCTTGCGCGTCGCGCCTCCGATCGGCAGGTCTACGAGGATGTTCTCGTTGATCCCGTCGTGGTCGTAGAGATCGTGCGGGCTCCACTGGTAGAACCAGACTGCCTCGCCGGTGTCGGGATCGCGCGCGAAGGTGCCGCTGGTCCACTTGTTGTCGCCCGGACGTTGTTCGGGGTTCCACGGTCCCGGGTTGGCGGTGCCGTAATAAATCAGGTTGAGTGCGGGATCATAGGAGACGAATCCCCATGCAGTTCCCCCGCCGGTCTGCCACGCGTCGGGCGGCCAGGTGGAGACGCCGAGATCACCGCCGCGATCCGATTCATAGAACGGCTTGAACCGCGGACCGATCAGGACGTCCTTGTCAGGGCCGGTCGCGTACGCGCGCCACGCCAATTCGCCGGTGTCCTTGTCCAGCGCCGTGAGCCAGCCGCGGACTCCGAATTCGCCGCCGCTGTTCCCAACCAGGACATGGTTCTTCACGACAAGCGGCGCCATCGTGATCGTCTCGCCGCGGTTGATGTCGCCGAGCGTCGCTTCCCAGCGCGCCTTCCCCGACTGAGCGTCGACGGCGATCGTCCGGTTGTCGAGCGTGTTGAAGTACACGACGCCTTCTGCGAATGCGGCGCCGCGATTCACCACGTCGCAGCAGGCGACGCCTTTCGCCGCGGAAATCGGTTTCGGTTCGTACGACCACTTCAGCGGAGCGCCTGGCTTGGCAAGGTCCAGCGCGTAGAGGATGTTCGGGAACGGCGTGACGACGTACATCGTGCCGTTGACGACGAGGGGCGCGGCTTCGTGCCCGGCGGTGACGCCCGTCGAGAACGTCACCTTGACTCCGAGTTGTCCGACCGACTCGGTGGTGATCTGATTCAGCTCGCTGAAGCGGGAGTTCGAATAGTCCTTCGCGGCGCGCACCCAGTCCGACGAGGGATCCGGCGCCGCAATCGTGCCGCGGGTGCCTGTGACGACTGCCGGCGACGCGCCGCGCGGTTCAGGTGGAGCCCCCGCGCCGCCACCGCACCCGATGGCGAGTGTAGTGAGGACCAACGACGCAATTCGGCGCATATGTTGTCGGCCGTCCGACGCCTCTTCTGCTTGCACGCAGGCTGCCATCTACAGCTTGTCTCCTTTGTTCCCGTTGTCTCCCTTGTGCCCTTTGTCTCCTTTGTCCCCTTTGTGTCTACACAACCTCTTCAACAGCTGAATCTGCCCCGCGTGATACAGATCGTGCGCCGCGATGCCGCGGACGATGAATCCGACCGAATTCGCGTGGCCTTTCGTTGGCGCGCCGAGCGACGCGGGATCCAGTGCTTCGACCACGGCGCGCAGCTCCTCGTGCTCCCGCGCCAGCAGTTTGAGATCGGCTTGCCAGAGCCGCTCGTCGGAATTTGCCACGCGCGCCGCATCCACCGGACGCTCGAACCAGTTGCTACCATCTAGCCCGAAGCGTCCGCGCTTCTCGCCCGTGAGCCGGCGGCGTACCGCGTATTTCCAGTAGGCCGCGTGGACCGTCAGTTCCCAGATGTTGTGCGTTCGCGGCGAAGCGCGCCACGCAGCCTGGGCGGCCGTCACGCCGCGCAACGAACCTCGGAGCGTCGGCCCGTGCCAGGCTTTCTTGTCGAACGCTTCGTCGAGGAGGTGAAGGAGCTGATCAATGCCTGAGCTCATGGGCGTCATTGTGACGCGTTCGGAGGCGGGAGGGTCTCCTGCCCTTCCCGCCCCTCCCGTGGTACCTTGAAGGCCGCTCGTCAAGGAGGACCGCGAATGATCCGCCTGCTGGCTCTGCTTCTGGCAGCCGTCTGCGCTGCTGTTCCCGTTTCCGCCCAGACCTCGTCAGTCTCTGGCACCGTGGTGGACCAATCCGGCGCCGCGGTGCCCGGCGCGACCGTCCAACTCACCGGAGAGGGTGTCAACGAACTCGAGACCTCCGGTTCCCGAGGCGATTACCTGTTCGAGGGAGTTCCGCCGGGGACGTATCGCATCGAAGTGCTCCTTGTGGGTTTCGCGCCCGCATCGAGCGACGTCACCGCGACCGCCGGCACCGTTCAGGTGCCGCCGATTGCGCTCGCCGTGGCGTCCGTCAGCGACGTCGTCGTCGTCAGCGCCACTCGCGGCGACACGCCCCTCATCGAGGCGCCGGCCACGATGAGCGTGATCGGGGCCGAAACGCTCGCGAGCACGCCCGCACAGAACTACGCCGACCTGTTGCGAGGCGTCCCCGGCATGAACGCGATCCAGATGTCGGCGCGCGATATCAACATCACCAGCCGCCAGAGCACCGGCACGCTCGCCAACTCGCAGCTCGTGCTGCTCGACGGGCGGTCGATCTATCTCGACTTCTTCGGACTCGTGCTCTGGGATTTCGTGCCGACGAACCTCAGCGACGTGAGACAGATCGAAGTGATTCGCGGACCCGCGTCCGCGGTCTGGGGGGCCAACGCGCTCACCGGCGTCGTGAACATCATCAGCAAGTCGCCGCGCGAGGCGCAGGGGTCCACGGTGTCGCTCACGACCGGGCTCTTCAGCCGCGATGCCGGTTCCGGAATCGGAGGTGATGCGGGCGTGATGTTCGGCGCAAACGGCAGCACCGCGCGCGCGGTCAACGACACCTGGTCCTACCGGGTCTCCGCCGGCTACTTCAATTCCGATCCGTACTCCCGGCCTCGCGGACAGATCCCGCGCATCCCCGATCCGCGCGACCCGTCCGCCTTCGTCGGTGGCGCGACGTATCCGCAGGACCGGGAAGGACCGCTCGGGACGTCCTTCGCCAACCGCGGCACGAGCCAGCCGAAGTTCGAGGTGCGCGTCGATCAGGAAACCGTCGGCGGCCGCGTCATCTACGCGGGCGGAATCGCGGGATCGGAAGGGATCATCCACAGCGGCATCGGTCCGTTCGACATCCAGCGGGGGTCGACCAGCGGCTACGGCAAGGTCAACTACACGCGCGGCTCAACGAAAGCCAACTTCTTCATCAACTACATCGACGCCGAAGCGCCCAACCTGCTGCTGGCCGATCCGGTGACACAGCAGGCGCTGCAGCTCAATTTCTCGACGCAGACCTACGACTTCGAGGTCGGCGACGCGCGGACGCTCGGAGGCCGGCAGGTCCTCACGTACGGAGGTAACGTCCGCCGCAACAACTTCAACATCACAATCGCGCCGGCGGCGGAGAACCGGACGGAGATCGGCGCCTACGTGCAGGACGAGGTGTTCCTCGATCCGTTCCGCTTGACGATTGGCGGCCGCGTCGACAAGTTCGGCAACCTCAGCGATCCGGTGTTCTCGCCGCGCCTGGCGGCGGTCTACATGCCCCTGCCGGATCACGCGGTGCGCGTCTCGTTCAACCGCGCGTTTCGGTCGCCGTCCGTCATCAACAACTATCTCCAGACGAACATCGTGGTGCCGACCGATCTCAGCGCGCTCGCGCCGCTGCTGCCGCCGGCGTTCGGACCGATCCTCGCCGCGCCCTTCGCCCTGTCGGTACAGGCGGTCGGCAGCGGGATCCCGATTGGGGGCGTGGAGCAGGAGGAGCTGCGCGAGGAGTCGCTGACGGCCTACGAAGTGGCGTACACGGGCACGTTCGGGGGACGGACCACGGCAGGCATCGCGTTCTACGTGAACGACATGGACGAGAGCATCAACTTCTCGCAACTGCCGAACAATCTCGATCCGTACACCGTCGCGAATCCCCCGCCCGGGTGGCCGCTGCCCCCGGCGATCATCGGGCTGCTCCAGCAGCGCGGCATCTTCCTGCCGCGCACGGCGTTCGCCTATCTCAACGTTGGGCCTCTACGCCAGAAAGGGGTCGAGCTTTCGCTCGATCACCGCATCGGGGACGGTCTGACCGCGTTCCTGAACTATTCCTGGCAAGGCGAACCGACGATTCTGGACGATCCCGAGCCATTCCCGACAGCCGAGCTCGCGTTTCCGCCGACCAACCGTTTCAATCTCGGCGCCAACTACGACGGCCCCCGATTCCTCGTCAGCGGATCGGTGAACTACGCGGACCAGGCATTCTGGAGCGATGTGCTCACCAGCCCGTTCCACGGCTTTACTAACGACTACACGATGGTGAGCGCGACGTTCGGCGTGAAGTGGACCAACGGGCGGGTGACGACCCTCGTGAAGGCGAACAATCTCTTGAACGAGGACATCCAGCAGCACGTCTTCGGGGACATTCTGAAGCGATCGATTCTCGCGGAAGTGCGGTTCGCGATCCCGTAACGGCACTCGTGAGCCGAACCCGTACGTCGCAGAGCGCGGAGGACGCATCGGGTCTTCCGCCTGATTTTCTCTGTGCGAGCTCAGCGCGCTCTGCGGTTGTATGTTGTCTCGTCGGAAGTTCCGGCACATGCGTTGCAGCCGGCCCGGTGTGCCGCGCCGCCGTCCGACTATCGCTGCCGCCCGCCGGCTGATGAAACGCGTCTTCGCGGTCGACGATTTCCGGCCGGGCCAGGAAGACGTCGTGCGTTCCATCCTCGACGGCCGCCACACGCTGGCGATCATGCCCACCGGCGCCGGCAAGTCCCTCTGCTACCAGCTTCCCGCCATGCTGTTGCCGGGCGCGACGGTGGTCGTCTCGCCGCTGATCTCGTTGATGAAAGATCAAACCGAGAAACTCGACGGCTTCGGCCTCGATGCGTCCCAGGTGAACAGTGCGCAGCGGCGCCGGGAAGCGGCTGCGGCCATGGAGCAAATCGAAGAACAGCGGACGGACTTCATCCTCACGACCCCGGAGCGTGTCACCACGCCGGAGTTCCAGGCGCTCCTCCGCAAGGGCCATCTCGATCTGTTCGTCGTGGACGAGGCGCACTGCATATCGCAGTGGGGCCATGATTTCCGTCCCGCGTACCTCGAGCTCGGACAGGTGATAGCCGCCGTCGGCCACCCGCCTGTGCTCGCGCTCACGGCGACGGCTACCCCGGAGGTGATCGCAGACATCGCCAGGCAGCTCGGCATCGCCGACTTTCGCGTCGTGAATACCGGGATCTACCGGCCCAACCTGCGATATGAAGTGCGGCGGACGGTGAACACGGAGCAGAAGCGGCGGGCGCTCGTCGAGTTTCTGCGGTCCGTCGACGGTTCGGGCATCATCTACACCTCCACCGTGAAGCTCGCGGAGGAAGTCACCGGGTTCCTGGAGCTGCACGGGTTCCGCGTGGCGAAATATCACGGGCGTCTGTCGGCGGGCATGCGTCACGAGCACCAGGACCGCTTCATGAACGGCGAGCTCCAGGCGATCGTGGCGACCAACGCGTTCGGGATGGGCATCGACAAGCCCGACATCCGGTTCGTGGTGCATTACAACGTGCCCGGATCGCTCGAGTCGTACCTGCAGGAGTCGGGGCGCGCGGGGCGCGACGGTGAGGCGGCGCGGTGCGTGCTCTTCTATCAGCTCGAAGATCGGCGGACCCACCTGTTCTTCATGGGCGGCAAGTATCCGTCATCGGCTGAAGTGGCGGCCGTCTACGCGGCCCTCGAGCGCGTCTCCGCGCGAGACGAGCCGGTGCAGCTCGCCGCGCTGCAGGCAGTCGGCGACGTCGCCAAGGTGAAGCTGCGCGTCGTCCTCGCGCTGATGAAGGGGCTCGGCATCGTCCGCGAAAATCGCGGGGCCCGATTCCGGCTGCTGAAGCGCGGACTCACGCCCGAGGCGCTCGAGGGGATCGCGGCCGAATACGGCACGCGCGGCGAGGCCGACCGCACGAGGCTCGAGCGCATGATGATGTACGCGCAGACGCCGTCCTGCCGCTGGAAAGTGCTGCTGGACTACTTCGCCGTCGAGACCGACTGGGACAAGTGCGGGCAGTGCGACAACTGCGTGAACCCGATTGCGGGCGCCGCGGCATGATCGACCCTCACCGATGAACCTGAAAGCGATCACAACATCTAGTGTCCGCCTGTAGGCGGACCTGTCGTGTCCGCCTGCAGGCGGACCTTGAGGCGCACTCGATGACGAGCAAGAGAGCCGTCTGGCCGGGCGAGCCGTTCCCGCTCGGGGCAAACTGGGACGGCGAGGGCACGAATTTTTCCGTCTTTTCGGAAGCGGCGACCGGCGTCGAGCTGTGTCTCTTCGACGAAAGGGGCAATCAGGAGATCGTGATGCTCCCCGAGGTGACGGCGTTCTGCTGGCATGGGTATCTGCCGGGCGTCGGACCGGGGCAGCGCTACGGCTACCGGGTACACGGTCCCTGGACCCCGGCAGAGGGCAGCCGCTGCAATCCGGCGAAGCTGCTGCTCGATCCCTACGCGCGCGCGGTCTCGGGCGACATCACGTGGGGTCCCGCCGTGCTGCCCTATATCCTCGGCTCGGACGGCAACGACATCAGTCACGAGGACAGCGCGCCGTTCGTCCAGCGATCGGTAGTGGTGGACCCGGCGTTCGACTGGGGAGGCGATCGCCTCCTGCGCCGCCCTCTCCACGAGACGGTGGTCTACGAAGTACACGTCAAGGGCTTCTCGAAACGGATGCCCGACATTCCCGAGAAGCTTCGGGGCACGTACGCCGCGCTCGCGCAGCCTGCCGCCGTCGATTACCTGACGAAGCTTGGTATTACGGCGGTTGAACTGCTGCCGATTCATCAGTTCGCGCACGACGGGCACCTCGTCGAGCGCGGGCTGCGCAACTACTGGGGCTACAACTCGATTGGCTTCTTCGCGCCGCAGGGCGACTACAGCAGCGTGGGCGACGGCGGAGGCCAGGTGCGCGAGTTCAAGGAGATGGTCAAAGCGCTGCACGCGGCGGGGATCGAGGTGCTTCTGGACGTCGTTTACAACCACACGGCCGAAGGCAACCACCTCGGCCCGATGCTGTCGCTGAAAGGGTTCGACAACGCCGCGTACTACCGCATGGTGGAGGACGACCGCCGCTACTACCTGGACTACACGGGCACCGGCAACAGCCTCAACATGCGCCATCCGCACACGCTGCAGCTCGTGATGGATTCGCTGCGGTACTGGACGCTCGAGATGCACGTGGACGGCTTCCGGTTCGATCTTGCGGCGACGCTCGCGCGCGAGCTGTACGACGTCGACCGGCTGTCGGCGTTCTTCGACATCATCCACCAGGATCCGGTCCTCAATCGCGTGAAGCTGATCGCGGAGCCGTGGGACATCGGCGCCGGCGGATACCAGGTGGGCAACTTCCCCGTCCTCTGGTGCGAGTGGAACGGCAAGTACCGCGACACGACGCGCGACTACTGGCGCAGCCAGGAAGCAACGCTCGGGGAGTTCTCGGCGCGCCTCACGGGCAGCTCCGATCTCTATCAGGACGATGGGCGGAAGCCGTACGCGAGCGTGAACTTCGTGACCGCGCACGACGGGTTCACGCTGAGGGACCTCGTTTCGTACAACGAAAAGCACAACGAAGCCAACGGCGAGGACAACCGGGACGGGGAAAGCCACAACCGCTCGTGGAACCAGGGCGCGGAAGGGCCGACCGACGACGCGGAAATCAACGCCCGGCGCTCGCGGCAGCAGCGAAACATGCTCGCGACGCTGGTGCTGTCGCAGGGCGTTCCGATGATTCTGGGCGGAGACGAAATCGGCCGGACGCAGCAGGGCAACAACAACGCGTATTGCCAGGACAACGAGATCTCGTGGTTCGACTGGGACCAGGCCGACGGCGCGCTCCTGGAGTTCACCAGGCGCCTGATCGCGCTCCGCGCCGAACACCCCGTGTTCCGCCGCCGCCGGTGGTTCAAGGGGCGGCCGATCCGCGGACGCGGCGTCAGCGACATCGCCTGGTTCAAGCCTGACGGCGGCGAGATGGACGAACAGGACTGGAACGAATGGTTCGCCAAGAGCTTCATGGTCTTCGTGAATGGCGAGGCACTCACCGCCCGTGACGAGCGCGGGCGAACTGTGAAGGACACCAGCTTCTGCCTCCTCTTCAACGCGCACGTCGATCCCGTCATCTTCACGCTGCCGGGCGAGCCCTGGGGCCGGCAATGGACCGCCGCTCTGGACACAGCGGAAGACGCCCCTCACGAGGGCGGCGGCCGGCAGGAGGGAGGGCAGCCGCTCGAGCGTCCGGGCTTGTCGCTGCTGGTGCTGCAGCGCGCTTCATGATCGGGTTTCACTGCTCGCACGAGCAGCATGCGCCGTCCACACTACTGACGCTCGCCAGACGCGCCGCCGACGCGGGATTCGCGGCGGCCATGTGCTCGGATCATTTCCACCCGTGGAGCGAGCGCCAGGGCCACTCGGGTTTCACCTGGGCATGGCTCGGCGCGGCGCTCGAGTCCACACGCCTCTCGTTCGGCACCGTCTGCGCGCCGGGACAACGATACCATCCGGCGGTCGTTGCGCAGGCGGCCGCCACCCTGGCCGAGATGTATCCTGACCGGTTCTGGCTGGCGGTCGGATCCGGCGAAGCGCTCAACGAAGCGATTACCGGCGAACGCTGGCCGTCCAAGGCCGATCGCAATGCGCGGCTCAAAGCTTGTGTCGACGTCATGCGAGCGCTCTGGGCTGGCGAGACGGTGTCGTGCGACGGCCCTGTGCGGGTGAAGGAGGCGGCGCTGTACAGCCGGCCGGCGCGGCCGCCGCTGCTCGTCGCTGCGGCGCTGACGCCCGAGACCGCCGGATGGGCGGCGAGCTGGGCCGACGGACTGATTACCGCCGCGGGCGAGCGCGATACGATGCGCGCAATCGTGGAAGCGTTCCGCGCGGGCGGCGGCCACGGCAAGCCGCTGTTCCTCCAGGTGGCGCTCGCGTTCGGCGCTTCCAATGACGAATCGGAGCGCGCCGCGCACGATCAATGGCGGCAGTGCATGCTGGACACGGTCGCCCTGGCCGACATTGCCACGCCGCGCGCGTTCGACGAAGCCACCCGCGGCGCCTCGGTGGCGGAGGTCGCAGCCAGGGTGCGCGCGTCGGCCGATGTCGAGCGGCAGCTCGCATGGCTGCAGGAGGATCTCGAGCTGGGGTTCGACCGCCTGTACCTGCACAACCTCGTGCGCGATCACGACCGGTTCTTCGAGGCGTGCGGCGCGCGGATCCTGCCGGCGCTTAACGGGTGATCAACCAAAACCACGAAAGCACGAAAAACACGGATCAATTGTGTTTCGTGTTTCGCAATTTCGTGGGCTACGTCTTGGTTGAGTCGGCGGCCGACTTGAAACCCGCGAACACCGCGTGACCCGCAAACAGCCACACGCAGTCGGCAGCCGCAAACCCGGCATGTTTCAACCAGATCAGATGGTGCAGCAGCGCCGCCGGCCGATCCGCCGGATCCGGGAAGCGGAAAGTGTTCCACCGCGCTTCGACGAACCGATCCGCAAGCTCGGGCCTGCCGGCTGCGGCAGCCTGCTCGTGTGCGGCCGCGTCCCATGCATCAGCGGCGATGCGGCGCGCCGCCGGATGCGCCGGATCGACGAGGTCCGCGACGAGCAGCGCTCCCCGAACGGAAAGCCGATCGGCCGCCGCCTTGTAGACGTATTGCTTCTTCGCGTCGTTCAGATGATGCAGGCAGAGCGAAGACACGACGAGATCCGCGCCGAACATCACGTCCCACCAGTCCAGCGTGTCCAGCTTGAACGCGCGCACGTGTGCGCGCCCCTCGAAACGCGCCGTTCGCTCCGACGCCGCCCGGCGCATCGACTCCGAGCCGTCGAGCGCGAGCAGCGTGGCGGCAGGAAACGCGTCGAGCAGCATTTCCGCCAGACGCCCTTCACCCGCGCCGAGCTCGACGATGCGGAATGGCTCGGTCCGCGGAAACGGAACGGCGTCGATCATTATCCGCATGAGCTCGTCGCGCCGCGGAACGGCGACGTCAGCCATGTCGACGTACGTGGCAGAGTCCTGCTCGGTCCATTCGGTCACAGAAATCATCATAACCATCTACCCCCGCTCCTGAGAGGTGTGACACGACCGCGTAGCGCAGCTCCTCAGAGCTGCGATTCGCGCTCCCGGCGGCGCGTACGTGGCGTCCGCCTCAACGCGGACCCTTGTACGTGGGGTCGGCCTTCAGGCGGACCTTGTACGTGGCGTCCGCCTTTAGGCGGACCTGGCGCTGCCGGATCGCACACATTCGCCGTTGGGATACCATCGTTCCTCACAGCCCGGGAGACCTGGACCCATGGAGACCCCGCTCACACCGCTCGAGTTCGCCCGCCGCGCGCGCCGCCTGCATCCTGCGCGCGAGGCGGTTGTTGACGGCGCTGTCCGTCTCAGCTACGAAGAGTTTTTCACCCGCTGCGATCGATGGTCGGCGGCGCTGCAGCGGCTGGGCGTCAGGCGAGGCGATCGTGTGGCCTACATCGCGCCGAACTCGCACGCGCAGCTCGAGTCGTTCTACGCCGTCCCGCAGATGGGCGCCGTGCTGGTGCCGATCAACTTCCGGCTCACAGCGGCGGATTTCGCCTACATCATCAACCACAGCGGCGCGACGGTCGTGTGCGCGCACGGCGATTACCTGGATGCGGTGGACGGCATCCGCGGCGAGCTGAACGGCGTCCGACATTTCGTCGCGCTCGATTCGAGCGTCCGTGCGAAGGCGGACCCCACGTACGAAGGAGCGGGAGAATCGGCGCGCGATTCGGTGTGGCTCGACTACGAAGCACTGCTCGGCAACGAGAACGCCGCGTTCGAGCGGCCCGAGATCTCCGAGCGCGATCTCCTCACGATCAACTACACGAGCGGTACGACGTCGCGCCCCAAGGGCGTGATGATCACCCACCGCAACGCGTACATGAATACCGTCGGCACGCTGATTCACCTGCCGATGACGTGCGGCGATCGGTACCTCTGGACGCTGCCGATGTTCCATGCGAACGGATGGACCTTCACGTGGACGGTGACGGCGGTTGGCGCCGCGCACGTGTGCCTGCCGAAGATCGATCCCGCGAGGGTGTTCGGGCTGATCGCTGCCGAGAAGATCACCACGTTGTGCGCCGCGCCGACCGTGCTCATCGCGCTGGCAAACTCCCCTGCCGAAGCGCGGCGGGACGTGCGCCGCGGTGTGCGCGTCGTCACGGCCGGAGCGCCGCCGGCGGCGGCCACCATTCAGCGCATCGAGGACGAGTTCGGCTGGCAGCTCCTGCAGGTGTACGGCCTCACGGAGACCGCGCCGTTCATCACCGTCTGCGAGCCGCGCCCGGAGCACGAAGCGTTGTCACCGGACGAGCGCGCAACGATGAAGGCGAGGCAGGGCGTCGAGCTGATCACGTCCGGCGAGCTCATCGTGGTGGACGCCGAGATGCGCGAGGTGCCCCACGACGGCGCGACCCTCGGCGAAATCGTCGTTCGTGGCAACGTCGTGATGGAGGGCTACTACAACGATCCGAAGGCGACCGAGGCCGCGTTCGCCGGCGGCTGGTTCCATAGCGGCGACGCCGCGGTGGTGCACCCAGACGGCTACGTGGAAATCCGCGACCGCTTCAAGGACGTCATCATCAGCGGCGGCGAGAACATCTCGTCGGTCGAGGTCGAGGCGACGCTCCTCAGACATTTCGCCGTGCTCGAAGCGGCCGTCGTCGGCGTCCCCGATTCCAAGTGGGGCGAGGCGCCGCACGCATTCATCGTCCTGCGCGACGGCGCCGCCGCGACCGAGGAGGAGCTGCGCGACTTCGTGCGCGGCCGGCTCGCGCACTTCAAGGTGCCGCGCGAGGTCACGTTCGTCGCCGAGTTGCCGAAGACCGCGACCGGCAAGATCCAGAAGTACGTTCTGCGCGGCGGACGCGCGGCCGTTTCCGCGCAGTAGCAAGGCGCCAAACGCGCTGCCACGCAGCACACGGACATTCGAGGGCACGCCAGTAATGTCGTGACCTCCGTTCGTGTCGGTGACCGCCGCTGGAGCGCACTGACACGGGCGACCCGTGCGTGCGGAAATCAGCGGACTGCTCCCTCGCGTATGCGTGACCACTGTGGTAGAGCATTCACAAACAAGCGAGTCGGCGGTTCGCTCGACGGGAACGACGATCCGAACGCTCACCGCCGACCGCGGCGACGCCGGGCGCCGGCTGGACCTCGTGCTTCGGCGCCACCTCGCGGGCGTCGCGGGCGCCACGCGCACGCGGGTGCAGGCATGGATCGAAGCGGGCCTGGTCATGGTGAACCGCCGCCTCGTCTGCCGCGCGGCGTGCCGCGTCGCTCCGGGCGACGTCCTGGTCGTCAATCTCGGCGAGCGCCAGCGCCGCACCATCGCCCCCGAGGAGATCGCGCTCGACGTGCTGTATGAGGACGACGATCTCCTCGTCGTGAACAAGCCGGCCGGCATGGTCGTGCACCCCACGTATGCACATGCCGCGCACACGATGATGAACGCGCTGCTGTGGCGGGCCCGCGACTGGCCCGGCGGGCAGCGGCCGACGCTCGTCGGCCGTCTCGACAAGTTCACGTCCGGATTGGTGGTCGTCGCGAGAACGCGCGCCGTGCACGCCGCCTTGCAGCGCGCATTGACATCGGGGGCAAGCGAGAAACACTACCTCGCGGTCGTGTACGGACGCGTGAACACTCGAACGGGGACGATCAATCTGCCGCTCGGCCGGGACGCGCGCGACCGCCGCCGCATGGTGGTGTCCGCGACGGGCGCGCCCAGCGAGACCCGCTTCGAGCGCCTCGCGCGGACCCCGTTACGCAGTGCGGGGCTATCGCTCCTGCGCTGCCGCCTCATGACCGGGCGCATGCACCAGATTCGCGTGCACCTCGCGGCCCGCGGATGGCCGATCGTCGGCGACGCGAAATACGGCCGCGCGATGTCGCCGGCCGTCGGCGATCGAGAGATTGCTGCCGCGCTGCAGGGCTTTACCCGGCAGGCGCTGCATGCCTGGTGCGTGGAATTTACGCACCCCGTCACGCGGGCCCGCGTGAGCGTCGAGGCGCCGGTGCCGCACGATCTTGCGGAATTGATAAAGTACGTGGACCAATCAGTACGTGGTGTCCACCTTCAGGTGGACTGATCTTGGCCATGATGATTCATTCGACCACCCGCGCACTGCTCGCGACGCTTCTCCTCCTCACCGGCTGCTCGCCCGCCGCGGAAAACACGACCGCCGACAATCCTCCCCCGCCAACCGGCCCGGTCGCCATCGCCGGCGAATCCAAAACGCACGACGTGCGCGGCGAGTACAGGCCGATCGACCTCGAACGGGTGGAGGGGCTCGCCCTGGAGAACGGCAAGGTGCTGGTGCGCGGGCCGGCGGGATCGGTTCCGCTCGACATGCCGGCCTCGGCCGACACCTCGCGCCCCAACCGCCAATGGGTGCTCGTGTCTGAGGCCGACACAGGCGGCCGGCGCATCGTCAACTTCACCCACGAAGAGTCGGTGGAAGACTTCACCCTCGACCTGCCCGCGGGCGACAGCGAACTTCGGTACGGCGCGTTCTCGGCACGCGAGGGCGGAGATGTGATGGTGTTTGCGTGGGCCGACGATTCGCAGGCGTATTCCGGCTACGTGACGATCGCACGCCGTTGA
>WUUC01060946.1_pt1 | contig 29440 bp, 17 predicted proteins | sample 6278441 | NCBI WGS metagenome assembly WUUC01 (sample SAMN13675441, study PRJNA597444) | soil metagenome | isolation source: soil | place: USA: Washington | collected 2017-10 | reverse complement strand
CAGGCGTGATGTCGCTGCCAGTGCTCGCGGCGCGGGCGATGACGCGATAGGCCGCTAGCAGCACCGCTTCATTGTCACCAAGTCGCTTGTTGAGCGAGCGCCGTCGCGGCGGTCGCGCCGTGACGAGTTGCGACCGCGCCAGGCTTTCGGCGTGCTGTTCGAGTCGTGTGATGCTGAACAGCTCTTCGCGAATGATCGCAGGGCTGTTCCAGGGCGGCGAGGGCGATCCGAACCGGGGCACTATCGGCGCATGCTCTGAGGAATGCCGAGGCGGCCGCCTTCATTTTCCCAGATTTTCACCGCGGCCTTTTGCTGCCGAACCTGGTTATCGCCATTGCGCTTGGCGCTCGCCAGGCTGCCGTCGGTGTCGCCCCGAGCTTGCGCGGCGCTGTACACGACATTGATCCATGGATGACGCAAAAGACGATGCTCGGTCGATGGCAAGGACACTGCTCCAGGCAAAACGCGACTGTGCGCTCGAGCCGCGCCGTCGTCGGTGCGGTAGCGAACTTAACCAGCCCCAAGCTCGATGGCGAACAGAGGCGATTCAATGCCTCGCAGTGTTCGCTAGCGTACGGACCGGGCAGCTGCATCGGTCCCAAGATCGACTACTGAGTTTTTCTGGAGCAGCAGGTTTGATGAGTAAACAATGGATGGTCCGAACAGGTATGTCGGCGCTGGCACTGCTGGCACTTGCTGTCGGGTTTTTTCAACCTGTTGCGGCTGACCCCGCTGCCTTGCCCGACAACGCGCGCTCGAGTCGTTATGGCGATTGGGAATGTGTGCGCGGATTCCGACGAGCCGGTGGGAAATGCGTTGCCATCGTCGTGCCGGCAAACGCATACCTGGAGTCTTCGGGCGGCGCCTGGCGGTGTAATCGAGGTTTTCTCAATCGCAACGACGCGTGCGTCGCCGTGAAAGTGCCGCAGAACGCTTATCTCGATGAATCCCATGGCAATGGCTGGAAATGCGATCGCGGCTTCCGGGCAGTGAAAGAGGAGTGCGTCGCGGTCCAGATTCCGACCAACGCGCACGCGGCCACCTCGTCATACGGCTCCGGTTGGGAATGCGATCGTGGCTTTCGCGCTGTGGATGCGGGTTGCAAGGCTGTCGTCATCCCCACCAACGCATTCCTGTCACGGGCGGGAACCGATTGGGAATGCGAGCGAGGCTTCCGGAGGACTGGCGCTGCCTGCATCGGCGTGCAACTTCCGGCCAACGCTCATCTCGACTATGCGGGCGCCAATTGGAATTGCGACGACGGATTTCACGCGCACGGTCCCGGCTGTGTGAAGGACGGCCAGGATCCCGAGCATCGCCAGTAACCCGCCCAGAGTACCCACAGATTTTTACGGAGCAGCGCATGAAATCCGAGCAAGCGGCGCCACGCAACGGCCACGATCCGAGCGTGGCGATACCCGACGGCGCACAGCCCGATCCAGCCTTGGCGGGCGGGCGCTCGGGCTTCGACCTCGACGTCGATGGCAGCAGCGCCAGCATCAAGCAGGCGGGCTGGTCATCGAGATCGATCGCCAAGTGGGATCAATCGCCGCGAGCCGACCGCCGCTCCGAGAAGATTCGATCCTGGCGCAAACGCGCGCTGTTGAAGCGCGGCGCACGGCTCCACATGACCATGGCCTCGAAGGCGTCACCCAGTTCCTTGGCCATGCTGGATGAGACGGGGATAGTAGTCTGCTGGTACGGCAGCTCGGATGGACTCGATTACGGCTCCGAAGAAGTCGTGGACCGCCACTTGTCGCTGTTCTACGTTTCGGAGGACGTTGCCAGGCGGCAGCCCCATCGTGATTTGCGTGCAGCCGTTGTCGACGGCCACATGACCCGGCAAGCGTGGCGCCGCAGGTCCGACGGGAGCGCGTTCTGGGCCTCTATCGACATCGTTCCGGTGGTGCTTCGAGACGGGCGCGTGCAAGGCTTCACCTACGTGGCGAGCGCTGCAGACCAGATTCCACACAGCCTCCGATGAGTCTATCGCCCGAGGTGAACTTGTGTACGATAACGGACACATCTTAGCCGCGGAACTCACATGCTCGGGCGTACTCGATGCCGGTAGCCCACGATCCCCGTCAGAACCACCTGCTGGCCGCGTTGCCCGCGGAGGATCTGGAGCGGGTGAGCAAGAAACTCAAGTTCGTCACCCTGCCGCTGGGCGAACCCCTGTACGAATCCGGTAGCCGCCAGCGGGCCGTGTATTTTCCGACCACCGCGATCGTCTCGCTCCTTTATACGTTGGCCAACGGCGCCTCGGTGGAAATTGCCGTGGTCGGCAATGAAGGCATCATCGGCGTGTCTCTGTTCATGGGCGGTGAAACTACGCCCAGCCGCGCGGTGGTGCAGAGCGCGGGCTATGCCTATCGATTGCCGGGCAAGTTGCTCAAGGAGGAGTTCACGCTGGGCGGTCCCATCCAGCATCTGCTGCTGAGGTATACGCAGGCGCTGCTGACGCAGATGGCGCAGACCGCGGTGTGCAACCGGCATCACTCGCTCGACCAGCAATTGTGCCGCTGGCTGTTGCTGAGCCTCGATCGCCTGATCGGCAACGAGCTGGTGATGACGCAGGAGTTGATCGCCAACATGTTGGGTGTGCGCCGTGAAGGCGTGACGGAAGCCGCGGGCAATCTGCAGAACGCCGGGCTGATCAAATACAGTCGCGGGCGCATCACGGTGCTCGATCGCGTCGGCCTCGAGGCGCGGACCTGCGAATGCTACGCTGTCGTGAAAAGAGAATTTGATCGCCTGCTGCCGGCGGGCACGACCTACTGAGCTTGCCGATCCGCCTCGAGCTTGCGCAGGTGCGCATAGCCGACCAGCCGATTGGCCTGCTCATCCCAGAAGCGGAATTTGAGGGACTGCAGGCTGGAGCGCAGCGAGATCGATGTGACTGCCGCGAAGCGCGCGTCGCTTTCGTGGCACTTCTGCAAGTTGTAATTGGGAATGCGCGGGCTGAGATGGTGGATGTGATGGAACCCGATGTTCCCAGAGATCCATTGCAGGACCTTCGGCAGCTTGTAGTAGGAGCTGCCGCGCAACGCGGCTGCCGTGTAGTCCCATTTCTCGTTTCGTTCCCAGTACACGCCTTCGAACTGATGCTGGACATAGAACAGCCACAGTCCCGCCGCGCCGGCGACCGTCATCGCAATCGACTGAATGAGCAGGTAAGGGGCCACGCCGAAGATCCAGCTCAGCAGGATGGCGGCGAACAGCAGCGTCACGTTCAGCACCCACACCGAACGGCGTTGTCGCCGCTCGGCGTGCGCGGATGAGAAGCGCTGCTTGACGACGAATACGAACAGCGGCGCCAGGACGAACAGAATCAGCGGATTGCGCACCAGCCGGTAGTGGAATCGCCGCGCTCGCGACGCGCTCAGGTATTCCTGCACGGTCATGGTCCAGATATCACCGGTGCCGCGCCGGTCGAGATTGCCGGAGCTGCCGTGATGGATTGCATGTTCCCACCGCCAGTGCTGGTACGGGCTGAACGTCAAGACGCCAGCGATGAAACCGACGATGTCGTTGGCGCGACGGGAACGGAAGTACGAGCCGTGCGTGCAGTCATGGAAGATGATGAAGATGCGCACCAGGAACACGCCGGACAGGGCGGCCAGCGGTATGGCGAGCCACAGCGACACTGCCAGTGCATGGTACATTGCATACCACAACAAAAAATATGGCACGAAGGTATTCGCGAGCTGCCATAGCGCGCGCTTCGGAGAAGCGTTTTGATGAGCCACGAGAACGTCTTTCAACGCTGCCGGCTGCGCTTGCTCGCTCTTGCTACGAGCCATCGGCTCGCCTAATTTCGTCGCGGTTCATACCGTCCTCTCAATGCCTTGGCGAGTGTGGCTATCGAGGGTGCGCCGACGCCCGAGTGATCTCGGTGCGGTGGCGCACATACGCGGAAAATGCGCAGGCGGTCCCAGATCAAGGCGCGGTGGCTTGTTTGTGAGACTTGGTGTCGATTACTGATTGTTTCTTGCATCGTCTGGCAGCCTGCGTAGCCGGAGCGCTCGGTGCGCTAGCGAACAATCAAGGAAATCATTTTCTGCCGAGCACTGCTGCGAGCTTATGTACGCTTGCGCACCGACGCATCCAGGGTGCTGCAGGCATGCTCACGGCGTGACATCCGTCAAGAACAACATGCAATCCAAGTGATCGCAACACACTGAGTCGCTAGTGACACTTGCCGAATTCATCAGAAGAGACATGGATGGAATCCTCGACGAGTGGATCGTTTTCGCCCGTACCATCCCGGCGGCTGCGTCGCTCAGCCCAAAATCGTTGCGGAACGACGCAAGGGAGATCTTGTCGCGCATTGCCGCGGATATGGAGACGGAGCAGAGCGAGGAGATGCGTGCCGCAAAATCGCAAGGTACAAAAGACACGCAGAGGCAGGGGGATTCCGCAGCTCAGTCACATGCGGGGACGCGTCTCCTGGAGGGCTTCACGCTGCCCGACATGGTCTCCGAATACCGTGCGCTACGCGCAAGCGTGGTCCGGCAGTGGAGTGCAAAAGAATCTCCGGGCCCCGAGTCTTTGAGAGAAATGACCCGGTTCCATGAAGGCATCGATCAGGCGCTGGAGGAGTCGACCCAGCGCTTTACCGATAAATTGGATCGCGCGCGCGAGCTGTTCATGGGTGCATTGGGGCACGATCTGCGCACGCCATTGCATGTGATCATGCAATGTACCCAGTACCTCAGTCGACCGGAGACGCCGACGCGCACCCATGCGCAAATAGGCGGATACATCGCGGAGAGCGCGGAGCACATCAGAGATATGGTCGAGGATCTGCTCGACGTCGTGAAAACGAAGCTGGGCGGCTCGTTGCCGATCAGCACCGCATCGGTAGACCTGATTCACCTATGCCATCGCGCGGTGAACGAGATCCGCATCGCGCATCCCAGCGTCAAATTCAGGACCAACGTGCCGAACGCAATGTTCGGAATGTGGGACGGTGCGCGGCTGCACCAATTGCTCTTGAACTTGTTGAAGAACGCGGTCCAGCACGGCGACGCGAGCATGCCCATTACCTTGTCGGTCGAGCGTGAGCGCGAGCATGCCATGATGAGCGTCCACAACGAAGGCAAGCCGATTCTAGAGCACCTGCTGCCGAAGCTGTTCGAGCCGCTGACGCGCGGGGAACACATCCCGGAACATCAGCGAGGTGCCAGCTTGGGGCTGGGGCTTTACATCGCAGAAGCGATCACTGCCGCCCATGGAGGACGCATCGACGTGGACTCGGCGGCGCAGAGAGGCACGACATTCACGGTGCGTCTGCCGCTAACAGGGGCTCGGTCTTCGATGTGAGATCTTCCCCGCGCGGATCCCGGCGATCCGTACCTGATCGGTAATCCACTCTCCGTAGCATCAACCCGCGCTTCAAATAACTAGACGGGTGGCGGGGGGATGGATCATGAAGTCGCTATGGAATGAGCTGCGTCCTTTGCTGGCGCATATCGCGACCTTTTCGTTTTGTATCAATCTGCTGTTTCTCATTCCCGCGGTCTTCACCTTGCAGGTGTTCGATCGTGTCATCACCAGCAACAGCAAAGAGACGTTAGTAGTTCTGCTTACGGGAACGGCTGTAGCGCTGCTGATCCTGCTGTTGCTCGACTACGTTCGCACGCGCCTGCAGAACTTGTTAGGAAACATCATCGACGAGCGGCTTTCGCCGCCGGTGGTGAATGCCATCGTGGTCCGAACGGCGCGGGCGCCGCACAGCACAAGAGCGGATGGCATGCGCGATGTGGCATCGCTGCGAGGGGTGTTCTCGGCAAATGCGCTGATCGCAGTGTTCGATGCTCCCTGGGTGCCCGTGTATGTATTGGTGATCTGGTTCTTTCATCCCGCGCTCGGCATCGGCGCCGCCGTCGCCGCGGTAGTCATGCTGTCCCTGGCCTGGCTCAACGACCGATTCAGTCGCAACGCTCTGGGGAGCCTGCAGAAGGATGGCCGCCGGGCCGCGCAGTATGTGGAAAGCTCCCTGCGCAATGCCGAAGTCCTGCAAGCACTCGGCATGACGGAAAGATTGCTGGAGCACTGGCGCACGCTGCAGGACCGGGTGGCGGCCCAGCAGACCAGTGCCAGCCGGGTCAGCGGTGCGTTCACGGCTGGCACACGGTTCCTGCGTCAGCTCATTCAAATAGTGATGTTGGCCTTGGGCGCCTATCTCGTGCTGAGCCAGCAAGCGTCCGCGGGCATCATGATCGCCACCACCATCTTGCTCGGCCGCGCCCTGCAGCCGATCGAGCAGCTGGTTGGCAGCTGGCGCACTTTGATCGACGCGCGCGCCGCGTATCAACGATTGTCGGAGTTGTCCGCCTCGTTTGAACAGGACCAACAACGCGTCGCTCTGCCTTGCCCCAAGGGCTGTCTGACAGTGGACGGCGTGTCGTATCGCGAGCCAGGCGCGGAGCGACTCATCGTCGTCAATATCGCCTTCAGTCTGGCACCCGGTGAAGCACTTGCAATCATTGGTCCAAGCGCCGCTGGCAAATCCACACTCGCGCGCTTGCTCACCGGCGTGTGGGCGCCGACTTCCGGAACTGTGCGCCTCGATAGCGCCAACGTTGCCTATTGGCCACGCCAGGATCTCGGTCCGTGGATCGGTTACGTTCCTCAGGATGTCGAACTGTTCGACGGCAGCGTGGCCGGCAACATCGCGCGCCTCGGCAAAGTCGATTCAGAAGCAGTCGTCACGGCGGCCAAACGCGCCAACGCGCACGAGCTGATTCTCACACTGCCGCAGGGATATGACACGCAGATTGGCGAGCATGGCGCGCGTCTGTCACCCGGCCAGCGTCAGCGCGTAGCGCTCGCCCGCGCCTTATATGGCAATCCTCGTCTCGTAATACTCGACGAACCCAACTCCAATCTCGATGGCGTGGGTGAAGGCGCCCTCGCGCAGGCACTGGGCCGGCTGCGCAGCGAAGGCGTGACTTCGATCGTCGTGACGCATCGGCCATCGCTGATCGCGCATGTCGACAAAATTCTGATTCTCGATGCCGGGCGCATGCAGCAGTTCGGACCGGCCGGCGACGTGATGAAAGCCATGCAGCGGCAGGCGCAAGCGATGCTCGATGGCAAAGCGGCCTGACCAGCGCAAAAACAGCTGGATAACGGGAAGAAAACATGATCAGCGCAACGTCGGGGCCGGTTCGAACCACTGCGGAAGACGCCAGGCGCGTGGCGCGTGCCGGGCTATGGATCTTACTGGGGGCGGTGTTGCCAATCGCGGTCTGGGCCGGCTTCGCGCCGCTGGCGATGGCGGTCGTGGCGCCGGGGTTCGTCAAAGTCGATCTCAATCGGCGGCCAGTGCAACACCTCGAGGGCGGCATCGTGCGAGAGGTGCTGGTGCGCGATGGCCAGTCCGTGACCGCCGGCGATCCCATTCTCGTGCTTGGTGATGTGAGCGTGGATGCCGAGCGCAATCGACTCGATTACCGCGTCCATGTGGAACGTGCCGGCCTGGCGCGGCTCGATGCAGAGCAGGGTCGTGCTCGCGAATTGGTTTTTCCCAGCGAGCTGCAATCGGCGGCGGCACAGGACGAACGAGTGCAACAGGCGTTGCAGAAGGAGCACGCGCTGTTCCGATCCCGGCGTGGTTCGCTTGACAGCGAAGTCGCGCTGATGAGATCGCAGCGTGAGTTGATCCAGCAGGAAATGACGGCGTTGCGCGCACAGATTGCGCTGGTCGAGGATGCGTTGGAGTTGCACCGGAAGGATCTGGAAACCAACCGGGACATGCTGAAGAAGGGCTTCATCTCGCCCAACCGGCTGGCGCAGATCGAAGCCATGGTCGTCGACTACGCCGGCAAGCTGGAAGAGCGGCGTTCGGAGCTGGCGCGTGCCGGGCAGCGCCTCGGTGAAAGCGACCTGAAGATACAAACGATCCAAAATTCTTACGTGCAGGCGGCCAGCGATCAATTGAAGGTGGCCGCAGCTCGCATCGGCGAGATCGAACAGGAGATGCGTAAGTCGGTCGACGCCGCCGCACGCCAGGTGGTGACCGCTCCTGCGAGCGGCGCGGTCATCGAGCTCAAGGTCACATCGCCAGGTGCGGTGGTCCGCCCCGGCGAAACGATTGCCGAGATCGTGCCGGTGGACGCCAGCCTCATGATCGAGGGACGCATCCGTCCCGAAGAGCTCAATCACGTGTACCTGGAGCAGCGTGCACGCATCAAATTCACGGCATTCAAATATCGCAATTCGTCGATGGTGATCGGCAAGGTCACCTACGTCTCCGCCGATCGCCTGATCGATCCGGCGAACAACATGCCGTACTTCAGCGTGATGATCCTGGCCGAGCCCGATTCGCTGCGCTCGGTGGGCGAGTTCAGTTTGCAAGCCGGCATGCCCGCCGAGATCTATCTCGAGGGCTCGAGCCAGACAGCGCTGCAGTACCTGATGGAGCCGATCACCACCACGGTACGCAGGGCGGCAAGGCAGATGTGAGATCGCCCGTCGCGCTGAAGGTTTTTTGGTACGGCCGGCGACGCGCTACGGCCATAGGTCGAGTAGGCAACTTCGTTGAGGAGTATTAGTCATGGCTGTCACAGTCAATAAAGCGGACCTCGAATTCATCCTGGCGCAGATTCAGATCGCAGAGGCTCATGCGGCCGGCGCGACGCTCTACGGACCCGGAGGGTTGATCCCTGCCTATAACTTGTCCATGGGCCTGCGCACGGTCGATGGAACGTACAACAATCTGCTCCATCCCGAATGGGGCTCCGCCGATCAACCGTTTCCGGAAGGCCTCGGCACGGATTTCAGACCGGCGGACGGCACGCCTCTGGATATGGATGGTCCGGGACCGGCGCCGCCGATGTCGACCGCAGCAAATTACAATCCATCGAACAATCCGAATTCGATCGTAGTCGATGCAAGCCTGCGGACCATTTCGAATCTGATCGTCGATCAGACGCTGGGCAATCCTTCCGCGATCCTGACAGCGGTGCAGCGTGCGGGCCTAGTGGATCCGGAAGATCAAATGACCGTGACAGCGGAGATCACCGCTGCGTTCGAACCGATCGAGCCGCTGTTCAGTGCCTTGACAGCCGCTGAAGTAACCGCAGCCGCCGCGACTGCTGCTGCCGCTGCGAATCCCGATGATCCCGAGCTGGCTGCGGCAGCCGTTGCGGCCGAGGCGGCGCGCGCAGCTGCAGAAGCTGCTCTGACCGACGCGCGCGAGGCGCTCGACACGCTGCTCGAGGCCGCTGGCGTCGAACTGGACGGTGCCAATGTCGTGATCCCGAACGTCGCGCCCGACGAAGGTTTGTCGGCGCCGTTCAATTCCTGGTTCACCCTGTTCGGCCAGTTCTTCGATCACGGCCTCGACCTGGTCAACAAAGGTGGCAGCGGCACCGTGTTCATTCCGTTGCAACCGGACGATCCGCTGTACGACCCGACCAGCTCGACCAACTTCATGGTGCTGACGCGAGCGACCGTGGCGCCCGGCGCCGATGGCGTGATGGGCACCGCGGACGATGTGCGGCCGGTCAACACGACCACCTCGTTCGTCGATCAGAACCAGACCTACACCTCGCACTCGTCACATCAGGTGTTCTTGCGCCAATACACGATCAACGCCGACGGCGATGCGGTCGCGACCGGCAAGCTCATCGAAGGCGGCAATGGCGGCATGGCCACCTGGGCCGACGTGAAAGCACAAGCGCTGACGCTCGGCATTCGCCTGGTCGATTCCGATGTCGGCAACATTCCGTTGGTCGCCGCGGACCAGTACGGCAATTTCATCCCCGGCGCCAATGGCTATGTTCAGCTGGTATTTCCGGGCCTCAGCCCCGGCGATCCGCCGCGTCTGGTGGAAGGTACCGCCGACGGCCTGTTGACGGTCGGCGCGCTTCGCACCGGTCATGCGTTCCTTGCTGACATCGCGCACAACGCGGTGCCGACCGGACTCGCCGACGGCGATATCGAAATCGGCCTGGGCAATCCCGACAATTCCCCGACCAATGGCCAGTACGACAACGAGCTGCTCGATGCGCACTACATCGCCGGCGACGGTCGCGCCAACGAGAACGTCGGCCTCACCGCGGTTCATCACGTGTTCCATTCGGAACACAATCGGTTGGTTGAGCATACGCAGGAGGTGGTGCTGGCCACCGGCGATCTCGCGTTCCTCAACCAGTGGCTCGTCAACGACGTGGCCGCGCTGCCGACGACTCAGGCGCAGATCGATGCCCTGGTGTGGGACGGCGAGCGCCTGTTCCAGTCGGCGAAGTTCGTCACCGAGATGGAGTATCAACACCTGGTGTTCGAGGAGTTCGCGCGCAAGGTTCAGCCGCAGATCAATCCCTTCCTGGTTCCCGATGGTTTCGACGTGACCATCGATCCCTCGATCGTCGCCGAATTCGCGCACGTCGTGTATCGCTTCGGCCACTCGATGCTGACCGAATCGATCGATCGCTTCGACCCGAACTTCAATCAGGATCACATCGGCCTGATCGAGGGTTTCCTGAATCCGATCCAGTTCGAGAACAACGGCGGCGACACCACCGTCGACGCCGACATTTCCGCGGGCGCGATCGTTCGCGGCATGACACGGCAGGTCGGTAATCACATCGATGAGTTCGTCACCAGCGCGCTGCGTAACAACCTGCTGGGCCTGCCGCTCGACCTTGCGACGATCAACCTGGCTCGCGGTCGCGATACCGGTGTGCCATCGCTGAACGCCGCGCGCGCCGATTTCTACGCGGCCACCAACAACGATGCGTTGCTCAAACCGTACGAGAGTTGGGTCGACTTCGCCGGCCATCTCAAGAATGAAGCCTCGATCATCAACTTCATCGCCGCGTATGGCTCCCATGAGCTGATCACTGGGCAGACCACGATCGAAGGTCGGCGCGATGCCGCTCTGACCATCATCACCGGCATCTCCGTCGGTGGCCTGGCAGTGCCAGAGGACTCGGTCGACTTTCTCAATGCGACTGGCGCCTACGCGGGCGGTTCGCTCGGCGGCCTCGACACAGTCGATCTGTGGATCGGCGGCCTGGCCGAACAGACCATGCCGTTCGGCGGCATGCTCGGCTCGACCTTCAACTTCGTGTTCGAGCGGCAGATGGAGAGCCTGCAGAACGGCGATCGCTTCTATTACCTGCAGCGGCTCGACGGCCTGCACCTGTTCGGCGAGATGGAGAACAACTCGTTCGCCGAAATGATCATGACCAACACCGACGCGAGACATCTGCCCTCGGATGTGTTCTCGACGCCGGGCCTGATCCTGGAAGTGGATCGGACCCATCAATACAATCCGGGTCTCGCGGAAACCGCCGGTGCGGACGGCATCCTCCAAGACAATCCGGAAACGGAAGTCGATGAGAGCTCCGACAACCTGGGAAGCGATCCGGTCGGCGGCGGCATCCTGACGCCGTTAGTGGTCCGCAACAATCCCAGCACGCCTGGCCCTGACTCGAACTACCTGCGCTACACGGGCGGCGAGCACGTGGTGCTCGGCGGCACCGAAGGCGCCGACATTCTGATCGCCAGCATCGGTGACGACACGCTGTTCGGTGATGGTGGCAACGATCAGCTCGATGGTGGCTTCGGCAACGACATCATCAACGGCGGCGCTGGCAACGACATCATTCGCGACGCCGGTGGCGACGACAACATCAAGGCCGGCGACGGTAACGATGTGGTGCATGGCGGCCCTGGCCTCGATCTCATCATGGGTGGCGCGGGCAAGGACTTCATCGTGCTCGGCACCGACGCGGGCTCGGAGGTGTTCGCCGGCGAAGGCGACGATTTCATTCTCGGCAGCAAGAACGCCGAACGCATTCTCGGCAACGAGGGCAACGACTGGATAGAAACCGGCACCTTCGATGGCGCGCCGGGCGACAACTTCGATGAGATCTTCGCGCGTGACAGCATCGACGGCCACGATGTCTTCCTGGGCGACGGCGGCTTCGACGAGTTCATCGCCGAAGGTGGCGACGACATCATGGTAGGCAGCCCGGGGCGCGGCAAGATGGCCGGCATGTCCGGTTGGGACTGGGCGACCTACGAGAACAACACTTCAGGCGTGGATGCCGACTTCACCCGCGGCATCGTGTTCGATGAGAATCCGCAGCCGCCGATCAGCGGCACGCTGGACGCGTATGAATCGGTGGAAGGCCTGTCGGGCTCGGCCTTCAACGATGTCCTGACCGGTTCCGATGTAACCGCCGAAGAGCGATTGCCGTTCGCGCAGGGCGGCACCGAAGGCTATCGCGGCAGCAGGTTGGATGCAGACGGCATCGCGCGCATCACTGGCCTGCAGGCGGTGCTGGGCGCCGGTGTCACGAGTTTCTCGGCGGGCGAGATCATTCTCGGCGGCGACGGTAACGACCTGATCACGGGCCTCGGCGGCGACGACATCATCGACGGCGACAAGTATTTGAACGTGCGCATCAGCGTGCGGGCGAATGCCGATGGCACCGGCGCGGAGATTGCGTCTCACGAAAGCCTCACCACGCTGGTCAATCAGATGTTCGCGGGACAGATCAACCCCGGCCAGCTGCAGATCGTTCGCGAGATCCTCACGGCCAATGGCACTGGCGATATCGACACGGCGGCCTATCGAGGTGTGCTGGCGAACTACCGGTTCGGCGCGACCGGTGATGGCTTGATCACCGTGACCGACATCGGCCTGGATCCGATCGACGGCTCCGACCGACTCAGAAACATCGAAAGAGTGCAGTTCGCCGATGCGTCGCTCGGCGTCATCACCGGCACAGCAGGCAACGACACGCTCACAGGGACGGCGGGCGATGACCTGATGCTCGGCCTCGCGGGCAACGACACGTTGAATGCTCTCGGTGGTAACGACGTGCTGGTCGGCGGGTTGGGCAACGACACGCTCAACGGCGGCGCCGGTAACGACACGTATTCCTTCGGCCTCGCGGACGGCCAGGATACGATCAACGAGCCGACCACCGGCAATGCCGCGGCCGGCGGCTCCGACCGGATTTCCATTGAGTCCGGAGCGCTGCTCGGCCTCAACATCTTCGAATCGACCGGGCAGAACCTGGTGCTGGCGTTCAACGGCCAGCAGGTCACCGTCACCGATCATTTCGACAATGCCAGCGAAGTCATGGAGACCATCAACTTCAATGGCGGCACCTACGAGGGATATTTGCTCGACGGCGACTACGCCATCAGCACCGATGACGGCGGCGATCGTACGGCCAACACTCCGTTGGTGAACACGGTGCTGGTCGGCTCGACGGCGGGCAACACGCTGATCGGCAATACCGGCAACGACCTGTTGTTCGGTCATGACGGCAGCGATGAGTTGTTCGGCGGCGAGGGCGACGATCTGCTGGTCGGCGGCACCGGTAACGATGCTCTCGACGGCGGCCTCGATCTCGACACCATGGTGGGCGGGGCGGGCAACGATACCTACATCGTCGACGAGGTCGGTGAGGTGCTGGTCGAAGCGGCGGGCGCCGGCAGCGGCACGGACACCGTCCAAACAGAGCTGGAAACATTCTCGCTCGAGCTCATCGCCAACGTGGAGAACATCGAATATACCGGCCTGGACGCGGCGGCGTTCATCGGTACCGGCAATACCCTCAACAACGAGATCACCGGCGGCGATCTCGGCGACACGCTGAGCGGCCTGGCTGGCAACGACGAATTGAACGGTGGGCTGGGCGATGACACACTGCTCGGCGGCGACGGCCTCGACTCGCTCAACGGTGGCGACGGCAATGACACCCTCGACGGCGGCACTGGCAACGACGCGATGGCTGGCGGCGACGGTGACGATACATTCTTGGTGCAGGACACGGGAGATACTGTCAGCGAAGGCGGAGGCGGCGGCACCGACACAGTCTTGTCGAGCGTCACTTTCACCATCACCGACGCCGATGTCGAAAATCTGACCCTGCAGGGCACCGGCAATATCAACGGCGCCGGCAACAACTCCAACAACGTCATCACCGGCAACTCGGGCAACAACGTGCTGAGCGGCAGCGGCGGCAACGACACGTTGATCGGTGGCCTGGGCAACGACACTCTGAACGGCGGTGCGAATACGGACACTGCGAGTTATGCCACTGCGACCGCGGCGGTCACGGTCTCGCTGGCTTCCGCCGCGGCTCAGAACACCGGCGGAGCGGGCACCGACACGCTGATCAGCATCGAGAACTTGCAGGGCAGCAACTTCAACGACACGCTGACCGCCAGTGGCACCGGGGCCGCTGGAGTGGCCAACCTGCTGAGTGGCGATGGCGGCAACGACACGCTGATCGCAACGATCGACAACGTTCGTGACACCTTGGATGGCGGCGCCAACACGGATACCGCCAATTACTCGGCATACACAGCGGCGCTCACGGTGAATCTCGGGGCGGCAGCACCGATCATCGTTGGCGGTTCGGGCAGTACGGCAGGGAACTCGGACGTGCTGGTGTCGATCGAAAGCTTCACCGGTGGTTCCGGCGCTGACACCATCACCGGCAGCACAGCCGCCAACGTCCTGGACGGCGGCCTCGGTGCGGATACGTTCAACTACACGATCGGCGGCGGTGCGGACACCATCAACGGTGGCGGTGGTACGGACACGCTGAACATTCTCGGCGTCGCGAACAACGATGTGCTCGATGTCATCTACAACGGTGGAGCGGTCATCACGTCCTTCGAAGGCGGCACCGTCACCGGCGTGGAGAACATCGTCGTCAATCTGGGCGGTAACGCCGACACGCTCTCTTACGGAACTTCCGGAACGGGTGTCACCGCCAATCTCGCGACGGGTACTGCATCGGGCTTCGCCTCGATTGCCAGCATCCTGAACGTGGTTGGCGGTTCGTCGGGCGACACGATCATCGGCAATGCTGGAGCCAATACACTGAACGGCGGCGCCGGTAACGACACGATGAACGGCGGCGCGGGGGCCGACATCCTGATCGGCGGCAACGGCGCCGACACCATGGATTCAGGTGCGGCGAACGACAACGTGCAGGACATCTTCAGGTACGCAGGGACCGCAGAGTTCGGTGACACGGCGACCAACTTCGATGCCAACGGCGCCGACAACGTCGACGATCGGGTCGAGTTCACCGGTGCGCTGAATACCGCCTGGGACGACGGCAACAACAACGATACTTTCCTGTTCGCGACCGGCAATGGGGGTGGCGGAACCGTCAACGCCACCGTCGGGCAGGGCAACGGCGACTTCGAAGCCTTGCTCCTGACCGGCGACGGTGGCGAAGGCGTAACGTCGGCCAACCTTGGCAACGCTGCGCTGGTCTCGGCGGCTTTCAACAACGAGTTCGCTCTCACCGCCGCCAACGGTGAGGACGCACTGCTGGTCATCAACGACACCAATGCCAACAACTTCAGCTTGTGGCAGTGGGTCCAGGCCGGCGGTGGCGAAGTATCGGCGGCCGAGTTGACGCTGATCGGTATCTTCAGCTCCAACGCCACGGTGACGGCGGGCAACTTTGACTTCGCTTGAGGGAGGGGTGGATGGGCAGCGGCGGCGACGCCGCTGCCCATCTCCGCTTCGAGCAGCTGCTGTTAGAGCAGAATCTCGATGAGTAACAGGCTGGCGTCTTCGCAGGCGGATGCGCAGAACAATACCGTGCCGGCGAATGTGCGTGCCAGCCGCGCTAGTTTCGCGTGCAAGCGATCTCGCATGGGTTGCGCCCACGGCGCATCATCGGCACCGTCCAGGAACGGCCCTTGATGTAACTTTCTGAGCTTGTCCAGGCGCACCGGCGGATCGGCCGCCTCGTCATTGGACAGGCGCTCGAATGCCCAGCAGTCGACCCAGCACACTGCAGGGTCGAGCGTGAGGCGACTCTCCTGTCGACGGACCGCGTTCTCACCGATGAGCTTGCGCAGCCGGAACAGCGTCGTCGCAAGCGCCTGTGCGGCGGCATCGCCCTCGGCTCCCGGCCACAGCGCATCCGCCAACTTCGCTTCCGATACTTCACGGCCGCCGAAGGCGATCAACGCCTTCAGCAAGTCGAGCGGTTTTCTCTGCGCCTTGCCGACGAAGCGCAGCGTCACACCATGCTTGACCACGCCAAAACGGCCGAGTGTATAAATGCGGAGCGGCCAGGGCCACGACTCCGTCTGGCGCCACGCTGGATCCGGAGTCAGCTCGTTGCGCTCGATCAGCGAGCGAACATAGTCCGGCTCGATACCCGCCTCGAGCGCCACGAAACAAAGTCTCGCGATCGCCTGCGGCGGAAAGAAAAAGAAATGCATGTAACCGTGCTGGCGCCCGAGGCGCATGCCGCTCGCGAGGTGTTCGCGTGCTTCATCTTCCCGGTGCAGATCCAATGCTATGTGGGCGGAGAACAGCAGGAAGGCGTATTCGATCACGCAGTTCCCGATGTCTCTGCCGACGCGGCGGCCGAGATCCAGATATCGCACGGCCTCGCTGGTCCTGCCGCAGAGATGAAGCAATAGTCCGTAGCCCAGGTTATCGGTGGCGATGTAGTACGGAGCGCCGCGCGCTTCCGAAGCGACCACTGCACGCGACAGCAGTTGCAGCGCCAGTATTGGCTCTCCTGTTTGGAATCTACGCCACGCCGAGACCGCGTAGTAGGCGCCGCGATCGACGGAAGGCAGCGCTTCAGCCAGGCGTTCGAACCGCGCCAGAAACTCATCGGCATCGGCGAGCTCGCCTCGGTTGAGGCTCATCGCCGCGCCTAGCTGGAGCAACACTGAATCGAACAGCGGATTGCCGGTTCCTTCGGCTGCGCGCAATCCCTCCGAGACGGCTCGCACACACCGCTCTCGCATGCCCACGTGCATGGCAACCGTCGCGTCGCTGATGTGATCCACCACTGTGCGCAGCGGCCGTTCGGCCGCGGGCAAATTATCGGCGTAGTGAAGCATCGTCAGAACAGCCTCGGCCTCCGCATGCTCACCGCGGAGGATGTGGTACATCACCAAGTGGTGGCGCAGCTGCGCGCGTTGCTCGAGGCCGGGCTCGCATGCCAATGTCTTGCGCACCCGTTCCAGCCAGGTTGGCATGTCGGCGTGCAGAGGTTGCCGAAACGACAGCGCGATGAAGAACGTGACTGCCACGTGGCCGCGAAGGTCCTCGGGCAAGTCGTCGAGCCGCTGTTCGAGTCGTTGGTTGAACTCAGCGATCCAAGGGTCCAGTTGCGAAAGATTCGTGTGGATGCCGAGGATGGCATCCATCAGACCCGACCAGCTCAGCGCCATGCCAAGCAGATCATCGGTGGCGCTGAAGCGCCGGTAGGCAGTTTCCAGCAATGCTTGACTGGCCGAGGGTGCCGACAGCGACTTGCTGGTGCCTTGCCAATAGAGCAGCCACGGATTCGGTGCGAATAACTCGGCGGGCAGCTTCTTCATCCACACGGCGAGTGTTGCGATCCGCCCTTGAGCCCGCAGTGCCGGCGCGGTTGCCAATATCACTTCCGTCATTCGCCGCCAATCCCGCGACTGCTCGAGCAGCTCCACCGCAGCCTCGGCATCGTCGTCGGATATCAGTATCTCCGCCGCCTTGTGCTGCTGTGAAGTCAGCTCGTTGGCTGGATATCGCAGCATCCGCTGGTGGAGCAGAAAATCCCGAAACAATGGATGAAATTGATAGGCCGTCTGCTTGCCGCCGTGGAAGGTGACGAAGTGATTCTTACGCATCAGCTCGATCAGCAAACTGGCGGCGCCGGTCGTACCCGTCAACTCGGTGACACCGTCCATCGTCATCTTGGGCAGCAGCGCACTCTGCAGCAGCAAGTCGCGTGATGCGGCGCTGAGGCTGCGGAATACCTCGCTCGCGAAATAATCGAACACGGGTTCTTCGCGGCCGCCCTGCCGGGAAAAATTCAACTCGACGCCGGGGTTGTGCTGGCGATGGCGTTCGAGCACCAATAGCAGTCCCATCATCCATCCGGCGCTGCGCCGCTGCAGGGCCAGTGCCTCCGCTTCAGAGGGCTGCTTGGCCAGAATCAACTGGGCAATTCCACGCGTCTCGTCGAGCGTCAGCGTCAGGTCGTCGGCGCCGATGATGGTAAGCGCGCGATTCAATCGCATTCTCGCGAGCGAGGGCGGGCAGGCCTCGCGGCTCGCGATAATGATGTGGCAGTCCTCGGAGGTTTCTTCGCAGGCGATGCGTATCAGCTCGTGCGAGGGCGACCCTTCCGGCAGCTCCTGATAGTTATCGAACACCACGACCAGCGGAGCTCTCAAGCCAGCATAGAAGTCCCGGAAATACTGCCGGCTGAAGTTGGTCAGGTCCAATGCCGTTTCCGGACGAAAATCGGGCAGCGGTGCGTGACCGGGAGACAAATGTTTGGTCGCCGCGGCACTGAAATAGTGAAAGAAGGTGGCCGCATCGTGGTCGCCAGAGTCGACCTGATACCAGAGACACGGCTGGTTTCTCGACGCCAGGTAGCTGGACACCAGAGTGGTCTTGCCCGCGCCGGGTGGCCCATTGACCAATATTACCGAGTGCTGTTGCTTAGCAGCACATAGTCGATCGAGTAAACGCGCGCGTGTATATACCGAGGAAAAGCGAGGGCGGTTTGTTTTAACGAACATGGACAATCGTTAGGAACGTTGCAATATTTACGCGGTTCTTTATTAAAGCAAAGGACATACCATGCCTCGCAAGCTATTGAGACTCAGGGCATTCTGAAAACACATCGCAACGCACACGAGGAAAATGTCAGACGGCCCGACAAAAAATGTAAGAGAACCATTGACGCAGCAACAGCGATGAATCTGCGGCGTCGCGACAAATCGAGCCGCTTGACACAGCATTTTCCTACCGCTGCATCGCGCCTGCCTGGTCCTCAGCTTACTCATGGAAGGAGTTGCATCATGAACCGATGCCGAGGATTCACTGTCGCGTCCATTTCATTCGCTTGCGGTCTTTGCTGGACCTCGCTGGCAAGCGCTCAAGAAATATCTCCGACGCAGAACGCCGAGCGTCATTTCGACGCAAGGCTCGATCTCAACCGTTCGTTCACCGCCTCTCGGTCCGCGGCCGCCATTCAGCCTGAGGCGATTCAGGGACTGACTGCCGATGTGGAAGAGCTCACGGTGGAACCCAACGAAACCACCGGAGCGGTGAGCGCGCTCTCCAGTCAACGCGGTTATCTCACGGGCCCGAAGCGGGCATCGATGATGTGAGGGTCACACGACAGTGAAGCATTGTTTCTAGCCGGAGTGGCGCGGGTCTATCCGGACCCGCGCTGCTATCCTCACAACATGACACACCATCACTATCTCGTTCCGCTGCTGCTGAGCGTGGCGCTCGTGGCCTGTCGATCCGCCGGCGGCCCTGCGGCTCACGCGGCGAGCCTCGATCAGGAAATCCAATTGGCGCCGACCGAGCAGGCCGCGTTTGGTCAGCAGGGACTCAGTGTGGAATTCATACGAGTGGTCGAGGACTCGCGCTGCGCGAGCGATGTGACTTGCGTATGGGCCGGCGAGGTCAAGGTGCAACTGGCGACTCGGAACGACGCTGCCGAAGCCGTACAACATGAGATCACCGCCGGTCAGCATGCAGCGGTCGGCGAGTTCCGGCTGGCCGTGGTTCAGGTTCAGCCCGAGAAGATTTCCACGCGCGAGATCTCGCCGGAAGAGTATCGGGTCACTTTGAAGCTGGAGCGGGCTTCAAAATAAACGGCAGAATCGGTGCGCTCGCCAGCGATTCTGGCTCAATCGTTGCGAGATATATTTGCACCAATTGCGAACGATAGTTGCGACCGAATCGTTGCAAACGTTGTTGACTAACGACATACATACAAACAGTTAGTCGCTCTGCTCCATAAAAATACTGATGCGCGCCGAATTGGCGCATTTCTTCCGAATTCTAGGATCAAGCAATCTGGCTTTCATTGGCTAAATTGCAGTTGTATGCTCGAAACACGCAGTGATGCGTCCGTGCAACGCAGGATCGTCAGCACCGGCCAGAAGACCGACCAGATAAATCAGGGGGAACAAACAACAACGAAGTCGCCAACCGCTGGCGCGGTTGAGCTTCGGGCGGCAATTCAAAACAACATCTCTTATGGAGGAGTCTCGATGTTGACGAGAAACACACTCGCGACGGCCGTCAAGCACGCGCTTGCGGCCAGTGCAACTTCAGCTGCAACCGATCCCTCGCAATCGAACCGGCGCAATGCCAGTCGGCTGGCCGGCGCGCTTGCCACCACACTGATTGCTACCAGCCCGGCAACATTCGCCCAGAGCACGGGCGGGAGCGTGTTTGGACAAGCCGTATCGGGAGACATTGTCGTAGTGGAGGGAGAGGGCACGGGATTCCGCCGTGAAATTACCGTGGGCACCGATGGTTCGTATCGTGTGCCCGCGCTATCGCCTGGCAAGTACAAAGTGACATCGCGCCACCCGGATGGCACGAGCGCGGTTCGCGACGGCGTGCTGGTCAGCGCGGGCACGGGCACGCCGGTGAATTTCGTCGCGATAGCCGGCGGCGTGCTGCAGATGGAGAACATCATCGTCACCGGAGTGCGCGTCAATCCGATCGATGTTTCTTCCGTGGAGTCGGTGACGGTATTGTCCGCCGATCAGTTGTCGAGGATTCCGGTGCTGCGAGATCTCACGTCGGCGGCGCTGCTGGCGCCCGGAGCGGTGCGCGGCGACTTCGCGTTCGCGGATGGGAAACTGCCGTCGTTCGGCGGCTCTTCGGTCGCCGAGAATCAGTACTACGTGAACGGCTTCAACGTGACCAACTCGTTCCGCGGCCTGAATTTCTCCAAGATCCCGTTCGAAGCGATCGCCGAACAGCAGGTGAAGACCGGTGGCTACGGCGCGGAGTTCGGCCGCTCGCTGGGCGGTGTGGTCAGCCAGGTGACCAAGCGCGGCACCAACGAGTTCGAGTCGGGTTCCAGTATCTACTGGTCGCCGGCAGCACTGCGTAGCAAGACCCGGAACTTCAACTACTCGAACCCGCTCGAGCCGAGCAGCTTCGGCACGGTGCGTTCCATCAACGCCGAAGAGGAGACCTCCGAGTGGACCGCCAACGTCTGGGCCGGCGGCGCGCTGGTCAAGGACAAGCTGTTCGCTTATGCGTTGATCGGTTACTCCGAGCACCAGGAAGACCGCTGGGGCAACGTCACGCAGGCCAACAACACCAACGACAATACCGAGACCCCGAGCTGGCTGGTGAAGCTCGACTGGCACATCAACGACGCCAACTCGTTCGAGCTGACCGGCTTCTCGGACGAGGAAGAGACCACCAGCAAGGTGTACTCGAATACCCTCGCTGCGGCCGACCGGCTCGGACTGATCGGGACTCAGTATGAAGAGAACGGTGGCACGAACTTCGTGGGCAAGTACACCAGTTACGTCACCGATGCTTTCACCGTCTCGGCCCTGTACGGTCATGGCGAGTATTCGCGAGGCCTGCGCCTGATGACGGCGAACGGCACGCGCGTCTCCTACAGCGGCAACCTCGACACTCCCGCCACCGGCTGCCCGGTCATCGTCGATGCCCGGCCGGCGGGGCGACGCGCAGTCACGGGTACTTACGCGAGTTCGTGCAACATCACGGCGACTTTCCCGAGCCTGGGGAGCATCGAGCGCCAGGACGCCGAGGATGAGCGCAACCAGGTGCGCATCGACGCTGAATGGCACCTCGGCGCGCACTTGATACGTTTCGGCTATGACCTCGATGACTTCGAGTCGGTGGCGGGCGAATCGATCGAAGGCGGTCGGCAGTGGCGATATTCCACGAACTCGAGTGGTGTGGACTCCGTGCGAGAGCAGATCGTCAATCAAGGGGCCGCCGTCGAGGTCAAGCAGCGCGCGTTCTATGTGGAGGACAATTGGAACATCACCGACAGGTTGCTGTTCTCCGCGGGGCTGCGCTGGGACAGCTTCGAGAACTTGAACGGCCAGGGCGAGACCTACGTCGAGATCGACAACCAGTTCGGTCCGCGCCTGGGCTTCTCCTGGGACGTCAAAGGTGATTCATCGATGAAGATCTACGGCAATGCCGGCCGCTATGCATTGCCGTTGACGGCGAGTGTCGCGATTCGTGGCGCGAGCGCTTCATTGTTCACGCGCGAGGATTACAGGTTTACCGGCATCGATTCCGCCACGGGCGCGCCTACCGGACTGACCTCGCTCAACAACTTCCGGTACGTCAACGGCGAATTCGGCGAGGCCAAGAACGCGCAGACGATCGCGTCGAAGAATCTCGATCCGATGTATCAGGACGAGTTCATCCTCGGCGCGCAGATGCGGATCACCAATCATCAGAATGTCGGTGCGCGTGCCATCTACCGCAATCTGAAAGCCGCCATCGACGACAATTGCGACTACGTGCCGATCCTGACGAGCGCGGGCTTCAACTTCGACGAGGACGCCGAGGCCTGGCTCGACAGCAACGGCCGGGCGGCGGTCCTGCCCAATGGCGGTTTTCCCTATTGCCGCATGTTCAACCCCGGCGAGGACGCGATCTTCCTGACCGACTTTTTCGACGATGGCACGCTCACGCAGACCACGGTCGACGGCGATCTGCTGTCGCCGAAGGCTCGCCGCACCTATAAAGCGCTCGAGCTGTTCTGGGACGGCAACTGGGACCGCACCTTCGTGCAGGCGTCGTACACGCTGGCGTACAGCAAGGGCAACACCGAGGGCGGCGTCAAATCCGATATCGGCCAGGACGACACCAACGTCACACAGGACTTCGATTACAAGGAACTCGCGGTGGATTCGTACGGTTATCTGCCGAACGACCGCCGTCACTCGCTGAAAGTTTTCGGCAGCTACGCGCTGACCGAGGAATTCGGCGTGGGTACCAACCTGCTGGTGCAATCCGGCCGGCCGAAGAACTGCCTGGGCGTGCTGTTTCCGTATAACGGCGGCATTCATCCCTACGGCTCCTCGTTCTTTCGCTGTGGCACGACGGCGGCAGGCGGTCGCGACGGTCCGTCGGAGCCGAGGCCGCGTGGCACGGCGGGTCGACTGCCCTGGACCTATCAGGTTGACCTGAGCTTCGCTTACACGCCGCACTGGGCGGAAGGACTGACCGCGAAGATGGATGTCTTCAACATCTTCAACAAGCAGGAGGAAATTGCGGTGGACGATCGCGCAGAGGATGCCGCCACTGGAACGCCGGTGAGCACCTATCTCGTGCCTCGGGCATATCAGTCGTCGCGCGAATTCCAGTTCTCGCTGGTGTATAACTTCTGATGAGAAGTGGGATGGACCCCCGCCGCACGGCCGCCTTCGGGCGGCCGTGTCTCATGAGGCACAAGTTCGATTGATGCAATCTCATCGTGAAACCTGGGACCGCGCCCAGCGCTGTGAAGCGCAGGGTGACTGGTCCGAAGCGCGTGCCCTATACGAGGCGATCCTTGCCAGCGAGCCTCGCCACGTTGCGGCCAGGCTGCGTATGGCGCGCTTCGAGCAGTTCGCCGATCGCTATCTCACCGCGAAGGAACATGTCCTGCGGGCGGCAGATGCGGTGCGCGAGCACTCCAACACGCGCCACATCGGGTATGTCACTACGCGCCTGTTGGAGTTTGCTGAAGAAGGCGCGGTTGTCTCGCTGATGAAGTCAGTGAGTTGGGCCGATCCCAATGTCATGCGCCAGTCAGCGGTACTGGCCCAGCATCTTTGGCTTGCCGGTGACTATCAGGGTGCGTTGCGCTTCCTCGACGCGATGGCCAGCCACGTACCGAACCATCCGTTACTCACATTGACGCGAGCGAATGTCCTTCGCTATCTCGGCGATATGCAGGCGGCCGAGAAAGAGTATGAAGCGTGCCTCGCCATGTCGCCGGACCTGCCCGACGCGCATTGGGCGCTTGCCACGCATTCCAAGGCGCAGCCGCCGTTGGCTCGTGTTCACCGCATCCGCGACGCGTTGAGCAGGGCCGAGTCGGACAGCACCGAGCAAGCACATCTCCTTTACGCACTGTTTCGTGAATACGATGCCGCGGATCAGCGGGAGGAGGCGTGGTCGGCCTTGTCCCGCGGCGCTGAGATCATGAGTCGCCGGCTCGCGTTCGATTCGCAGCTCGAAGCCTCTCGAGTCGAGGCACTGATGCGACTGCCTGTGTCGCTGCCAGCCCCGGTCACAGGCAGCGAGCTGGCTCCCATCTTCATCGTGGGCATGCCGCGTACCGGGACAACCCTGCTCGATCGCATCCTGGGCAATCATTCGTCGGTGAAGTCACTGGGCGAGTGCAATGATTTCCCGGCGGCCGTGAGCGAAGCTTCGGGTTGTTTTTTCCGGTCCGCGCTTAATGGCGATCAGTTGCCCTTGATACGAGAGATGGACTTCAAGAGCGCTGGTCGTCTTTACGAGCAGCGCCTGCGTCGGCACTCCGCGGGTGGCCGCTACCTGATCGACAAGAATCCGCAGAATCTGTTCAACCTACCCATCATCCTGCAGGCCTTGCATGCGGCGCGCGTGCTTTGTCTGCAGCGCGATCCGATGGACGCATGCTTTTCCAACTTGAAAGAATTGTTTCAGGCGGATGCCTATCCCTATAGCTATGCGTTGAACGATCTGGCGGAGCATTGCCTGCGGGTGCGAAGCTGGACTGAACATTGGCAAGCCATCGCGCCGCAGTCGGTGCGAGTCGTATCTTATGAGGATCTCGTACGCTCTCCCGAACGGACGACTGCGCAAGTGCTCCACTTTCTCGGGCTCAAGCGGCAGGGCGATCTGCATGAGATTACGCGCAATAGCGCACCGGTTTCGACGGCTAGCAGCAGCCAGGTTCGAGAAAGCATTCACGAGCGTGGGATTGGAGCCTGGAAACGGTACCAGCGGCAGTTACAGCCGCTGCTCGTGCGACTGGGTGTTTGATGACTATCCCGGCGAGCGTGCCAACTGCGCTGAGACCGATGCTGGCCAGCGCGGAAGCGCTGGCTGCAAAGCAGGACTGGGCTGGAGCCATCGCTGCGTACGAAAAGGTTCTTGCACAGGCGCCGGACGAGCCCTACACGCTCGTGCAGCTCTCTTATATAGGGTCGCTGCGGGGAGACTATCGTCGCGCCGAGCGCTTCGCGCTCGCGGCGGCCCGAACCGGGACGAGTGACGAGAAGATTCTCGCCGAGCTGTTGCCGCGCTTGCGTACGTTCAATAGGGCGCCGGAGCTGCTGGAGTGCATCGAACGGGCAGGGCCGCTCAGCGGAATATCCATTCCTCTGTTGATCGCCGCCGGTGCACAGCTGAGTTACCTCAATCTTCCCGAGCGCGCCATCACCTTCCTCGATGAGGCACGTCGGGCCGACGCGGACTATCCAACGACGCTGCTCGCGCGCACGCAGATCCTCACTTATCTCGGGCGGTTCGACGACGCCGCACAGGATGTGGAGCGCGCCATCGGCAGGGCTCCTGAAATTGCGCAGGGCTATTGGCTGCGAGCAGGGCTGCGGCGCCAGAGCGCCGAGCGCAACCATGTGGATGCGATCCGGCGGGAGCTCACCCGGCCAGGCCGCTCCGCCGACGACATCGCACTGCTGTCGTTCGCTCTGCACAAGGAGCTCGATGACTTGCAACGATATGACGAGGCATGGCTGGCATTGATGCAGGGCTGTCGCGCAAAGCGATCGCGGCTGAATTATGACGCCGGGAAAACGAAACTTCTGTTCGATGCCTTGTCGACATTCGAGCCAGCCCTCCGTGCTTCCGGCATGACTAACGACGATACTGCTGCTGGTGTCGCAACGGATGCGGACCCCATTCCGATCTTGATCGTGGGCATGCATCGATCCGGCACGACATTGCTGGAGCAGATGCTCGCCGGACACCCGGAAGTGGCGGCACTGGGCGAGCTATATGACTTCACCAGTGCGATGCGCTACATGACGGATCATCACTGCAAGGGAGTGATCGACGCCACGCTGGTTGCACGGGCTGAACCTGTCGATCTCAGCGCAGCGGGCAAACGTTACCTCGACGGCATCAGATGGCGACTGGGTGGCTCGCGATACTTCACGGACAAACTTCCGTCCAATTTCCTCAACATCGGTTTCATCGCTCATGCTCTGCCACAAGCGAAGATCCTGCACATGGTCCGCGATCCGGTGGAGACCTGCTTCTCCAATCTGCGGGAGCTGTTCTCCGACGCGAATCCCTACAGCTATGACCTTCGGGAGCTTGCTCAGTACTACGGCTGGTACGCTGAGTTGATGAAGCACTGGCACTCGCGTTTTGCCGGACGAGTGCTCGACGTGGAATACGCACGGTTCCTGACGGACCCTGAATCGGAACTGCGGCGCGTGACAGATTTCTGTGGCCTGCCTTTCAACCCCGCGATGTTGGAGCTGGGCGCACGTCGTCGTGGTGTCGTCACCGCAAGCGCGGTGCAGGTACGCAACGGTATTGTGATTCGTGATCGCCCCAAGTGGGCTCCCTACGAACGTTGGTTGTCTCCGCTGCTCGACCTCACGAAAGAGTGAGCGAGCGCTTGACCATGGAGGGCGGTGGCTACCAACCCTGTGCGCTACTCCGGCCGCACGCATGCGGTCACGCTCGCGCAACCTATTTCAGGTTCAGGAGCGTAGCGATGAAGCAACTGCTTACATTTTCTCTGTTGGCCGCGGGCAGCTGCCTTGCGCCGCTGCAAATTGCGTTTGGGGATCTGCCGGTCAGGGCGCCGCACGTGGAGGATCGCTATCAGTTCTCCGAGCAGCAGCTGTGCACGCGCGTTCTCAAGAGTGAGTTCCTGGCTCGCACCGAGCTGCTGTTCGGCTTGTCGCGTTCCGGCGGTCCCGACATCACCGAGCAGGAGTTCAAGCAGTTCATCGACACCAAGGTGACGCCGCGCTTTCCCGATGGCTTGACGGTCGTGAGCGGCAACGGGCAGTTCAAGGACGCCTCCGGCGTCATCATCGAAGAGGGCTCGAAGCTGCTGATCCTGCTGTATCCCTTCACCTTGAAGAGCAGCACGCAGGTGGATGCGATCCGTGATGACTACAAGCAGCTGTTTCAGCAGGAATCGGTGCTGCGAGTCGACGACTTATCCTGCGTCTCTTTCTGATGTGAGACTCTGACTCCGATCGCATCCGCTGTTTCCTATCAGGCGGATGCGATCGGACCTTCCTGCCACTCGAATCATAAGTACCACAGCAACGAGCCGCGGCGCTCGCGCTTCTTGCGGTAGTACCAGCCGCATGGCCAGGCCATCGCGAGCAGCAGCAGGAGCCAGATCAAGTACGTTTCCAACAAGCCATAGCGCGCGCCCAACACTGCCGCCGCGATGCCCAGCACATAGAAGTGCACGATATAAAAGAAGAATGGCACGCGTCCGAACACCACCAGGGGCTGCAACCAGGCGGGCATGCCGTGGCGAGTAGCCATGCGTAGCACGGCGAGCGATGCGAACACGCAGGCGAACGACCAACTCAGGAAGGGAAGGTCGGGCGGGTACTTCGCAAACAGCCAGAAATCCAGGCTCAGCACGCTGGCGTATTCATAGGCATTGCCGTAACCGTCCGCGAGGCGCACGACCAGGAACACGCCGAGACTGGCGAGCGCGAGCATCGACCAGAATTGCGACGCGTGAGATCGCGTGATGGAGTCGCGCCCGACTGCATAACCCAACACCAGGATCGCCACCCATGGAATGATTGGATAGAGAGACCGGAACGCGCCGGTGCGCACCGGCTCGTGCAGCACTGCCTGCAAAGCGGTGGGCAGGGCGGAGACGTCGAGTAGGGGATGTAGCAGCATCACGGCCAACGCTGCGGGCACGAGCACCTTGTTTGGCAAGTCACGGATCAGCGCAAGCAAGATGATGCCGACGCCGATGCAGGTGAGCACCATGAAGGAATAGAAACCCATGAGCGCCCTCGGCAGCCCCATGATGATCGCGTCCACCGCGATCAGTACCAGCCCACGAATGATCAGCCGACGAGTCACGTCAGCGTGACTGATGCCGCGGCCCTGCCGCGCGCTGCTGGTGAGCGCCACCATGAATCCGGCCATGAAGAAGAAACCCGGAGCCACGGGCACGCCGCTGAAACGCGTGAAGAACTGAAAGAAATCCCCGACTGCCGGCGCTGCTGACGCCAGCTCTTCGGCGCCGCGCCCCGCGTTGAACATCAGCGACGCGTGATCGAGCGCCATGTGAGCGATGAGCAGTCCACGAAAGACGTCGACGTAGGACTGGCGTGCCGTCGTAGGGGGCAACACGGCGTCGGTTTGCTCGAGCGCGGTGTCGCTGAGAGGTAAGGTCATGAAGGGTCCGTCGGCGTGGCGGGCGTAGATGAGCTTGCAGTCTTGCTCATCGGCACTGCCGGGACCCAGTGCGGGCGGATGCGATCAGCTACTGACCATAGTTAGCTATCGACTCTGTCGGCGCTTGCGAAGCGAGACGATTCGCTCACGCCGAGGCGTCGTGCGGGCTCGACAGCCACTCCATGTCATAGCCCAGCGTTTCGTTGGTCATCGGGTCGACGATCGGGGTGCGACGGAACGAGCCGGTCTGTATCGCCCGGTGGGCGAACGCGGCTTCGGGGTTCACGCCCTGCGCCGAGACGTGGCCGTTCTCGTCGCGGACCAGCACTCGAGCGGCATCGTCCAGCAACAGCCAGCCGATGATTTCGCATTTCGTTTCCACGGGCGCCACCTCATTGTCATTGTCATTGTTCAGGCAACGGACGAGGTGCATTAGCCGTGCCATGTCAAAGCCCTTGTTCATCAACCGGTTGCGAAGGGTGACGTGGCTCGGACGTGTGACACTGAACGTCACTTCACGACATATTGTCGCTGCGGGTCACAAGCCGACGCCTAGCGCAGACAGCGCCTCGCGCCACCGAGGCGGCGCTGCCACGACTCGCTTGCCCAAGAAAAAGCCGCCCGGTAATTGCCCCGCCCGCTGTGCACGGTGGCAGTGCAGCGATCCGTTGTTTTCTCCATTGAGAGAAAATTTTGACGAACAGGATGCTTTGTCCTAGCCTAGCAACGAATTACCGTTTGGGGAAAGGGCTATGCACAACGAATCGAAGCGCCCCCTGGTCCATGCAGCGATTGGAGCTGCGTGCATTCTGGGCGGTCAACTTGCTCACGCAGACACTACTACTACTACTACTACGATCCGCCTGGCACAGGCGGAAACACAATCCACCTCGGGGGCAGGCGAGCCGGCAACGGCGCTCGAGGAGCTGACGGTCACGGCATCGCGCATCGAGCGCGCTGGCTTCCAGGCGCCGACGCCCGTCTCGGTACTCGACGCCTCGCAAGTCGAGCAGCGCGGTGCCACCAACATCGCCAATATAATCAATGAAATTCCGGCGTTCACCGGGTCCATAACGCCGTCCTCCACGGGGTTGAACAGCCGCCAGAACGGCGTTAACGCGGTCGACCTGCGCGGCCTGGGACCCAACCGCAACCTGGTGCTGCTCAACGGTCGTCGCGGCACGCCGTTCGATGAGTTAGGTATCGTCGATTTGAACGCGGTGCCGTCGCTTGCGATCGGGCGCGTCGAAGTGGTGACCGGCGGTGCGT